>Ga0210394_10002622_pt1 | contig 24311 bp, 20 predicted proteins | sample IncBWC12MmetaG_FD_160121 | JGI IMG/M metagenome (GOLD analysis project Ga0210394, IMG submission 160121) | Forest soil microbial communities from Barre Woods Harvard Forest LTER site, Petersham, Massachusetts, United States - Inc-BW-C-12-M | ecosystem: Environmental > Terrestrial > Soil >... | reverse complement strand
TGCGTAAGAAGGATCGAATCGCAGCGCAAGGTCGGTAGTCAGCATGGCCGGCGCATGACGCTTCGACGCATCGTGTGCATCCGGCACGGAACCTTTGCCCGCGCCACCCTTCGGCTCCCACTGATGTGCACCGGCCGGACTCTTGGTCAGCTCCCATTCGTAGCCAAACAGGTTCGAGAAAAAATTGTTGCTCCACTTGGTCGGCGTACTGGTCCAGGTGACTTCGAGGCCGCTGCCGATCGCATCTTCGCCTTTGCCGGTGCCAAAGCGGCTCTTCCAGCCAAGGCCTTGTTCCTCGATGGCCGCAGCTTCCGGCTCGGGACCCACCAGCGACGTATCACCGGCACCGTGGGTTTTGCCGAATGTGTGACCGCCGGCAATGAGCGCAACCGTCTCTTCGTCATTCATCGCCATGCGGGCGAAGGTCTCACGGATATCGCGCGCCGCGGCCATCGGATCCGGGTTGCCGTTCGGGCCTTCCGGATTGACGTAAATTAGGCCCATCTGCACGGCACCGAGTGGATTTTCAAGATTCCGGTCGCCGGAATGGCGTTTATCACCCAGCCAGGTGCTCTCAGACCCCCAGTAGATGTCTTCTTCCGGTTCCCAAATGTCCGCACGCCCGCCGGCGAAACCGAATGTCTTGAATCCCATCGATTCGAGAGCAACGTTACCCGCGAGAATCATCAGGTCGGCCCAGGAAATTTTCCGGCCAAACTTCTGCTTGATCGGCCAAAGCAGCCGGCGCGCCTTGTCGAGATTGACGTTGTCCGGCCAACTGTTTAAGGGCGCGAAGCGCTGGCTGCCGCTCCCGGCGCCGCCGCGACCGTCGCCAATGCGGTAGGTGCCGGCGCTATGCCATGCCATGCGAATGAACAAAGGCCCGTAGTGGCCAAAGTCTGCCGGCCACCAGTTCTGTGAGTGGGTCATCAAGGCATGCAGGTCCTTGACGACGGCATTTAAGTCGAGGCTCTTGAATTCCTTTGCATAGTTAAACTCCGCGCCCATTGGGTCGGCTTTCGAGGAGTGCTGGTGCAGGATCTTCAGATTCAGTTGATTTGGCCACCAGTCTGCGTTCGATGGGGCTCCAGCTACCGTCTGCTTGCGAGCGTCGCCCGTAAACGGGCATTTGCTTTCGCTTTCCATGTTCTCTCCGAGTGAGTTCTACAACTAATCATCTCCGCAAAGGCAAACTACCGTCTCGCAATGTATTAATCCAATCGATTTCAATAGCTAGATCGATAGAGCATATCTATCGTAAGACCGTCTGTCCGTACATCAATCAGATTCGGAGCGAGCGCCTTATGCTTCTGCGCAAAGCGGTAGGCGTGCCCCCGCCAGGCAACGGTCCGAATCCCGCTGGAGCCATAGAGGATCGACCCCCTCTCTAATCAATTCTGGTGATGGTCGGCAGTCGGCGCGACTAGTACATTGAGGCCGAGAACGCTCCAACACCAATCGAAGGGGAACACCTATGCATATCTCTCACCGTCTTTCGCTTGCCTTGCTGTCGTTGATTCTCTTCGCGGCTGCGGTGGGGCCTTCGTACGCTGACCAAAGTTCCCCGCTGATTGACAAGGTGCGCGCAGCGACGGCGCAATTCCTGGACATCAACGCCGCGCGCCACGCTGGCTTTGTGCAAGGCACCCCGTGCGTTAGCGGACCCGATACTGGGGCAATGGGCGTACATTTTGTTATGCCGAGCCGGATCAATAACTTCGTGCTGCAAGCGGACCAGCCGCAGGCCTTGATCTACGAGCCGCTCCCGGGAGGCGCGTTCCGCCTAGTCGGGGTGGAGTTCATCGTGCTTGCCAACGTTTGGCTAGGACAGCCGGATGGAGCCAGCAGCACTCCCGCCCTGGAAGGGGACCTGCTCAACTACATCAGCGCTCCGAATCGCTTCGGGCTACCAGCGTTTTACGAACTGCATGTCTGGGCGTGGCAGGACAATCCGAAAGGCAACTTTGCCGACTGGAATACACACGTCTCCTGCGAGCTGCAGCCCCTGGAGTGAGCGGAAAAATCACTTTCGCGTGGCCTCTCAACATCCGCTTCGATGCACTCGAGGCGGATGTTGGTCCACTCGATGAGAACTTGGTGCAACGCAGCATCCAGGATCAATTGTAGAATCAGATCAGCATGAGCGATCTGGCAACGGATGTTGGAAACCGGCGTCGACCCATCGTCGGCCGGGCGCGCGAACTCGACGTATTTCGGGCGGCGTTTGACATGATGCTCGCGGGTCGACGTCAGCTGGTCTTGATATCCGGCGAGCCCGGAATTGGTAAGACCCGTTGCGCCGAAGCACTCGCAGATGTGGCAGAGGATCAGGGCGCTCTCGTACTGTGGGGCCGTTGCCACGAAGAGGCCGGCGCGCCGCCGTACTGGCCCTGGGTACAAATCCTGCGGGCCTATATCGATGCCTCGTCGCTCGACGAGGTGCGTCTCAACATGGGTAACGCGGCGAAAGATATCGCCGCCCTCGTGCCGGAACTCCTCGACGCGTCGTACTCGGCGCAGCCGATGACGAGCGCGATCGTCGATTCGAGTCCAGCGCGATTTCGCACCTTTGACGCCATCCGGCAGTTCTTCCACCAGGCCACTCAGCAGGTACCCATTACCCTGGTGTTGGACGATCTGCATTGGGCCGACGCGCCCTCACTGTCGCTGCTGGAGTTCCTGAGCCAAGAGCTGCCGCACAGTCGACTATTCATTGTCGGCACGTATCGGGACACCGACACTTCGAAGGAAGCACCATTGCGGAGCACACTCGGTGCTCTGAGTCGCGAATCCGAGTGTCAGCGCGTTCATCTCACCGGACTCTCTCAGATCGCCATCGGCGAAGTCGCGGCACGGTTGTGCAAAATTCGCCTGCCTGAGTCCGCGATCAGGGAGATTTATCAGCAGACGGATGGGAATCCGTTGTTCGCTATCGAGCTCATTAAGGTGCTCATTGATGAGAGCGCGGGAGCCACAGTTACATCGATGCCGGCGAGAATTCCCGCTGGCGTTCACGAGACCATCGGCCGACGGTTGATTCGCCTCTCCGATCGGTGCAACGAACTGCTCTGTGTCGCAGCTGTCCATGGCCGTCAATTCACAGCTCGAGAAATCTCCGCCACCGTGGATGAGGAAGTGCAGCACGTTTTAACCGTCCTCGAACCAGCCGTACAAACGGGCATCGTCCAATCGAGCGTTGATGCATCAGGCAGCTACCAATTCACGCATGCATTGATTCGTGAGACGATCTATGAAGACCTGCCCACGGTTGATCGTTTGCGCTTGCATGGCCGTGCGGGTGATGCGCTCGTCAGCGTCCATGCGGCGAACTTGGAACCGACCCTTACGCGCATCGCACATCACTACTATAAAGCCGCCGTACTCGGCAACGCCGACAAGGCCGTTGCTTATGCGTTTCGCGCCGCTGAGAGTGCAATTCGCATGTATGCTTACGAAGACGCGCTTCTGCATTATGACCGCGCCATAGAGATGCTCGAGAAAGGCGGCTTGATGCACGATGAGCGTCTCGCACGCGCCTCCATACTCAAGGGGTCGGCGCTGAGGCTGCTGGGACAACCTGATCGCTCCGTCGAAGTCCTGCTCGAGGCCGTGAATCGGACTCGCATTTTGGGTAGTGCTGAATTGCTCGTCGACGTGCTGGTGTTTCTGGCCATGTCTTCACAGCATCTGGCACAACGACACATTGTGCCGTTGCTCGACCACGCACTTGCTCTGCTGCCCAAGGTGAATTCGGCCCCGCGCGCCAAGGCATTGGCGACACTGGCATTCGCCCAGCGAACCGTGACCGATATATCGAGGATTACATCCTTGGTGGACCAGGCCCTTGATATGGCCAGTCGCAGTTGCGACAGCACGGCGCGCTGCGCATGCTACCAGCTCACGGTGATGGCGTTGCGCGGCAATCCCGAGAGCTTACATCGCCGGCTCGCCCTCAGTCAGGAATATATAGCAGTGGCACAATCCACAGGCAGCGCCGGTCTGCTGGCGGACGCCTGTTATTGGCAGGCTCTGAATTATATTGAAGCTGGCCAACTCGAAGACCTGGAATCTCTTCTGGAGCGGTATGAGGCCTTGAGCACCGCGCGCTTCGGGCTGCATCAGTATTGGGCGAGCGCCTACCGCGTGACACTCGCGCTGCTGCGCGGAGAGTGGACTGGCTTAGAAGATCGGATAGAGGAGTTGCTGGAGATCGGCACGAAGACTCGTCGCGACGATGCGGATGGCGTCTACGGCGCGCAAATGTTTGCGCTGAACCGTGATCTTGGCCGCTTGCACAACCTCGTACCCATGATAAAGGAGCTCGCAGTGTCTGCGGCCACGCGCATGTGGCCGCCCGGCCTGATGCTCATTTGCGCCGAAATAGGATTGTTGGCCGAGGCGCGCGGTATCTTTGAGCAGCTCGTCGAGCGTGAGTGTTGCGCCATACGCCGGGATGACATGTACACGACTTGTCTGGTGTTTTGTGCCGAGACCTGCTGCGCATTGGGCGATGCAAGCCATGCCGAAATGCTGTATCAGCTGTTGCATCCCTATGCAGGACAAACAGTCAACCATCCGACCGCCGTGTGCTTCGGCGCCACCGAACTTTACTTGGGGATGCTGGCTTGCACTGCAAACAAGTCAGACCTTGCCCGGGGGCATTTTGATCAGGCGCTAAGGCTCAATCGCGCAATGCGCGCTTGGCCGTCCCTTGCGCGGACTCAATTTCGATACGGCGCTTTCCTGGTAGCCCGGGAAGGGGAAAACGACCGACGACTGGGCCTACAACAGCTGCGCGAGGCCGAGCAGCTCGCGCGTCGACTGGAAATGTCACGCCTGGTCATCGATATCGACGCCTTGCTGCACGCTAGCGATCCTGGTGTCACGTTTCCCGACGACCTCACGGCTCGCGAAGTCGAAGTTCTGCGTCTGCTCGCAATCGGCCGGACAAACAAGGATGTTTCGCTCGTCCTGGCAATTAGTCTCAATACCGTTGCCACGCATGTCCGTAACATTTTGAATAAGACGCAGTGCGCAAATCGCACCGAAGCCGCGGCCTACGCGATTCGGCACGATCTTCAATCCGTCCAATCAGTTCCTGCTGCTACTTAACCTATCCGGAGACGTTCATGGCCCTATTTATGATCGAACGAAACTTCGCCGAATCCTTGAACGCGTCGCCTGCCGATCTCAAAGCCGTCGTCGATATAAACACCATAATCGGTGTCAAATGGTTGTATTCGTTTCTGTCCGCAGACAAACGCAAGACGTATTGTCTCTATGAAGCAGAAAGCGGGGAGGCCATCAGGGAAGCCGCTAGGCGCGCCGGACTTCCTGCGGATATCGTCATTGAGCTTGCCGGGGAATTACGTCCGGAAATGTTGCTCGCGTCCTGACGCGAGGCGCGATGCGCCCTGCGGCGCGGGCGTCCCCGCGCGGCAGGGCGATTGATACTCAATGTCAATTGCTCTTGGCGAGCTGTACGGGGCCGGCCTTTTCGCCTTTGGTGCGCGATTGATGGTATTGCGATAGCAGCGGGCGATCGACGCTCGCAACCGCATCAGCGATGGCCTTGTCTATACAATCGTTGTGCCGTGCGTAACCCCATGAACTTGCACTCTCGAGTGGTTCGCAGACTACCTTCGCCGCGTAGCGAAGCCGTGTATACAACGTCTTGGCTCCTTCAATTTTCGAAACATCGAGATCGGAGAATCGGACGACATAAGTAAGATACTGGTTCGTCATTGACTGGACATTCGAAACGCCGTCAGCGGAAGCATTGGCAGAGTTGAAAGCCAGAATTGCCGCGATGCCGATTGTCAGCGCGCGGGTCATGGCGAGTATGGTGTTATTCATTACTGTCTCCTTGAAAAGTGGTTATTTGATCGACGGTGCGAATATGAGCCAGCGCGGCACGCCTTTGGTATCGCGCGAAATGAGTACCTAACGACCAAGCGGACTTGAGTCCGCCTCATTGGAAATGATTAGTCGAAAGGAAGCTATGGGATGGACGCTCCCACTCTAGCGCGCGACTTTATTGCGCATCGAGGATCAACTTCAAGAGATGGCCAAATTCGGCTCGGTCCTTGGCCACCGACCCGCGGTTCGCTATCTCCGCAATCGTCTTCGCGTCTCTAACCGGCGGATCGTTGTCGGTGCGATGTACCACGACCATGTCGAGTGTCGGAATGACGAAGATGTAGTGTGCACCGGAGCCCCGTGCCGAGTAGATTCCCGGCAATGCGACTTCGGGGAAATGCACGCCTCCGTAGTCCACCCACCAGAGGTATTCGTAGCCACCCACGTCTGCGCCGTTGGACTTCGCCATCTCCGTGGCATGACCGCTCAACCCGACCCAGGCTTCTGGGACGATTTGCTTGTTTCCCCAACGCCCGTGACGCAGATACAGCAATCCGAAACGCGCCATGTCCCGCGCGGTGATCTCGAAATGATACGTGGGGTGGATGGAGGCCGGCCCGCCAAAATAAAACACGTCGCTCGGCTTGAAGTCCTGCATCCCCAGGGGCTTGGCAATTCGTTTATAGAAGGCTTCGCCGATCTTGATTCGGGTGGTCTTCTCGAAAATCGTCCCAAGGACATTGAAGTCCCAGTTGTTGTAGTACCAGTACGTTCCCGGTGTGTGGCTGCCGCGAGCCGGGCGTTCCCGCATCATGGACTCCGTCTCGAAATCGACGGAGTGATACACGCCTGAACGCGCACGCAGAAGATCCACGACCCTCGCCTGCTTCTCCCCCTTAGTCAGCGGGTCAGGTGAGTCGTCGATTCCCAGTTGCTCAAGCGTCGCATTGACGTCGATGACTCCCTCGGCGACGTAGATGCCATAGAGCGCACTGAGCAGGGTCTTGCGCACGGAATAGGCGTCGATCTTCTTGTCGGTGTCTCCCCACTCATCGACGACTTTTCCTCCCTGGATGATCATCACGGCTGAGGTGTGAATCGAATCGGCATCCGCATAGACATGCGCAACAGCCAGTTTCTCGCTGGACCAGCCGGCTCGCTCCAACGATGGGATGCGCTGCCAGGACTTTCCTGGAAAGCCCTCTTGCTGCTTGGTTTGCGTGGGCAGTAATGGCGCCGCCGCATGCGCAATCGGAAGCATCTGGCTGCACACAACCAGGATCACGGATGGCACTACAAAATGCGGCATGACGTCCCTCCATATGCCGTGATGAGTCGCACCGCGCCATCACTTTCGGCCTGAACGAAGTGCGCGAACTCGGGTTGCGTCATGCTCATCGGCTCGCCCCCATGCTTGGCAACCCACTCACGCAGTTCCTGCCCAGCCAACGCGCGTGCGATGTCCCTCGAGAGCTTGTCGACGACTCCGGTCGGAGTGCCCGCCGGCACCCATATGCCACACCAAATCGGGAAGTTGAATCCTGCGACGCCCGCCTCAGCGATCGTCGGCACTTCTGGAAGCATGGTCGAACGCCGCACAGTGGTTACACCCAACGGGAACAGTTTGCCATCGCGGATCGGCGTTAGGGTAATGGAGATGGGCGCCATCATGTACGTAATACGCCCTTCCATTGTCGCGGCAAGGACATCGGCGATCGCATCGGTCGGCTCGGGAGGCACGTCCACTACCTCTACGCCAGCTTCGAGGTTGAATTTCACGATGCCCAAGTGTGTGCCGGTGCCCGCGCCCTGGGCCCGCCACAAGCTCGCTCGAGCTCAGCGCCTGGCCGGCAATTCGACCGTGGTCATTTGCGATGACCAACGCGTCTCAGGCACATACAGGAACGTGATCAGCGAGATGCCGATGCAGAAGCTGATGTACCAGAAGAATCCGCTCTCATAGCCGAGAGTCTTGAAGGAGAGCGCAATGTACTCGGCTGTTCCGGCGAATATCGACTGACTGATCGCGAACGGTAGCCCTACCCCGAGCGCGCGTACGTCTGCGGGAAACATCTCTGCTTTCACAGTTGAACTGATGGATGTCCCGCCCGCGAGTATGAGGAGCAGCGCTCCGCTCAACCCAAATGCAGCTAGGGGGTCATGGGTCCTCCCGATCAACGTCATCAACGGGATCGTGAAGAGAGTTCCTGCGACGCCAAACCAAAGGAGTACGGGTTTGCGGCCAATGACGTCCGACACCCAGCCGGCGGCAAGTTGCGCGCCTGCGAGAACGAGGAGTCCCGCCGTGCAGATCACGGAGGCCTGACCGATCGGGAACCCGACCGAGGTGACGAGGTATTTCTGCATGTACGTGGTAAAGGAGTAAAACGCAACGTTGCTGCCGACGGACATGCCGAATGCCAAGACCAGAATGCGCCGGTGCTTCAGCAGTTGCGAAACTCCCGGACACGCGCCTGGTGCGCCGCGCTTGGAGAGAAATTCCGGCGCCTCCGCGATGCCACGGCGGATGTAGAAGACCGCGATGGCAAGCGCTGCACCCAATGCAAAGGGTAACCGCCACGCCCAGCTTTCGATCTGCGCCTCATCGTACAGCACGAACCGAAGCATGAGCAGCACGCCTAGCGCGAGGAGCTGACCCAGGATCAGGGTGACATATTGGAAGCTCGCCCAGAAGCCGCGGCGCTCGCCCGGAGCGATCTCTGCGAGATACGTAGCGCCCGCGCCGAACTCACCCCCGACGCTCAGGCCCTGGAGCATCCGTGCGGCCACGAGCAACGCCGGGGCCCAGAGACCGATGCGCTCATATCCGGGTGTGAACGCGATCATCGTCGACCCGAGACACATCAAACTCACTGAAGCGATCAGAATGGGCTTGCGCCCGTAGCGATCGGCTGCGCGTCCCAGTAGCCAGGCACCGACAGGCCGCATCAAGAACCCCAGCGCGAATATGCCGCTGGTGTTCAACATCTGCGTCGTCCGGTCGGCGCCCGGGAAGAACGCGGGCGCGAAATAGAGTGCGAACGAGGCGTACACGAACCAGTCGTAATACTCGATCAGATTTCCAAGACAGCCTCCGCAGATTGACCGCAGACGGAAGATGCGCGAGACCTCCATCGCACCACCCGGTCGAGCCTCGGGAGGCACACAGTCCGCAGCGGCGAAAGCCGGGGCACTCATGGGATCTTGCGCTTCTCGGGCGGCGCGAAGGCGCTAAGGAGCACTTCGCGCACGCGTGCGGGATCTAAGCCCTTCGCCTCGACGTACGGCGAAACGTCCTTAAACGTCGCTTCGGGGTCAGCCCGGATCCTGTGGTGTTTGAAGATGTCGGGATACTCGATGCCCAGCGCTTCCCCGAGCAGGCTGATGTAGTGGACGATCGCGAAGGGGTAGTTCGCTTCCTGTGCGCAGATCTCCCGATGGCAGGAAGAGTGGACTGTGGCCAGAACGTCAGCCTGTGAGTCCCGCGCCGCTTCAAGGACGCCTGCCATCGTCGACTCCCAGTGCGCCCGCCCGATCTGCCGGATCCAAACCGCAGTGCAGTTGCGACCCGGTGTCGCCTGGTCGCGCAGCTCGAGGAGCTTAAGACCCGGAATGGCGCACAGGATCGTGCGCACGTTCTGCCAGTCCTGGACGGAGCGTTGGGATCCGCAGTGATGGTGAACAGCGACTCGTTTGTTGACCGCCCGGACGAAGGGTACGCGATCGATGTGCCGCGCGATGAAAGCCGTGACCGGCTCGTACGTGAACTCGACTCCCTGCTCTTCGCCGACTACGTCGTCGTAGTGGTCGTTGCACGACGGACACCACATGAGAACGTGTCTTGCACCGTAGCGGCCGAAGTGTCTCATGCTCATCGCCGCAACGCGACCGGCGGTTTCGGATTGGCCGTGACGCAGATGAACAATCCCGCAGCAATGGGCAGGTCCCCCAGCGGTATTGAAATCGAAGCCCATGGCCTTAAGGACGTCGATCACTGTCCTGACCAGGTGCGTGGTTTTGAGCACATTGCAGCCGAGATAGAGCAGCAATTCCTTGGCTGCCGGAGCCGCCGAAGCCGGCCGATCGATGTAAGGCTTCTCCTCCCCGATAAACTGAAGGTCTGCGAGAGTATTGATCTCGGCGAAATACTGGCCTACGGAAAACTTATCCACGGCTACCCCCCTCTCGCCCAGAATCTCCGGATCCAGAATTGGCGAGACTGACACCTACGGTAATAGGCTCGGGCCGGGTGGAAAAGAGGGTGCCACCTAAGTCATGATTAAACGTCTTTTAACGATGGAGGCACGATGGATAAGCTCCGTGCGTTACAGTATTTCGTGCGGGTGGTGGAGGCGGGCAGCTTCGCCGCGGCAGCGCGTGAGCTCGAGGTGAGCCCCCCGGCCGTGACGCATCTTATCGCCTCCCTCGAGCGCGCGCTCGGCGCCAAGCTCCTGCGGCGCGGCTCGCGGCACTTGAGCCTGACTCCGGACGGGGAGCAGTTCCTCCCGACCTGCGCGGCGGTGCTGAACGAGCTGCAGGCCGCGGAGGCGCGGCTCTCGACGAGTCGCGCGCGAACTTCAGGGAAGCTCGTGGTCGGCGTACAGAAGGCGTTCGGCCACTTCGTGGCACCTTTCCTCGCGCGCCATCCGGAGATCACGCTGGACCTGCGTTTCGTGCGTAATCCCAAGGATCCGCTGTCGGCACTCGTCGATGTGCTCGTCTTCGTCGGGTGGATCGCGGACACCGACCTTGTGGCCAGGCGCTGCGGGCAGATGCAGTACGTGACCTGTGCCGCACCGGCTTATTGGCGCGCGCGCGGCGTACCGCGCGACCCCGAGGAGCTGCGCAAACACGACTGTCTGGCACTGCGCTCGGTATGGGGCGCCGTACTCGACGTCTGGAAGTACCGGCGCCGAGAAGAAGCGCGCAATATCAGCCTGCAGACGCGCATGGTAAGCGATGACATGGACTGGATGATCGAGGCCGCGGTTCGCGGTGCGGGCGTCGTGAGGTTGATTGACCTTAAGACGGCATCTTTCATCGATCAGGGGTTGCTCGAACCCGTGCTGGGTGACTGGGAGGCGCTCGAAGCACCGCCGATCCACGCGCTCTACCCGCGCGGCTCTCGTCGGTCGGCCCGGGTTAGCGCCTTCGTGGACTATGTGTCCGAGGTTTGCGCCGACCTCGAGGCATGGCGCCGCCGCCGTGGACTGGCCACATTCGACCCAGGACCCGTTCCCGTTTGGATTCGGAGCAACTGGGTGGGCTCGCTGACGCGGCGCGCGCGAAGCTCCGGTGCTGGCCGCCCCTGATGTCCCCGCAATTGGTGCGACAGTCCCTGCGCCCTGTAATCGCTAGATTGCGAGCGAACCGGTGACGTGACCTCGCTTGCTCCAGAGAAACGTGGGGATGGAGCTGTTTGCAAGCGTTTATCAAGACAATTGAGACAAGTTATCCGGAAAGCTACCCCGCGCGAGCTGAAGACCGCCAATGATTCCTTTTGACGGACCGCGAGCGGCCCCAGGCGAACGACGACTATCGGGTTATAAGCGGCACGCTCGTGGCGCGCCGCTGAGAAATTGCGCGTTTGCCGACACTGTTCAAAGAGTAGTGGCACTCAACACCCCCCCGGGACGATGCGAGGCGCTACTCTGTAGATACATTGTAGACACCGTATCGGGTTTGGCGTAACATGTCAGCATTGGTTTGGCCGAGAAAGGCATTATGCGTGCGATCGTCAAGAAATGGGGTAACAGCGCGGCTGTTCGAATTCCCAGCGGTATCATGCAGGCCGCTCGCCTCAATTTGGACGAGGCAGTTGACGTCCGCGAGCAGGGCGGGCAAATCGTCATAAAGCCAATTAGATCGGGCAAAATCGTTTTGGCCCAGCTGCTTGCAGGCATCACCCCCGAGAACTTGCACGGCGGTGTCGACTTCGGTAATCCGGTTGGCAATGAATCGCTATAGTGGCTGGCCGCTACGTACCTGAAGCGGGCGATATTGTGTGGTTGCGTTTCAGCCCACAAGCCGGACACGAGCAGGCGGGCCACCGGCCTGCGCTGGTCATCAGCCCCGCCGCCTATAACGGCAAGACCCGCCTGATGCTCTGCTGCCCGATGACAACCCAAGTAAAAGGCTACCCGTTTGAAGTTATTCTGACCGGCAGCCGTCCTAGCGCGGTCCTTGCCGATCAAGTTAAGAGCCTTGATTGGGTAGAGCGCAAGGCGAAGTACAAAGGCAAGGCACGATCCGCCGAGCTTGCCAGCGTGCGCGCGAAGATTATTGCACTCGTCGGTGGCTGAGCGAAAGCGGCGGCGCGGCCGCCACCCGCGTTCGCCGGCCTATCCGATGAGCTACCTACAATTGCCAACGTTGAACGCATCCGCGAGTATGGAGCACAGTGGAACCCTCTAGTACGGCACGTACAACTTTCCCGCCCTCAGCGTCAGTTGTGGACTTAAGGGCCAATGCCCTATCGCACTCTGTGGCGACGCCAATGGGAACAATCGACTCAGTGTCGCGGCGCAGGCGCGCTCATCATTTACGGGGATGCCGTGTCGCTCGTTTTCTCGGCCGCAGCTGCGGCAAGCCAGCCGTCAGCATTTCGCAGATCGCGCGCAGGTGCGTATTAGGATCGTCTTGACGGTGCGCCAGGTACAAAGCCGAGTAAGCGCTGATATCGGTCAGGTGTTTGTAAATGGCGCCCTTCAATTGAATACATTGAATTCCGTCGGGAACGATCGCCACGCCGACGCCGGCGGCAACCAAGCCGATGATAGTTGACGGCTCCAGCACCTCTCTTGCCACGCGCGGCCGAAATCCCGCGTGCGCGCATATATCAAGGATCTGCCAGTAGAGTCCCGTACCAGCCTCGCGCGGATACGTGACGAACGGTTCGGCCTTGAGCTGACTCAGTGACAGCGATGGTCGGCGCGCCAGGGGATGATCTTGTTGAATCGCCACAACCAGCGGCGCGCGATACCACTCGTTGATTTCAATTCCAGCAGGAATCCGCACCTCGGGTTTGCGCAAAATCCCCAGATCCAGCGTGCGCTCCAACAGACCATGCAGTTGCTCGAGCGAGGGAACGTCATGAAGCGTGAGCACGACATGGGGAAATTGCTGTTGAAACTGCCGGATCGCGGTTGGCAGAACGTTTGAAAACATCGCCGATGCACTGTAGCCCACATCAAGCGCCCCTAATTCACCCGCTTCGGCGCAACGGGCTTCGATCTTTGCAGTCTCCGCCAGCGATAGAATTGAGCGCGCATGCTGCTGAAATCGCTTGCCGGCCTGTGTGAGGAAGACGTGGCGCTTGTCGCGCTCGAACAAGCGCGCTCCAACTTCATCTTCGAGTGACTTGATTTGAACACTCAACGATGGTTGCGCTACGTGAAGACGCTGGGCCGCACGGTTGAAGCCGCCCTCATCTGCAACCATTACAAAGTATTCAAGCTGGCGTAGCTTCACGATAGGCAGATTCTATAAGCAAATGCACATGAAATACATGTGCTGGTACGAGGCTCGCGAAGAGATCGGGGCGCTGCAGCCGCAGGGACGCACCCTGCAGCGAGGGTTCAAATTAAGACACGGTCCGTTGCCCGCGCGACGGATAGGACACCTTCGAGAATCCCGGTATCACAACGAGCTCTGGTCGATTGTTGTGTTCGCATAGCTGATCGATGACAAAGTGGGCTACGGAATTCGACAGCAGTTGAGTGGAGTCTTCCATCACAAAACGCAGGCGTGTGATTGCGGTCAGGCGATCATCGGGCGAACGAAGTCGCGGCATCGCACTTAGGGATTTCGTCGTCGCTTGTAGCAAAGGGGGTTCCTCGATGTTTTTGACGAAGGCCGGATAGCCTTCAAACATCGCCCTTGCGAGGTCGATGTTGGCGCGCAACTGTAAGAATACCTCCCTAGCTTGTCGCTCTATCTGCGCAACCTGGAGAGGGTCGTGCAGGTCGGATAGGGCGAGCGATGGGCCATGCGGGGTGATCTGCACATTCTCGGGAGATATTCGCCGCTCTGAGGCCTGCCAGAGCAGATGGCAATTATTGTTAGTCTGCCAGGTGAGTCCTGCACTCGGTCGGCCCGATTTGCCGCTGAACAGAATCATGAGTTGCGGCCAGTTTAGGTTCCGAGAACGAAGCCAGCGAATCATGCGATGTGCGATGTCAAGGAACGCAAGCGCAAAAGTTGCCACCATGACATCGTTCAGTGGGACCGGTAGTTCCTCACTATCGATGGGATCCAAGAAGCTTCCTCGCAAGTGCTCGAAGGTCATCAAGCCTTCATCCTCGAGGCACTTTCGCAGGAATTGCGAGCTCACGCGGCAAGTGTAGTCGACCATGTCTGCAATCTTCGATTCGTAGCCCCGATACGCCTCGACGGCGACGACTTTTTCCCAATAGCTCGTGTGGTTGATGGAGCGTACCCGCTCGGCTCTGTCCAGCATGCGTCTCGCATCGTCGCGCCAATGGGCATAGCCAAGCTCACGCAGGCGAAATAGCCATGCGATGCAGGGTGCGAGATGGGAAACCGCCGTGAGTTCGACAAATCCACGGGTCGAATGTCGGAAGCTCTCAACGATCGGCGGTTGGCCGCTCCCCGGAAAGATGACGAAGTCTGCGCCGGTAATGACCAGCAGCGGTTCGTCTTCGGTCAGGCGAACCATGTGTTTCGTCAAATGCAGCCCGGTACTGTCCGGACCGGTGTAGGTGTCGTACAGACTTCGAAAATCGGCGTGCGGAGCGTAAGCCATGGTCATTTCCTCGCAGTCCGTTCCCAGTCGCTTGCTACAAATAAGCGCAGGCTATGCATTCATCCGTCAAACCGGTAGATGATGGTGTCGGTTCGAAATCGCACATCGACGGTCAGACTGTTGGAGACGGCAAGATACAATGTACCGTCGACGGAGAATACCGCGGCGTCAGTCGCGCCGGCGGTCGGGAATTCCTCGACCAGCACAAGTCTGCGGTCGGTCCATTTGAAGATGCGCGACATCAGATTCGTGCGCGGAGCGGAGGGCCCGCCTTGAATGAAATTGACCTGCAGCACATACAGGTTTGATTTTGTCCGTATGACGCAAAACTCTCTACCGCCCGGCCCGCTCAGTCTCTGGCAGGGAGAAAACTCTTTCCCGCCCCAGCGATACAGGGTCGAGTCGCCCTCGATGTTGGCAAACGCAAGGTAGTGCTCACCGTCGGCGGTGAAATATCGAAAGCAGCGACCGCCCTTCGCGGAGAACGGTTGCAACGGAGCAAAGAATGAGCCATTCCAGGCCAGCAGGACTGATTCCCCGACGTGGTCGGCGTATGCCAGGAAGCTCTGTCCGGCGATTTCGAACGATTCCCAGTTGTATCCCCACATGCCTTCAAGCGCCTGAAAATCGTCAAATTGCAGTCCGTTCCATTCATAGATCCGCGAGGTTCGAGGATTCGTCGCCTCGATATGGCCAAGCGTGACGCCTTGCGCCAACGCCAGGAACGCTCGGCCGCCGACCCGAAAAAAGTGCCACTGCTTCGCAGCGAAGGCGGCGAACGTCTGGATGGGCGCCCACGAGCCACTCGTCCACTTGTAGAGGACCTGGTCAATGTTGTAGCGGTAGGGTCCGTGGCCGGCGCGAACTCCTGCCGTAACCAGGTAGGATTCTCCTCCGAGAGTGAAGAACTCGGCATCCTCGCCACCGCTGAGCAGCAACACTCCATCCTCGACCCAGCAACCATGTTGCCAGCGATAAATCGGGGCGCCGGTATCGCTATCGCCACCATTCATATGTGCTGGTGTGCCCGGTACGTCCATGGCCAGTTGCGGCACGATCAGATACTGTGTCTGGGCAAGGACGAAAGGCATAACCGCGCGCGCGCCCGAGGTTGCAAGGCGTTGATGTTCGACGAGTATCATGATAGGCCCGGTATCAGTCTCAAGACGTGAATCCGCGCGTCGCTCATGCTCAACGTGCTTCCTATCTCTGCCGAAGCAGCCCGACCAGCGTGTATGCGCCGGCGGACAGCAGGGTAGGAATTGCGATCAGCATGAACAGCAGGCTGACAGAAACGTTCGCCGCTAACAGCCGTCCACCTAGGATAGGTCCTAGGATTGATCCCAATCGGCCAGCGGCAAACTGCCAGCCCACTCCTGCACTGCGCATATGCTGCGGATACAGTTGTACGGAGATCGCCGGAGCGTTCATTTGGCCTCCGATCACCAGTAGGCCAATGACTGCCAGGCCTGAATACAATGCTTCTGCGGAACCGAATAGGTAACCAAGAGAAGCGATGGCAAGCGAGCCGCTGGCGACCATCAACGTCACCACTTTGAAGACCCCGAACCTCGTCACCAGCAAGCTTGAAAGCAGTGCACCGGCAACACCACCGAGATTGAGCAGCACCCCACACCAAGTGGCCGTCCGAGGGCTGAAACCCGATCTCGCCGCGATCAATGGAGTCCAGCTGTTCAAAAGATACGCCACCAATAGCAGACAAAAGATTGCGAATGAGGCGATGACCGTGGTCAAGAAGCGTCCTTCGGTAAACAACACCGTGAATGACCCTCTCCAGAGTGGGCGAGGTGAGTCGTGGACCGGAGCGTCCGAAGCGTACAGCGTCTCTCGCAGGAATAACGCGATGGGCACGAGCAGCAGCGTGACAGATCCTGCGCCTAGAAAGAGAATTCGCCATCCATGGGCGATCAACAGTGCAGTGATCGCGCCGCCCACGACCGCCCCGATTGGATAGCCCATGAACATTGTGGTAACGGCCGCGCTTCGTTGCGGTGGTGGGAAATGCTCTGCGACGAGCGGGACAATCGCAGCGAGAAGTCCCCCGAGAGCGAAGCCGGTAAGGAAGCGCAGAGCAGCGAAAGCCTCGAATGAAGAGGCTTGCGAGCAAAGCAGAGTTGCGGCTCCAGCCATGCCGAGCGAGACCAGCAGGGTGGGGCGGCGGCCAGCGCGGTCCGCGATGTGACCCAGAAGGAGCCCCCCCGCCATGGATCCCGCCAAACCGGCGGCGAAGACCGTGCCGATACTCGCAAAGCTCAAATGCAGATCTTTCGCGATCAGCGGCGCAACAAACGACACAATGAACAGGTCGTAGCCGTCGATCATCACCAGGGCAAACGAGACGCCTAGAAGCGCCAAGGGTCTTCGAGACCGATTGGCGACCTCTTGGATCGCCGTGTCTCTTGCAACTTCCATTCTGTTGTCAGGAGAAGCCAAACAAGTGGTTGGGATTCCCGACCAGAATTTTTTGGCGTGAACTTTCCGACGGCGCCCAGCGCGCTAGCAAGTTCAGCAACTCGCCCGTGTCGCGGTCAGAGTAGGAGATATGCGGCCAATCAGAACCCCATAGCGCCCTGTCGGGTGCCCGTTCAACGATGGCTTTCGCCACGGGCTCGACGTATTCATAGCCTCTGAGCTTGGCGATACGATAGGCTCCGCTGAGCTTGAGGAAGCAGCGACCGCCTGCCAGAAGATCGAGCATTGCGGAAAAATCCTTCGAGCGTAAGCCGTCTTCCTCCAGCATGTAGCCCATGTGATCAATCACAAAATCGATCTGCAGCGTTCGGAAAAAATCGGTCAGGTCTCGCACCACATAGCCAGGGGCATAAAACTGAAGATGCCAACCCAACGGATCCACACGTGCGGCCATCTGCTTGATATAGCTCTTTACCTCCGCCAAGGGTTCACGCGCTCGCTTGAACAGGTCGAGCCTGACGGCTCTCACCCCGCGCTGATGGAAGCCTTCCAGTTCTGCGTCGGTGATCTCAGGCTCGATCATGACGACGCCGCGGGCCCGATCGCCGACCTCGAGAAGCGTGTCGAGAAGGCAAGAATTGTCGCAGCCATAGAAGCTTGGCTGGACGATCACAAACTTCTCGATGCCAAGGCGAGGCATGAGATTACGATACTGCGCCAGTGTTCCATCGGGCAGCGTGTAGTGCGGGTTATCGATATGCCGATATTTTAAGGCTGGCCCGAAGATGTGCACATGCACGTCCCAGGCACCGGCAGGCAGCGGAAAAGTGGGGCGAGAGATTGTCTCCAGTGGGCGCAATGGTAGCGAGAGTAATGGCTCGCCGCTCATCTGGATTCCTCATTGCTTCGGATAGGGCCTTGAGTCTGAGTGCGCCACTCTTGGATGAGCTGGTTCCATTGAGTCGCTCGCTGGCTGAGCCCGGCCGCCAGGACATCCGAATCAATGGCCGCGAATACCACCGGGGCGGCTCCGGCATTGAGCAGCTCCACGCATTGCGCGGGATCCGAACAGCCCCCGACGACCGCCAATTTTCCGCGGCCGTGCGCGGCGGCAATGACGCGCCTGCAGGCGTCGATCATGCCCGCATGGCGCAGGTCATCTACGTGCCCGAGATCCACCGACAAATCGTTCATCCCGACATGCAAGATGTCGACGCCGTCGATGGCGGCAATGGCGTCTGCGTTAAGGACGCCTTTCGCTGACTCGATCAGAATATGGACGGTTGTTGCGAGATCGGCGCAGCGCATGAGTTCAGCGGCAGACATGCGCCGGTACTTCGCCTGAGGTAGAAGCGCGATTTGGGAGCGCCGACCGCGGGGAGGAAAGCGTGCCGCGTTGACGATATTCTGCGCCTCCTCAGCCGTCTCGATGCGAGGCGCGACGATGCCCGTCGCACCCCCATCCAACAGCCTGCCAATGGCACCGTACTCGCGTTCCGGAACCCGGGCCCACGCCTCCAACCCTAAGTCGGCCGCCGATGCAATGATCTGCACTGCGCAATCGATCGACATGCTGCTGTGCTCCAGGTCGATCCATAGCATTCCGAAGCCCGCTGTCTTCGCCATCCGCACGATCTCCGCCGTGCGCGCGTTGCGAATCCCGAGACTGAGCAGCGGTATGCCCTGCGCCAGTCTTTGCAACGCTGCATTTTCCCGATACGGTTCGCCCGCCTGCTGACTATGCACTTGTGAACTCCCGCATGGAATCAGGTGCCGGGATCCAAACGATTCAGAAACTCTACGATCAAGTTCATGACCTGATTTGTCGACCACAGCAGACCGGAATGGGTATCACCCATGAAGGTCAGGTCTCCGTGTGCGGCTCCATCCACTACATAGCGATTGCTGCGAACGCCCGCAGTCACCAACGCATCGTGCAGGATCAGTGTTTGACTGGGTGAGACCATTCTGTCCTGATTGCCGTGAAAGATTAGGAATGGCGGCGCTTTGGCGCGAATGTACTTGATCGGGTTCGCAGCTGCCGTGGCGATGCCACGGTCAAGGGTAGCCGCATCCGACGTCTTACCGATGTAATTAACGATCCCCTCGTTGGTGTAAATCGCATGCTGGGTTACGGCATCAAAATCGGCGGCGATCTTGGAAATGTCGGACGCACCGAAATCATCGATGACGCCCTGGACGTCGCTGCTCTGATTCAGATCGGCGCCCGCCACAAAGGAGCTGTTGTCATTCGTAACGCCGACCATGGCGGCGAGATAGCCGCCGGCGGATTCACCCCATACGGAGACAATGCTGGCGTCGATTGCATATTGGCCGGCGTTTGCGCGCAGATATCGGATTGCCGCTTTGACGTCCTCGACGCCGTCGCGATAGTTCGCGCCGTCGCGCGTCGTGCGGTACTCGATGCTCGCTACAGCAAAGCCTGCCTCGGCCACATAGGTGCGCAGATTCAGGGCGCCCTCCTTGGCGGCCACTACGAACCCTCCGCCCGGAACGTACACCACGAGGGTCCGCTTGCGCGCGGACTCCGGAATGAGCAGGTCCATCTTGAGGGGCTTCGATTTCCCATTCGGGAGGGTCGGGGACGCATACACGACATTCTTGATGGTCCTGATCGGCGTTTTGCCGCAGTGGATCTGATCGCTGCGGTCGGGATGTATGACGATACTGGTGCTCACGTCGCTGGGCGTGATGCTCGCAGCGAGGGGTGGCTTGGGAAGTGCTCCGATGCGAAAAAGCAACGGCATCAGACCGAACATCGGGGTGAATTGGGGACAGGCGCCGCGCGCTCCTGACTCCGGCGACCCGGATCGCTCGCTAAGAAACAAGCCAGCGCCGATTGCGCCAATGACGAGCGCCGTGATCAATGCTGTTCGTCCCTTCACCGCGTCATCTCACTGCCATTGGGCGCTGAATCGGATGCCGTAGGTGCGTGGCGGCGCATATTGCGCGAGGCTCGCCAGGAAGTTACCCGCCATGGATGTGTACACGAGCGAGTTCGTTGCATTTCGGCACCACAAACTGATCGTATACGGTCCATCGTTCACGCGCCAATGGAGGGCCGCATTGACGTTGTCATACGCGGGCTGATGCAACTGGTTATCTGCCTCGCCGAACCAGCCGCTGTTGTGCAGGTATTGCCCATCGAACGTCCAGTCCCCTATCGGTGTCGGCACCAGGTAGTTCAACCCGACGTTCGCAGTCCACTCCGGCGTGTACGGCAATTGATTGCCATCGGCCGAGGCAAAGAAAGGCGTGCTGCCGCCAGGGAAAGGAGGATTGGGCACGTTGTATTGGACTGGAGGAGTATCTGACGTGAATCGAGCGTGGATATAACTTGCCCCGAGAGTCAGTTTGAGCGCACGGGTGACCTGCGCCGCCAAATCGAGATCCGCGCCGTACGAAGTAGCCGGCGGCCCGTTGTAAAATTGTATTTGGTTACTGGTGGTCAGCTTGGTCAACTGAATGCCCGAGTAGGCATAATAGAATGCGGCGCCGTTCAGGCGCACTTTGTGGTCGAAGAGTTCGCTCTTGGCGCCCACTTCGTAGGCATTCAGAGTCTCGGGGTCAAAAGCCGCCAGACTTGGCTGAGTCGAATTGTAGCCACCGCTCTTAAAGCCTAAATTCTTCGATGCGTATAGCAGGACTCCGTTGTCGAACTTATGATCGAGTCCGATGCGATAGGTTAGCTGCGAGAACCACGTGGTCGGCGAAGGGGTGAGAGGAGCGCCGGTGTAGCCCGGCGTAACGGACAGCGCTTTGTCCTCGTCCGTGTATCGCAGGCCGAGCGTCAAGTGACTGCCCGGCAGGAACTCGATGTGCGTCTCGCCGAATCCCGAATAGGAGTTTGTCTCCACTTCCGAGAAACTGTTCACCTGTTGCTCCAGGTCGTAGAAATAATACAGGCCGCCCACCCAGGTGAGCCAAGGTACGGCGTAGTTGTCCGGCGACACCAGCTGAAACTCCTGCGAGATCTGCTTGTCGTGGACGAGCGCATTTACCGTCGGCAGCGGGACAATGACCGTGAAGGGCGGAAACGGAACAGGTACCTGAATGGAGTTAGCCGGCGTCAGAGTGATGTCGAATTGCACATCGAAGCTCTGCTGTCGATACGCACTGATGGAGACGAACTTACCCCAACTCATGAGATGATCGTACCGTGCGCTGGCCCCTCCCGAATCCAAACTGTCCGAAGGGTCGAGAAAGGTGTTGATGTCATACGGATGCGGTATGGGCGTAGTCACCGGCGGATACTGCAAGACCGAGGGATAGGTCCCTCTCGGAATGTAATCCGGCGTGGCCGAACTGCCATAGCGGCGCGCGAAGTCGAAGATCAGATGAACGGAATCCGTGTCACTGGGCGCCCATACCCACTTGGAGCGCAGAGCCAAGTCCAGATTCGTTTGGTATATATCAGAGCCTGTCTCGAGATTCCGGCCATAGCCCTCGCCTTGATGGCTGACGTGCATGGCTATGTCTGCGGCGAGACCGGGGACCAGTCCGCCCGCGACGTAGCCGTCGAACATCGTGGTTTGAAAATTGCCGTAGCTTACATCCATGTTGCTGCTGAAACTTTCGGTTGGGTCGCGCGTCTCGACCAGTATCGCGCCACCGGTCGCATTGCGCCCAAAAAGCGTGCCTTGAGGGCCCTTTAGGGTCTCAATCTGCTGGACATTATTGAGCGACAGCAAGGCAGCGGAAGGCGAAGCGATATAGACGCCGTCGAGATACAGCGCCACGGAATTCTCGACGTTCGGAATGTCCGAACCGACGCCGCGGATGTGCGGGGAAAGCGATCCCTGAGTGGTGGTCATTTGCAGTCCAGGAGTCACGTCTGCGATGGCCGTAATGTTGGTCGCTGCCACTGACGCGAGCTGACTGCCCGATACCGTGGAAATCGCGATAGGCACGTTCTGCAGGTTCTCCGTGCGCTTCTGAGCGATAACAGTAATCTCCGTAAGCGTGCCTTGATCCTCATTCGGTGACGACGCGGTATCAGCCGCAGCCGCGACCGCTCCAGCCCAAGAACAAAGGCCAATTATCGCTACCAACTCATATATTGCCTTCATATTCCCCCGTCACTGGTTACTGTTCGTAACACTTAGAATGGTGCAGCGATAAGCATCTTGTCGGGCTCGCACAAACGAGCGCTCGTGTGCCGCGAACGTGACAGCCTTTACCTCTGCGACAATCAGCGTACGTGTTGGACAATTCGTTCGCCAATACGCATTAGTTGCGTTCGATGATAGGAACTTCGTATAAGCGATTGCGCATGCGTGTATCGCACTCAGCGATCGGCGCAATGCGCGTAGGCCTCGACAAGTACCTGAATCGCGAGGCGATCTAGAGCCTCACTGGGAGAGATCGCGGTATAAATTGCTCTCCAAGGTCTCGGAATCGAGAAATCCCATCATTCCAGAATGGCCCGCGGTTCAAGAAACGCCTCGATGCCGAACGTTCCGAATTCGCGGCCGACACCGGAATGCTTGAATCCGCCGAACGGCGCCTGTTGATCGTCTAGCATTCCGTTGATCGCCACGCGGCCGGCTTGGATCTGAGATGCGACGCGGCGCACGCGCTGAATGTCCGTACCGCTTACGTAAGCGTGGAGGCCGTACTCCGTATCGTTAGCGATCCGGATCGCATCCTCTTCGTCCTCGTAGGTGATGACTGAGAGGACGGGTCCAAAAATCTCTTCCCGGGCGATTGTCATATCATTCTTCACATTGACAAAAACCGTGGGTTTGACGAAATAGCCAGACTCAAGGCCGGGCGGGTGTCCTTCGCCTCCCACAAGCACCTCTGCGCCTTCTTCAATGCCCCTGCGAACGTAGGACTGCACACGCTGATATTGCTTCTGGTTCACCATTGGTCCGACGGCGGTTTTTGGGTCGGCCGGATCGCCGACTGGAAAGGCGGGCACGGTGTCCAAGATCGCCTGTTTGACCTCCTCGAAGCGACTCTTCGGCACAAGGAGCCGGGTCCCAGCGACGCAAGCTTGACCGTTGTTCAGAAACCCAATGATGAACGCGTTCGGGATCGCCTTCTTGAGGTCGGCATCATCAAGCAGAATGTTAGGCGACTTGCCACCCAGCTCAAGCGTGATGCGCTTCATCGTCGCAGCACCGTCGCGCATGATCGATCTTCCCACAGCTGCCGAGCCCGTAAAGGAAAGCTTGGCCACGTCGGAATTTCGCACGAGCTCCGCTCCGACGACATCTCCTCGACCGGAGACAACGTTGCAAAGCCCTTTTGGAAGTTTTGCCTCGTGTACGCATTCCAGCCAAACGCGCGTTTGCAAAACGCTCAACTCACTCGGCTTCATGACCACAGTGCAACCGGCGGCGACTGCCGAGGCAAATTTCATGCAAAGGAAAAACGCGTTCGCGTTCCACGGCGAAATCAGACCGGCAACGCCGACCGGCTCCAAGGTGACCGTTGTTTTGCCCCAACTCCGAGTCAGTGGCAGCTCGCGGAGGGCCTTTTCGGCCGAGAGGAACACGTCGGCACCGGCCTGCACGATGAGCGCTGCGAACTGCACAACACCCCCATACTCCTCGACCATCGTCTTCGTGAGATCATCGGTGCGCGCCGACACGGCTTTGTGCAATCTGCGTAGCAGCTCGATGCGCTCTTCTTTGGTCGTCCGCCCGAAACTTGCGAACGCTCGCTTGGCGGCAGCAATAGCGCGTCGCGCATCCTCCTCGTCACCCAACGTAACGCGGGCGATCACTTGACCGTTGGTCGGATTGATGCTGTCCATGATCTCGCGGCCATGGGATTCTACGAACGCTCCGTCGATGTAATGTTTTGTGATGGCTCTCATTGCGCCTCCTCAGAGAAAAATAGTGCAGCTCGGCACCATCGTATGAGGCGCTGTCGCGGCTCGCTATTACATGTTCTCAGTAGCCGATTCGACCACACTCACACTCTCTGGTGAGGGATGGGTGGCAAAGCGCCACGTGCGATCCGAGCAAGCCGATCTTCTCGCGCGCTACTGTTCCCTCACGCCACGCGGCTATTTCCGCCCGGAGTTAAGCAGTTGCTGCTCCCACGCGAACGCGACGCCCGAGGCGCCGCCGTGAGCCACTGTGATTTCCGCGATCGTCGGGACCGTCGCCTCGCGTGCCCAGTCGCGCTGCCACTCGCTCATGACCGCGACCCAGGTGATTGGCACGGCCCCAGCCTGCACCATGCGCTGAACCGCCATGTCGTGCGCCTCTCGCGTTACGCC
>Ga0210394_10002620_pt1 | contig 24332 bp, 15 predicted proteins | sample IncBWC12MmetaG_FD_160121 | JGI IMG/M metagenome (GOLD analysis project Ga0210394, IMG submission 160121) | Forest soil microbial communities from Barre Woods Harvard Forest LTER site, Petersham, Massachusetts, United States - Inc-BW-C-12-M | ecosystem: Environmental > Terrestrial > Soil >... | reverse complement strand
TCCTTTGGAGCAAGCCGGCTCAACGCGATCAACGCTGTTTGGCTACCGCTGATGCTTGCCGGTGCAATTCCGAACGTTGTGTATTGTGCCTGGTTGATGAAACGGAATCGTTCCGGATTTAAGTACCGAGCGGGGCATTCACATTGGGCCTTGGCGGCGATGATGGCCGTCTTCTGGTTTGGAAGCACCCTGCTTTACGGTCTGGCGGCGGGCCAACTGGGGATTTGGGGTCCGATTCTTGGATGGCCATTATTCATGTCGCTGATCGTGATCACCGCGACGATGTTGGGTATGTTTACGGGCGAATGGAAGGGTTGCGGGCCGGTTCCCATCCGCATCCACTGGACAGGCGTGACCGTGCTCGTGCTAGCGATTTTTATCCTGGCAGGCTCAACCCGTTACCTGCACTAATTCCGAAGGAGGAGTTCAAAAAGATGCTGGCTTTGTCGCTTGACATGGGCGGCACACACATTGGCTGTGGAGTTGTCCGGGACAATGAGTTGCTAGGTTGGACATCGCTCGATACGGAGTTAGCCGGATCGCTCGAATTGCATTTGCCTTGCGTTGTGGCGGCACTTCAGGCTCTCTTGCTGGAATGTGGTGCAACTGCGGACGAGTGTGACGGTATTGCAATCGGGTTCCCGGGAATAGTGGATGTGCGCAACGGCCGCATTCTCTCTACGCTGAAGAAATATGAAGATGCGATTCACCTCGATCTCAAGCAATGGGCAATTGAGCAATTTGGCCTTGGTCTTCGGATCGAGAATGATGCCCGGATGGCCCTGCTTGGCGAACAATACGCGGGGGCAGCTCAAGGCGTGCAGGATGTCGTTATGATCACGCTCGGCACTGGAATCGGCGGTGCAGCAATGATGCTGGGAAAATTGGTGCGCGGAGCCCATGCTCAAGCCGCATGCCTCGGGGGGCACTTGCCGGTGAACTTTCGGGGGCACAAATGCGCATGCGGCAATGTCGGTTGTGCCGAAGCGGAAGCCTCAGGCTGGTCATTGCCACGGATAGTGCGAGAGACACCAGGATTCGACGAATCCAGCCTAGCCAGGTTGGCACAAATCGATTTTGAGGCGCTCTTCGCGGCAGCTCGAAACGAAGATGCCGTCGCCCTTGCAGTCCGGCAGCATTGTTTGAATGTATGGGCGGCTAACGCTGTAGCAGTGATTCACGCATACGACCCGGAGGTGGTCGTGTTCGGCGGAGGCGTCATGCAAAGCGCCGATGTTATCCTGCCATTCGTCGAGGAGCACGTAGAAAAGCACGCATGGACGAGTTGGGGAACACCTCAGGTGTGCGCGGCAATCCTGGGAGGAAACGCAGCGTTACTGGGGGCGGTTCCCCTATTATCGGAGGACCTCCGGGCAATGTAAGCGGGCCGAGAAAGCTAGAGGCTCCGGTCGAGTCCCAATTCACCCTCAACTGGCTTCGGGTTTTGACCGCTCGTGTCAGAATCGGCAAGCGGAAGTAGTCACAATTTGATTTCAACTTAAGATTGCGTAATGATTTTCAACCCCTTTCCCTCGGGATCGTAACGTACTTCACAAGGCGCATCGAAGAACATGGTTGCGCGGGACTCGGCTGTATATGTCGGCCAATCCGGCAGGCCTTCGTGATTGGGATTGGCTGTCCGTGCGAAGTTCACCCGGGCCTTGCTCAACTGTTTACTCGGACGAACGCGCCCGGCTCGCCTGCACTGTAGTGATCGCAGATTTCGGCATTGTCGAATGCGAATGAGATTTCGCGGGCGTGGAACGTTCCCGGACGCTTGTTTAAAATTGGAGTACGCCAGGAATAAATGTAGGAGTACGCGGGCGCCGCGCCTAAGTTGGCTTTCCTCGTGGCCTGCTCGATCGCAGGAATGCGCCATTGAGAAGCGGCGATGGCAGCCCAGAGTTCGAATGGATTCGCCAGTGGATAATCCACGATTCTCGTCCAGCCCTCCGAACTTTCCGATTTACAAGGGCTCACCTCAAACACGGGGAATCTTTCGTAGTTTGTCTCTCGACGCATCGTCACTTTAAGCTCCATTGAAATGGTGAAACAAAATGACACTTATGATCGTATATAATGAGTGAAATTTAATTATAGATCACTTTAAATGATTATAATACCATAAAACGATCGCGTATTAGCTTCGGCAATATCACCAAGGTCCTGAAGTCGATTGCAGCCGAGCCTGCAGCCGCAATCTATTTTATGGCTTTACGTCTTTTCATATTTGCCAAGAAAATCGCTTCTGGCCAGCCGAACGGACCCGAATGAGCGACACGCCGGCTAGTGCCGAAACCATTCGAGATCCCCCAAAATCCAGATAGGGAGGAACGAAAGGACGTTCAGACGTCGTCGGTGCAGCCAGGGTATAGGTGCCGAAGCGTGAACACTATCGAAGCAAGTGGTCGACTGTCACAATAAAACGCGCATCTTTCATGCTTGATAGGCTGTATTAAACTCAATAATAGAAATCAAATCAATACGATGCGCTCAAATGCTGCCGCTACGGAAGCGAGCGCTTCCTTTCACGAAGCCAGATAATTTAGGCACACAACAGTATTAAGTCTCTCTTACTGCGATTGAAAATATCATAAACGATCATTATTAATGATTGACAATATTTACTTCGCTCGTCTACGATGCACGGCAACCAAGAAAAGCAGAATATCGGCAACTTGGCAATCCGGCCACGACTCGATGGGTGGCGGCGATCAGTCTTTCAAACCCGTATCAAAATCTCTTGGGAGGACGAAGCAATGTACAAAGCTTTTCGGAGCGCCAAGGTGCATGATATGAAGTTTTCAGTTGAAATGGGAAAGACCTTCAGAGTATTTGCCATGTGGCAAGCGTGTCTGCTGATTGGCATCCTGTTGCTATCCGGCACAGGGTTCGCCCAGCTATCGACGGCCTCGCTGGCCGGGGTTGTCCGAGATTCCAGCGGCGCGGTGGTTCCCAACACCAAAGTGGTGCTGAGGAACGTGGCTACAGCTGTCGAGAACAGAACCTCGACCAATGGTGTGGGCGCCTATCTCTTCGTGGATATCGCCCCGGGTAGATATACGGTTAAGGCGTCGGCTCCAAGCTTCGCGGAGCAACTGGTTCCTGAGTTCGCACTTACGGTCGGACAGGCCGCAACGATTGACTTTTCTCTGACCGTGGGTTCGCAAAGCACTGTAGTGACGGTTCAGGGAGCCGCACCGCAGCTGGAGGCATCAACTGCCAATCTAGGCACTGTCATCGGGACGCAACAGGTGAACGATCTTCCGCTGAACGGGCGTGACTTTACCCAGCTTCTTACCCTGACCCCGGGGATGTCTCCGGTGAACCTTGGGCAGGGCGGTCCCACAGGAGGCGAATATGGAATGCCAGAGCCGGTCAATCAGACATCTACGATTCCCTCCGTCAACGGGCAGGGCAGCCGAAGCAATTACTTCTTCACGGATGGGCTGAGCAACTTTGGCGCCTTCCACAGCGTGTATGCCGTCCCGCCCATCGTCGATGAGATACAAGAATTCAAGGTAGTCTCTCACGCCGACAGCGCGGAATACGGGGGGGTAACCGGCGGCGTCGTCAATGTAGTCACAAAGTCCGGTACAAAAGACCTTCACGGCTCGGCGTTCGAGTATTTCCGCAATGCAGGCATGGATGCCCATCAGGCTTTTACTGGGTCTAGCGCTCCCTCCTTTACCCAAAACGAATTCGGCGGAGTCGCCGGAGGTCCGGTTCTGCTCCCGAAACTATACAACGGCAGGAAATACAAGACCTTTGTCTTCGGCGCATATCAGGGATTCCGTTTTTCGGAGACCGAGGCTAAATTTATAAAAGTTCCCACTGCTGCGCAGCTCTCCGGAAATGAGAGCGATTGGCCGACGCAGATCTTCAACCCGTTCACAACCGCACCGGATCCAAGCAACCCTGGCCAGTTCACCCGCCAGCCCTATCCGGGAAACCAGATTACTCCGGATCCCAACATGGTGGCTTGGGCAAACTTTGTCTACCCTGCGGCTGGGCCGGCACTCGATGCATTCGGACATAATGCGACGGACTCAACCCCCACTACGCAGACCATCAACCAATGGACTGCACGGATTGACCAAACGATCGGCCAGAATGACTCAATATGGTTTCGCTATAGCCGTGACACGAGCGTGCTGAATGAACCTGGACAAGGCGGCGCCTCTGTTCCGGGACTTGTCAATTCCACAGTCACTCCCACTAGGAACTACGGCGGCAGTTACGTACACGTCTTCAGTCCGAGCCTCGTTCTGCAGGTTGAATTCGGCAGAACCACCGTCGGAGACAGTGCGATACAGTTATTTACGAAGAGCACGCAAGCTATCATCAGCCAGATTGGGTTCGCGCCATCATTTGTCGGCAACTTCACGGCGGCGCCGGGAAGAAACTTGCTTCCTGGGCTAGGTATCGCCGGGGGAGGTGTTGGTGGCAGCGGCTCATATGCCAGCCCAAACGAAAACATAGCGCTGCACCCGGATGTTCCCAATGCCAACCAGTACAGTGGGGTTTTGACGAAGACATTCGGGCGCCACACGATTAGCATAGGTGGGGGCTTCATTACCAATAAATTTTACGCTCCGATCACGACCGATAACATCACATACCAAGGGGAGCAAACGGGAAATCCTGAAAATTCGGCCCAACCCGGCGACGCACTGGCCTCCTTCCTCCTCAACGTGCCAGAGGCAGCAGACCGGCGCAACGTCGTTACGGAAACGCGTCCCGGCGGTGTCATGAGCGAATTTATACAGGATTCCTGGCGAGTCACAAGTAAATTGACGATCAATGCGGGACTTCGCTACGATCTCACACTTTTCCCACCGGTGGGAACCAACAAGCAAATCGGCATAAATGGCGGACCTGAGACAGGCGACGTCGATTTCAACACCGGTCAGTATATCGTTCAGCAGCTTCCGCCTCTCTGCAGCGTGCGCGGCTATGCGCCCTGCATTCCCGGAACCGGCCTACCGGCGAACGTAGTCGTGTCTCCAAACGATAAGCTCATGCATAATACGCCCACGAATGTCGGCCCCCACCTCGGTTTCGCCTTGAAGATAAAAGATCGCACGGTGATTCGTGGGGCTGCCGGCATCGTCTATGACAATTGGGCAGGCGTACAGCAACTGACGCAGAATGTCGACGGATATTGGCCCGACATCGGCTCGCAGCAACCCTCTAACTTAAACGTACCGACTGCAAGCTCACCGACACCGACGGTTACTTCTCAGAATCCACTCGCAAGCAGCGGCAGCGGCACCTTCGTTCCGGCGCCTACGCCATTTACTCAGCAAGGATTTTTTTACGATCCGAGAATGAAGGATCCTTATTCGGAACAGTGGAGCTTTGGCGTGGAGCATTTGATTAGCTCTTCAACCACAGCGACGGTGAATTATGTCGGATCGAGCACGCACCGGATGGATGTCGGCGGCATTTATGGTGGCGCGTTAACGCCCGGAACTGGCCCTATTGCGCCGCGTCAACTGTTTCCCTACATTACTCCGACGTTTTACGATCGCAGCACAGGCCGCGGCAATTACAACGCGCTGCAGGCCTCGTTGGAGAGGAGGTTCGCCAACGGTCTCTCCTACGCGGTGTCCTACACCTGGTCAAAGTCCATCGATGTCAGCGACGGATACTTCGGCGCTGAAGGCAGTACTCCGCAGAATCCCTACAACCCGGGTCAATACGATCGGTCTGTATCGGGAATGGATTTGAAGCACATCTTGACTGTGAACACTCTCTATGAGGTTCCCGTTGGAAAGGGAAAGAAGTTTTCCACTGGGAACGGCGTGCTCGATTACATCGTGGGAAACTGGCAGATTAATAACATCTTCCAGGCCCATTCGGGTTTACCTATTACCCTCCTTGACTTCAATGATGTTGCGAATACGGGGGCAGTTGGTTTTTTCCCATATGAACATGCGAATATCGTGGGCAATCCGTTCCAGAGTGGCACCATCGCCGCGAACCCCACGTGCACGCCGCCGGCGGGCGGCCTGAGAACGGCGGCGGCGTGGTTTAATCCGTGCGCGTACAAGGAGCCGGCGTTTGGAACCTACGGCGACGCAGGGCGCAATTCCATCCGGGGCCCAAACTTTTGGGACTTGGATACGTCGGTCTTCCGCCAGTTTCCGGTGGGTGAAGGGCGGCAATTCGAGTTTCGAGCCGAAGCCTTTAATTTGGCCAACCACGTGAACCTGGGTCAGCCCGACGGCACCATCACCGACGGGCCGTCCTTCGGCACGATCAGCGGCACTGCATACAGCAACTTCTTCTTAAACCGGCAGCTTCAGATTGCAGCGAAGTTTATCTTCTAAGACTGTCAACCTCCGGGCAAATCCATACCGGTCGCACCGGTCTGGATTTGCCCGGAGCTAAAATAACTGGGTAGATGACTGGGTTGTGCGCGACTGTGTGTAGAAGGGCCCCTCTGGAGCCCCTCTACACGGGACGAGTTCGGACGGGCGAGGCCCTAGCGTTCTGCGGACGGACTTCGTACGGGCACTACGGACGGCAAATGGTCTTCCCAAGCCGAGAAATCGGTAATCGTACATTCCAAGGCGAGGGCGCCCCCGTTGTTCTTCGGGCAACGCGGCGAGCCGGCAAGAACAATCGCTCTCGTGTTGTTGCACTGCTGTTTGTGTGCTGCGCTTTTAGTCCGGGAACCATCTTCGCAGCCGTCCCACAAGTAGCTCCGACTTCGAGCGATCTCCTCGTGCAAGGCCGAAAGCTGCTTGAGGCAGGAAAGATCGCCGAAGCAGAATTGGTCCTGGATCGCGCTGCGGAACTCGCTCCTTCTGATTCGGTGATCCTGACGCTGGATGGCAGGGTCAAAGGCCGACTAGGCGAGTATGCCAGCGCCGTCTCTCTCCTCGAGCGCGTCACTAAGCTGACTCCTCAATCCGCCCCGTCGCATGTGGATTTTGCAATCGCTCTCGCTGATTCTGGCGACCTTGAAAGCGCGGTGGCGGAAACGGGAACTGCAATTTCTCTCGCTCCCCATCTGGCCATCGCGCACTTGAATCGGGCGCGCATTCTTAGTGATATGAAGAAGGATCGGGAGGCTCGCGACGAATTCGCTGTTGCGGTCCGGCTCGCCCCGGGCAACCCGGACAGTTATTTCTACTGGTCATTGGCCGAGCGAGCTCAGGGAGACTTCACTAAAGAAACCGAATTGTTGCGAAAAGTCGTGAAGCTGCAGCCCGACAACGTCAAGGCTCACATCATGCTTGCAACTAGTCTGCTGGATCAGAATCGGACCGCCGAAGCTACAGCCGAGCTTCGCGCCGCACTGGCGATCGACCCCAATTCAGCGAAAGCCATCTATAAGCTTTCGCGCGCTCTTCGCACAACTGATCCCGAGCAATCAAAGAGGCTGCGTGACCAGTTCGACCGGCTCAAGGCGCAGAACGCTATCGTCGATCAGGCCAAGGCGCTGGCTAATGAAGCATTCCACGAGTTTACGGTGCAGGACTGGCGCGAGTCAGTCAGCCTTTATAGTGAAGCGCTTGAAACTTGCGGGGATTGCGAGATCGAGAGCGCGCTGCACCGTGATCTGGGCTTGGCTCTCTGCCGTGATGGCCAGATTGAACGGGGTGCCGAGGAAGTACACAAAGCGCTCGCGCTTAACCCCGAAGATCGGGATGCGGCGAAAGCCTTGGAAGCGATTCGCGTACCGATCAAGACCGAGTGAACGAAGACCGCCGCGGCTGGATACGGACAAATATCCTCATTTGCCACTTCAACACCAGCATAGCTGCAACCGGGTCCGGTGTTATTGAAGGCTACGCGACATCAATCCCATCCCCGTTCTTGGTCACCTTCGCCATCAGATTCGAACTCAGTTTGTGAGTATTATTAGCCGGGTTCGTCATACACACCGATTTCGGCGATGTGCGGCATTTGCTTGCTGCTTTCCAATAGCAGCCGAACCTTCTGTGATGACACGCGCGGTACGCGATGGATTGTGGTTTGCGTCGGTGTTTCACCACCCGTCAATCTAATCCAATTGTCGCCGCTCCAGTACTCAAACCGGTAATTCCGAATGCGGCTTTCCGAGTAGTTATCCCATTGACCTACGGGCTCCACGAGCGAGACAGTGTTGAAGCTCTCCTGCTTTTTCAGATCCACTTCCAACCAGCCCGAGGTTTGCGCCTCCTCCAAGTACCAACTCGATCGGAAGTCGCCATCGTTCGCTTGATCCGGTCCCACGGTGTCCGGGTAGGAGTTGGCGTGAATGGGCTTGCCCGTCGCCAAATTCCGCGTCGTGATCACGACATGCTCGCTGAGCTTTGCCATGGGTCCCGTATGCCTCCACGCGTTGCCAATTTCTTCCAAACGGCTCACGACGTTGGGCGAGAGGCGCCCTTCACGGGTCGGAGGAGCATTCAAAATCAGGGTGCAATGTCTACGATTCAACGGCTCAAGCCACTCATCCACGATGGTGGTGACCGCCTTGAGATGTCCATCCGCATCTCGCTGCTTCCAGAACCACCCATCGGTCAGAGTCACACAAGAAAGGGCCGGCACGTCGCTGCCCTCTGGGACCCTCTGCCCGGCATTCTGCTCAAATGCCTTCACATCGGAATAGTAGAGTCCACCAGGAGGATATTGACTGGCATTGAGGTCGCAGATCAAGCAGTTGGGCTGCAGATTCTTAATATGGTCATAAATCTCACGGAACGGCACCTCACCATATGTGATGCGGCTCCACGGAGCGTCCCAGCCATCAGTGATGAGGATGTCTACTTCCCCATACGCACTGAACAGCTCCGTCAATTGATCTTTGATGAGCTGAATCTTAGTCGGTGTCACATTGAAATGGCGGATGTCATCGCGCAGCGACAGGATCGAATAATAGAGCCCAACCCGCAGGCCAGCCTTGCGGAACGAATTCACGTAGCCGCGCACAACATCGATAGAATTCGAAGTCTGTGCCACGCTCGCAGCTGCTGTCTTTGTTGGCCAAATGCAGAAGCCATCGTGATGACGGGTCGTAAGACAACCCCAGGTCATGTTTGCTGACCGCGCTGCCGCGGCCCACTGATCCGTATCGAGCGCGGTGGGAAGAAACAGATCGGGAGACGACGCCGGATCACCCCATTCGCGATCCTGAAATGTAGCCATGTTGAAATGCAGGAACATGCCGAAACGCAAATCCACAAATCGCTGCTGCAATTCTAGGAGCTGAAGTCCCCGGCGGGGTGTGACGCGACGTGATTCGTTTTGTGCAATTGTGGCGCCACGATTACCAATCAGCATCGTGGCAGTCGCAGTTGCGCCAACCAATTGTAGAAGCTCTCTCCTTGTCGGCATTTTCAATACCCACCCACGGACAGTATCCGTCCCTCTCATCGAACCACCATTTCCCTGAATTTGCACGTATTTGGCCATTGAGCGCTCAAGAACGATGCGATCGAATCCTCCGGTAGGTAACATCAGCACTCATCTCAGCCAATCATCCCATGGGAATCACAGGGTTTCTGCCTAAATTGCCATATTGTTCATAATACATGATCGTTATCTAGATAATGAACACGATTAATGATTGACACATCACATAGTGTGCAAATAGGATTGCGCGGATAGGGCAGCTCGTGGAAGTCGCTTTTCTACCGGTCCTTAGGCTTTCCCATCGCCGGCAACCCTTCCCTGACGGCTCCGAATTCTGGAGTTGGGCGCAGTGCCAACGTGGGCTATAGATCACATCAACTTGAACCCAACGATGAAGGGCTCCGCTGAGGGGAAAAAGATGACGAACGATCCGCTTGTGCCGGGGAGCATCAGCAGGCGCAAGTTCCTGGGCACAACTCTTGCCGCTCTCTCGGCCGGCATCGCCTCGAAAAAAGCACTCGCGTGCGGCGCGGGGTTTAGCGACGAGCCGAAAGCCCCCTGGATTCCCACGCTGGACGAATTGGCGACCGGATGGCTGGATTGCAGCCAGTTGGCTCATATGCCCTCCTTGCATAATTTTCACGAGATGGCCGCCTGCGCACCCGACCTTGTGGGCGTGAATTTTCTTCCCGGCGGCCAGCTCTATCAGGACTCCGGTCCGCGCTGGTACGTCTACAACACATTGCCGCTCTGCCGCCTGCTGATCGACGGCGGGCAGTACGAGAGCTCGAGCTGCCGCTGGTCTGCGTATCAGGCAGTGCGGCGAGCCAAAGCCGGCGATCTGGAGGTACTGACTACCAACCGGCTAATGATGGAGGACACGATCGTTCTTTGGCGCCTCAGGTTGACAAATATCGGATCGACGGAGAGGAGCTTTCATATCGGCGTGGCTGCTGACGGCGAGCTGAAACATACTGCCGCCGGCCTTGAGATTCACGCGGGGGCTCTGCTCGATAAGGTGGTCGATGATTTTGCAGGAGGAGGCGAGCGTGCGCGCGTTGTAAGCCTCAATTCACTCAGCGGCCAGGATGTGAAGCAGGACAGGACGAGTGCAATCTACCGCTTTCTGGATGGACCCGAGGTGAAGGCGGCCGAGCCGGCGGCGCAATGGACGATGCTGCTGAAGCCAGGAGAGAGCCGCGAGATTCGCTTTCTGATGAGTGCGACCGATGTGAACGGGCGGCAAAGCCCCGAGGCGGATCAAGCGAACTCCGCTGGCTGGTTCGACGCGCAATGGGAACGCGCGAAGAGGGTCTGGGAGGAGCGATGGAGCGCCGCCTTCACGCCGGGCAACCTGTTCTTCTCAGGCAATGCGCCCGTCTTGACGACCGACGACAGCGCAATTCACGAAATCTACTATCGCAGCGTGCTGACGCTGCTGGTGTTGCTGCGCACCAATCTGTGGAGCAACCGCACCTTTATCACCAGCGGCGAGCGAGCCAAGGGCACGGTGTTTTATTGGGATACCTCGCTGTTCTCGACGCTCTTTGCCATGCTAGAGCCGAAGCAGATGAAGGAGCAGCTCAAGCTGTTCCTGGAGCAGGACCCTCATGCGGATGCAGTGATCATCTTCAAGGATCGGCGGTCCCCATCGCCGAAGGAGCTGATTGTGCCGCCGGGGTGGGACCTGCGCGGATACGCGGCCAATGATCTGTCGATCTTCCGGCTGACGTGGTCCTATCTCGGCGTGACGCAGGATATGGATTTTCTTCGGGAGAAGATCGCCGATCAGACTGTGCTCGAACGGATGCGCGTGCTGGCGACGAACTGGAAGAAGCTGCTGCGGGCGCCCGCGGACACATTGGCTGATTACGGCGAGGCGCAGAACCTGCTGGAGTGCGTGCCGACCTACATTCACAAGGTGCCTTCGTTCAATGCGGCCGATGTGTGGATGACGCGCGAGCTTGCCGGCATCTTACAGGCGGTTGGCGAGCCGGACCAGGCCCGCCAAATGCACGCCGAAGCTGATGCGATGGCAAAAGCGGTGATGAGTCTCTACGTTCCGGGTACAGGCGTCTGGTCGAGCCTTCACCGGGACGGAAGCCGCGTGGAGATGCGCCACTGCTATGACTTTGCGACGGTGGGCCGCTTCATGGCCGGCGATCTTTCAGCCAATGTGCGGGGGGAGATGGTTGGCTTCGTGAAGCGGGAGCTATTGGCCCAGAGGTGGATGCGAGCGCAGTCGATGCTCGACCTGGCCGCTGCCGTCTCCGACCGTCCCGATCATGGATCGATGGGGGCATACGATGCATGGCCGGCGGTGACGGTGGATGCGATGTGCGCATTGGGTTACTGGGAGGATGCGATTCCGTTTCTGCGACGAACGCAGGCTGCGATCTACGAGGGCGTCTACGCGCAGGCGCATGAGTTCTACGGACCAACCCGGGGCCAATATGATGCGCCGGTGCGGATTGCTCAAAGGGAAGGCTGTATGCGCGAGTGTACGGGCGGCGGCGCCTTTGCGGAAACCATTATCGGCACGCTCTTTGGCTATGCCGCCAGGCCAGGAAGCAAACTCACGTTGATGGACGCCGGGGTGCGACGCGGTTTCCGCGGACAGTTGCATTATGTGCGGTACGGAACTGAGTTGCTTCAAATTCGATCCGGAGAGACCGGGGTCGATCTGCGTAAAGAAGCCTGAATGAGCACTGTTCAGTTCTCCGCGCTCTCTTCGACTGTGATATTCGCTTGCGGAACAATGCCCAACCAGTGGCGAAAAAGAGCAAGAGACGAAGGTCGAACGAAGAGGCGCCCCGGTTGATGCTCGAGTTGACCGGCATCAGCGATTGTCGAGGGTTCGAAAATCGCCGCATAGCGGAATGAAGAAATCGAATCACAAATCCGATGGGAGTGCAGGATTCGGTCTGGCGTTGGCGTCACCTCGAGGTGGAGAAATGAACCGATACGGAATGACGATTCGAATCAAGCCAGGTTCCGCGGAAGCCTATAGGCAGTACCATGCCGCCGGTTTGGCCAGAGGTCCTCGAGATGGTTCGTGCCTGCAACATCGAAAACTACTCGATCTTCTGGAAAGACGACTGGCTGTTCAGCTACTTCGAATATACCGGCGACGATTTCGAGAGCGATATGGCGAAGATGGCCGCGCATGCCAAAACGCGGGAGTGGTGGGCCGTCGTGGGGCCCATGCAGGAGCCTCTGGAGACGCGCAAACCCGGAGAATGGTGGGCAGAAATGGAAGAAGTCTTTCATTTGGCTTAATACGGTGGCCGTAGAGAGAAATTCCAGTTCAAAGGCACCAAGATTGGATCAATGGCTTTCCTATGCCTAACTCTCCTAAATATACGGAGCTCAAAATGACTCCTTCGGCTGCCGTCGCTCCGTCCGGACTGATCAAGAACCAGCTGTCAGATCAGCTCCGCGCGGAAATCCTGAACGGTTCACTGAAACCGGGCGAACGCATCGTGGAAGCGAAATGGGCAACAACGTTTGGCGTCGCGCAGGCTTCAATCCGCGAAGCCCTTAACATCCTGGCGCAGACGGGGTTTGTCACCAAGGCGCCCGGTCGCAGCGCCCGCGTGATTCATTTGAGTGAAACGAATGTCGCCCACATCTACCGGCTGCGCGGGGCCATTGAAGGTCTCGCCGCGCGGCTCGCTGCCCAATCTCGGCAGGACCTAAATGAGTTGCAATCGACGATGGACACCATGCGCGAATCGGCCAGGACAGGCGACCGCGAGCGTCTCATCGATTGCGATCTGCTTTACCATCTTGTTCTTTGCGAGCTCTCGCACAATCCATACCTGATTGAACATGCCCGTCGTATTTTGGTTCCGCTATTTGCCTTTGTGCGGATGCGCGTCTGTGCCAGTGGCCAGTCGACATCGGCGTGGCAGAAAGATCTCGAAGCGCACCAAAAGACTATCGATTTGATCCGTGAGGGCGAAAGCGAAGTTGCAGAACTATACGTGAAGAGCGTCATGGAGCGCTTTGCAAAGGCCGCATACGACTATTGGGAAAAGCGGGAATTACATGCCGGGTAAACTGAGCGGCAAAGTTATAGTGCTGACCGGTGGTGGAACTGGCATCGGACGTGGATGCGCGACCGCCTATGTGCGTGCTTACCGGCAGAATGCAGCCGGTAATGAACCGCGCCCGCCAATCCGTGGGATGGCGAATAAAGCCGGGAGACTTGTCCAACCGATCCAACTGACGATAGCGCACGCCGCGACCAATAAAAGCGCTTGGAGTAGGTCGACCGGGTTCGGTTCAACCGAACACGCGCCCGCAGCGAGCCGTCCTCCAAGAGAAACCAGGCTCTATCCAACTCCAGCACTCGAAAAAGGACTGGACCTCCTTGAGCTTTTTGCGCTGCAGCCTGCCGCGCTATCGAAAAGCGAGGTTGCAAGGCGACTTGGCAAGTCGGTGTCAGAGATCTTCAGGATGCTGATTTGCCTCGAGGAGCGCGGATACATCTCCCGGACAGAGGTAGACGACCGATTCAGTCTCACGCCGCAACTCTTCAGTATGGCTCAGGAGCATCCGCCCAGCAGGCGCCTCGTTACCAATGCGCTTCCCATCATGCAGGAAGTCGCTCACAAGTTACTTCAGTCCTGTTATCTGGGAGTGCTCAATCGTGGACAGGTGGTCATCATCGGTCAAGTGGACTCTCCTGCAAGCCCCGGAATTTGTGCAAAGGCGGGCGCGGTGGTTGATCTGCCACATGAAGCGTCAGGCTACGTCATGTTGTCTTATCTTCCGTTGGACGCTCGCAACCGCGTCCTAGAGGTTTGGCGCAAACAGACCGGAAAAGCAATCCCCAGAAATCTGAAGCAGCATCTGGCCTTGATTAGGAAAAAGGGATATGAAGATCGCGCCAGCTATGAGATTCGTGGCGTTGTCAACGTCAGCTTTCCGGTTCTCGACATGGATGGAACCGCAGTTGCCGCGCTGACCGTTCCATATCTACCGCGTATCGAACACTGCATGAGCCAGGAGACGGTTCGATCCATTCTTCGGGAGGCGTGCAGCAATCTCTCGGCTGAGATTGGCGGCCCAGCGAATTAGTATCTGCCGGTTAAGCCGTGGTACTGCCAGCGAGGATTCTGAGGTGACGATGGAGATCTTTCGATTGGACGGCAAGCGCGCCGCTGTCACCGGCGCTGCCAGCGGGATTGGCAGCGCCATTGCAAATCGGTTTGCACATGCCGGGGCCGAAGTTATCCTGCTCGATCTGAATGCGGACAGTGCGAACGGAGTTGCCGCAGAGGTTGCCTCCGAGACTTCGAGGAGTGGTTCGGCTCTTGCCTGCGATGTTTCGGAGGAAGGCAGCGATGCAGGTGCCTTTGGGTAGATCGCCGCAAGCGGGAGCTTTGATGTGCTGGTCAATAGCGCGGGTGTCGCGCATATTGGCTCCATTTTGACTACAACCCTGAGCCCTGATCTCCCACCGTCTATGAGCACTTCATCAGGGAAGGTGTGAGAGACACCCGGCGCACGGTTCTCTCCTCGGTGCTTGGCCTGTTGGAGATCAGTGTTTGACTGAAGCAAACGTGGGACTGCCCGATGATTTGTACCAGCGAGATTGTTAGTGTAGCGCAGTTATCGAGTAATCCGATAGCCGCAGTCGGGGGCGTGGAAAAGTGGTAAGCGTTCTGTGCTTTCCCACTCTTCCATGCCCCGCATTTGCTTCAGCCAGTTGTGCCACTGGAGCTGGCGGTTTGTACCCAGACGATATCAATCTCGCCAGTCGCGCTCTCTCGAACGGTGACGTGATCTTCGCTCGGCAAATCGCAGATTATGTTCCTTTCCAGCCGCTATTCTGTGCGCAGCGCCTGCATTGGATCGAGCTTCGAGGCACGCCTGGCTGGCAGCCATATGGCAAGCAGCGCCACGGAGGATAGGATGAGCGGTACGGTGACGAAAACCTCCAGATCCCAGGGCTTGACCCCGAAAAGGAAGCTGGCTATGAAGCGTACGAGTTCGAAGGCGGCGGCGATACCCATTGCCACCCCAACCAATGTCAGTCTCATGCCCTGCCAGATGACTAGCTTGCGAATGACGGATCGATCCGCGCCCAAAGCCATTCGGATGCCCATCTCCTGGGTGCGCTGCTCGACGAAGCAGGCCATGAGACCGTAGATGCCAATGGCCGCCAGAACCAGCGCGACCGCGCCGAAGATGGTCAGCAACAGCATGTTGAAGCTAGCGCTAGCCGTGGAGCGCCCCATCACCTCGTCCATGGTTCGGATATGCGCCACCGGAAATCCTCCGCTAGCCGAACGCAGTTGCTCACTAGCCGCGGCGATGACCTGGTATGGGTCGCCTTGGGTACGCACCACCCAAATGAGTGGTTGAGCATCGTTATACACAGCAGTGTAGGGGTCAGGAACCTGCGCCACCGGCACGATCATCATCGGATCTGGAACCTGGCCCAAGCCAGTGTTATGTGCGTCGCCGACGATACCCACGACCTCGCGCACCGTCTCCATGTCAAACTCCGGTCCTAATGCTTTCCCAATCAAGACGTGTTGGCCGACAGGATCTTCGTGCGGCCAGTATTTGTTTGCCAATGCTTGATTGATGAGCGCCACACCGGGTGCGGCGGCAGTATCGTTTTCGGTGATGTCGCGTCCCCTCAGGATGGGAATCTTGAAGAGGCTCAGGTAACCAGGGGAAACGCTCATCCATCTGCCCCCGCAACAGTCTTTGTTGACCGGCCGTCCAACGATTTGGAACGGCAGAAAGTCTCCGACCTCGATCGGCAGCCAGAAGGCGGCGGCCGAAGCATCCACTCCGGGAATTGCACTTAGCCGGTCGCGTCCATCCCGCGAGAGCTTCGCGACGCCCGCAGTCTTCTGATAGCGGTCGCCGTTGAGCGACATTTCCATCGTAAGAACGTTGTGAGAATCGAAGCCCGGAGCCACACCGTGCAGGGCGATCATAGTGCGGATAAGAAGCGCCGCGCCGATCAACAGTACCAGTGCGAGCGAGACCTCGCTGATAACCAGCAGCGAACGGGTCTTGCCCTGCCGGAATCCAGTTCCGGAGCGGTTACTGCTCTCCTTCAAACTGGAGTTGAGGTCGTTGCGCGAGGAACTGAGCGCGGGAAAGAGTCCAAAGAGAATGCCCGTAAGCAGCGAAATGGCGAGGGTGAAAGCAAGTAAGCGCCAATCGACGCCGATGGCAGAGCCGTCCTCGCCGATGTGGGGAAGACCTGCAGAACTGACGGCCAGCAGAGCACGCACACCAACAAAACCGAGAGCCAGGCCAAGGATGCCGCCGGCAAAGGAGAGCAAGATACTTTCCGTGAGCAGTTGTCGAATAATGTGCGCGCGGTCGGCCCCAAGAGCGGCGCGGATGGCGAACTCGCGCTTGCGTCCCGTGGCGCGCACCAGCAGCAGATTGGCAACATTGGCGCACGCGATCAGCAACACCAGGCTGACTGCCCCCAGCAACACCAGGAGCGAATTGCGCACACCGCCGAGGATTGAGTCGCGCAACGGTTCAACGGCAAATTGACGTCGTGGATTGGCACGTGGAAAGTCGCGGTGAAACCGCGGCGCCGCTGTCTGCAATTGAGCGTTGGCCTGGGCCACCGTGATGCCGGGCTTGAGCATTCCAGCCACCAGGAAGTAGTGGTTCTGGTCTTCGCTGACGGGCGGAAATTGAAACGGCAACCAGATGTCCACCTCCGGGTCGAAAACAAAATCCTTTCCGACCACACCCACAATCGTGTAAGGCTCATTGCCCAACGAGAGCGATTTTCCGACTATAGCTCGATCGCCGCCGAACCTCCGCTGCCACAGGCCGTGACTCAACACCACCACTTTGCCGCCGTGGGGCAAATCTTCTTGCGGCGTGAAAGCGCGTCCCAGGATCATGGGCGCACCGAAGAGGCGGAAAAAACCCTCTGTAACATGAATGCCACGGACTTGCTCGGGGCGTTCGCCGGTGAGGTTGAAGCCGGGACCCGAAAAGTCGTACGCGGCGACCTCCTTGAAGACACTGGCCTGCCGCTGATAGAAGTGAAACTCGGGGATGGACGTAATGTTATTGAGGAGAGAGTTGGGGTAAAGAAACTGGACGATTCGGTCGGCGTCGGGATAGGTGAGTGGCTTGAGCAGGACGGCGTTGACCACCGTAAATATGGCGGTATTGGCGCCGATACCGAGGCCAACCGTGAGCACCCCGACGAAGGCAAATCCCGGCGACTTACGTAGTTGGCGCAGTGCGTACCTTATGTCCCTCTGCACAGTCTGCAACACCATAGCCAGGACTCCACTTTCTTGAACCTCTTGAGTTCAGACTCTGAAACCACTTTGCGTTACAGCTGATGTCACCCCCAGGGAAACCTAGTTGGGTTCGGGCCGAGGGATACGATTTCAGCCTGATCCAAAACAGCAAAGTTTACAGCCTCACAAGTTGTGGTTCTCAATCTTTCAAGGATGCCACGCTGGCTCGGAAAGCGCGGCCTGGAAGTTCGCGCAGGTACACCCGGTTTGGCGATGCTCGGGCCGATCATGTAGTAGCCGCCAGAGTCACGAACGATGTAGCCGACGCTTTCAAGTTGCGCTAGCTATAGCTAGAAAGCGATACGCCGTGCTCCTATTGATCTCATGCCTGATGGCAATCTCGCGAAGCAGAATCCCCCCAGGTGCCTGGCTCAACCGTTCAAGAATCCGAATAACCTTGCCAACGACCCCAACGGGCGCGGATTTCGTTCTAGGAGGCCCTTTCGGGAGAGGTGCCGGAGGCGTTGACCGACCATAGCTGATGCCACCTGGTTTGCGAAGAACGGCTCACTGGAAGAAATACGCCTTTTCACTCATATATCATGAGCATTATTGATTAATCAATCAGTATGTGCGATTCTGATCTCGGAACAGCTTAGGAGTTTTTACCCGAGCATGGAACGACGTAGAGCCATAAAGGGAATTGCGGCTACAGCAGGAATCGTTTGCGCGCGGCCTCGGATACTCGCCCTTGGCCAAAACCAGGCCGTGGAGAAGTCGAGTTTTGCTGTGCCGATTCGAGGGCTCTCGAATGAAGGCGGGGAACTTGTCCAACCGATCCAACTGACGATAGAGCACGCCGGAACCGACGCATTGTTGGTCGTACGCGTCGACCACCAGGAAGCCGAGAGTCGCGTTCTGCCTCCGGGGACACATACGTTCAACGTTTATGTCGACCCGGTCGAGACAGCGCGGCAGGTGCTCATCGAATATGAAATCGCAGGGAAGTCCGAGTCAGCCGAGGTGCGTGTCGAACCGGTTCGCAAGGTGCAAATCTTTATCCTGCCTCATTCCCACCATGATCTTGGATATACGGATCTCCAGAGCAATGTTGAAGAAAAACAAATAGCAAACATCTCTCGGGGAATCGAGCTGGCGCGAAATACGGCTAACTACCCGCTCGGCGCTCGATTCGTTTGGAACCTTGAGGTTCTCTGGGGAGCCGATCTGTTCATGCGGACAAAGACCGCGGCAGAGCGCCAAGAATTGATAGACGCTGTGAAGAGGGGCTGGATCGGACTTAATGGCATGTATGCGAACGAGCTTACTGGCCTTTGCCGGCCTGAGGAGCTTCTCCAATTATTTCGCTACGGAACCGAGTTGGGTAATCAATGTGGAGTCCCCGTTGACTCGGCCATGATCAGCGATGTTCCTGGGTATACCTGGGGGACGGTCTCAGCGATGGCTCAAGCGGGCATCCGCTACTTCTCGGCTGCTCCGAATTACTTCGACCGCATAGGGACCTTTATGGTCGAGTGGCAGGATAAACCATTCTGGTGGGTCTCTCTTTCTGGCAAAGAAAGAGTGCTTTTCTGGGTTCCGTGGACCGGGTATGCGATGTCGCACATCATGAAGCTGGACACAATGTGGGTCAACAAGTATCAAGCGAGACTGGATGAGGTCGGTTTCCCCTATCAGATCTCATATATTCGGTGGTCGGGCGAAGGCGACAATGCCCCGCCTGATCCGAAGATTTGCGAGTTCGTGAAGCATTGGAATGGAGAATACGAATGGCCGCGCTTCTCGATTTCCACGACCAGTGATGCGTTTGCGGCATTCGAGAAACAGCATGGCCACCAACTACCGGAGTTCAAGGGCGACCTGACTCCTTACTGGGAGGATGGAGCAGGGTCGTCTGCCTTAGAGACACGAATGAACCGCGGAGCAGCCGAGCGCTTGGTCCAGGCAGCAACACTCTCTGCGCTTCTCGCGCCGCAGGCATACAAAAGCGCCGATTTCAACGCGGCCTGGACAAATCTCTTGTTGTATTCGGAACACACGTGGGGAGCGTGGAATAGCGTTTCGGATTCTGAAAATCCATTTGTAACAAAGCAGTGGCAAGTCAAACGCCAGTTTGCAGTTGACGCCGAGAATGAATCAAAGAGGCTTCTTGACGGGGTGCTCGACGCATACGCAAGCGGGAGCGATAGCTCAACCGTGGATGTACATAACACCCGTTCCTGGCCCACGACAGAAGTGGTTCTGATCTCGAAAGAGAGGTCTCTAGGCAAAGATCATGTGAGGAGTGAACACGGCATGTCGGCTCCATCGCAGCGCCTTTCAACCGGGGAACTGGCGTTTCTTGCGGAGAATGTTCCTGCGCTCGGAAGCGGGCGGTTCCATCTTTCAGCAGCGACGCCGCATGTTCCGGCAAAGCGCGTAACGGTGCTGGACGGAGTCCTGGACAATGGCTTTCTACATGCAAAAGTCGACAGAAAGAGCGGCAACATCATCGAGCTGATGTCTAGCGGGAGTACGCGCAACCTCGTGGACATCAGCGGAGACGAGGCAGTCAATCAATTCATATACCTTGAAGGCAAAGACACATCGAAGGTGAGTACGAGCGGGCCTGTACGTATCGCGATCGAGGAGCCCGGCCCGCTCGTTGCCACGATTCGTATCGAGTCTTCCGCACCGGGGTGCGTAAGCCTTGTCCGCCGCGTGCGACTGAAGGCCTATGCGGATTGGATCGAAATATCCAACACCGTAAATAAGAACCGTGTTCCGCTGAATCCGCATCCAGGCCAAGGCGGGCCTGCAGCAGACTTTGCTCAGCATGAATCCAAGGAAAGCGTGCAATTCGCCTTTCCATTTGCGGTTGACAACGGTCAGATTCACATCGATGTTCCTCTTGCGGTAATGCGTCCTGAAAATGACCAACTTCCGGGTTCTTGCAAGAACTGGTTGCCTGTTGGCCGGTGGATTGATGTTGCGAATGCAGAGTACGGGGTGACATGCGCGACACTGGATGCACCTCTGGTTGAAATCGGCTATCTTTCGGCCACCATGCTGGGCTCGCAAACCCATCCTGAGATCTGGCGCAAGCAAATTCAGCCCACACAAAAGTTTTATTCCTGGGTCATGAACAATCATTGGGGTACGAATTATCGTGCGTACCAGGATGGACTCGTCGAGTTTCGGTACGGGCTCCGTCCGCACAGTGGCTACGACCCCGCAGCCGCCAGTCGTTTTGCCATAGCCATGTCACTGCCCCTAGTCTCTTCGTCCCCTGGGCAGCAGTCACCAATAGCGCTGAAGCTTCGGATAGATCAGAAAGATGTACTTGTGCAGGAATGCAAACCAAGTGCGGACGGCAAGGCGTGGATCGTCCGGCTCTTCGGCGCCTCGGGAGAGAATCGCAGAGTTACCTTGACTTGGTCCGATAGCACGCCTGTCATGATATTTCGCAGCGACCTCAGGGAGCTACCGCTCGAACGACTCGGTACTCAGGTGGCCGTGCCAGCATGGGACTTGGTCACCCTGCGTATTGAAGCGTTGAACAAATAGCGATGACATCGGTGCTGAATGCCCTCTTCCACCACTTCCGCCGCGCCCGGACTGATCAAGAACCATTTGTCCGATGAGCTCCGCGCCGGAATCCTGAATGGCTCGCTGAAATCGGGCGGGTGCTTTGTCGAGGGAAAATGGGCTGCACGGTTCGGTGTCGCACAGGCTTGGATTCCGATGTCGGCCACACGTACCTCCCTCGGGGCGCAATTGAGAATGCCTTCTGTCCCACAGCCGTGTGGACACCGATGCTCGAAAACATCTGAGCTCTATTTCATCGAAAGCTTGAGAGAAGGCCAACTAATGAACTCACAGGATACGCCAACGGTATTTATCGTTGATGATGATAACGATGTGCGTGAATCCCTTCAAGAGTTGCTGGAATCTGTCGGGTTGCTTTCAGAGTCTTTTGGAACTGCACAAGAGTTCCTGTCCAGTCCGCGCAACGACGGTCCCAGTTGCCTTATTCTGGACGTCAGGCTACCCGGTATCAGCGGCCTAGATCTTCAGCGTGAACTGAAAAGAGGGAGAATCAGTATTCCCATAATCTTCCTTACAGCTCATGCGGATGTTCCGATGTCGGTCAAAGCCATGAAGTCAGGCGCGATTGAGTTTCTTACCAAGCCATTCAGACAACAGGATCTACTTGATGCGGTCCACCGATCGCTCACTCGAGCTCGTATCCTCCGCGAAAAAGAGCAAGAGTTAGAGGAGCTGCGAAATCGCTGTGAAAGACTCAGCGTTCGCGAGCGTGAGGTAATGAACCTCGTCGTCTCCGGGATGCTTAACAAGCAAGTCGCAGCGGAACTCAGTGCAAGCGAAGCGACGGTCAAAATGCATCGCAGCCAGGTCATGAAAAAGATGCGGGCTAAATCCCTGCCCGATCTTGTCAGGATGGCGGATAAGCTCAGGTCTCTATAGCCCGTTGAGTTCTACCCGCTCATACGGAATTGCCATCGTACCGAAAGTAGCGACCTAACCTACCAAGGTATGGAGTTGTCCGCCCAAAGTTCGATTGCCGCAGATTGGGCAGTCACGCTAAGCTCGGGGAATGCCGTTGGACCGAGCCTCCCAATTGATTGCGATCATTGATGACGAAGAGGCGATGCAAGATTCGCTGCGCGACCTCATGGAGGCGGCAGGGCTGGTTGCTCGTTGCTTCGGAACTGCGGAAGAATTCCTCGAATCCGATTTGCATCGTAAGGCAGCGTGCTTGATCGTTGATATCCGCATGCCGAAGATGTCGGGTCTGCAATTGCAAGCCAGGCTGAAAGAAGAGGGATCCAACGTGCCGATCATCTTTATTACTGCGCATGGGGATGCAAGGGCGCGGATTCAAGCAATGAGGCAGGGGGCGGTCGAGTTTTTTGCAAAGCCGTTCGATCATCAACTGTTGCTTAGAAAGATTCGAACTGCACTTGGGATGTGAACAACCTGGGGTTTTTGTGGTCGCGTCGGGTCCACTAAGCGTAGAGGTGTTCTGTGGAAGATTATGCACAAGTCACCAATGCCGGGGTTGCGGATCAGTTCGGTCGAGCGTTCGAGCGGATCATAGGTAAAAGTGCTGCTCTCGATTCTGTTCTCGACCAAGTGGAGCAGGTTGCACCCACAGATTCGACTGTCCTCATCGAGGGGGAAACCGGCACAGGAAAAGAACTCATTGCGCACGCCATTCACAACGCAAGTCAGCGCTGCGGGCGTGCTTTCGTCAAGCTAAATTGCGCCGCCATTCCGCTGGATCTTCTGGAGACCGAGTTGTTCGGTCATGAGAAGGGCGCCTTCACCGGGGCCATCGCCCAGAAAATCGGGCGCTTCGAGATGGCCAACAAAGGCACCCTGTTTCTGGACGAAGTAGGCGATATTCCTCCCGTTTTGCAGCCGAAATTGTTGCGCGTGCTGCAGGAACAGGAGTTCGAGAGGTTAGGAAGCGGTCGCACTCACAAGGTAGACGTTCGTCTCGTGGCTGCAACCAATCGGGATCTCGTCAGGATGGTCGCGGTCGGCCAGTTTCGCCGTGATCTTTACTATCGCCTGAATGTCTTCCCCATCCTACTGCCCGCGCTTCGGGAGCGCCGGGAAGACATTCCTTCTCTTGTAATGCATTTCGTGCAGATCTTCAGCCGGCGCATGGGAAAGCAAGTCCCCTCGATCTCCCCGGAAACCATGGCCGCTTTCCAGTGGCATTCCTGGCCGGGCAACATTCGCGAGTTGCAGAATCTGGTGGAGCGCGCCGTCATCCTCTCCCGGGACGGCGTGCTTCCGAACCCGCTGCACAACGGACGAAGAGAGGTTATGACTCCGGCCCTCTATCATGCCCTGACATATCAATCGTTGATGTCTTCGGAAAACTCAGACAGCCTTCTGATCCTGAGAACCCTTGAGCAGGCTGGCTGGGTTGTAGGTGGACCAAGCGGCGCGGCAGCAAAACTGGGACTCAAGCGAACTACCCTGCTTGCGAAGATGAGAAAATTGGGGATTTCGCGGCCAATTCCTCGGGACGCAACAGCCATAGGCGGCATCGAGAAAGAATACGCCAACGTTTGAAATTCGGCCGGCATAAGAAGTGGAGCGGTGGTCCGGATCTCGTCACATCCTCGGGATTTACTCCTCCGGGAAGGAAAGGCGGATTCTCATGCTCAATCTAATCGAAGCTATGAGGAACTCGAGCGGAGAGCTGACCAACCGAAAACGTGGATCAGACTTTTCCGCACTCTATACCTCCAAGGCAGAAGGCAGCGTGATGGGGTTGGCTATCAGCCGTTCGATTGCAGAATCTTACGGTGGCCGCTGTGGGCGACGGCCAAGGCGGAACACGAGCGACATTCCATTTCACGTCTCCGATCCAGGTGACGGAGTCATCTGCTCTTGGTTGTCTGAAGCACTAAGCGTCGCTCGGAGCTGGAGACTAGTGTGAGTTTGTTCAATCGCCGCCGTATGCAACGAAAACTCAAGTTTCGGCCGACTGCGGTTTGTGCTGTCGTCATCATGATTGCCGCGTGCCGCGCGCTCGCGCTTGACCCGAGCCAGCCAGCCAGCAGCTATATCCGCAAGGTCTTCACCACTGAAGACGGGCTCCCTGCCAACGCAGTGCATGCCATTCTACAAACCCAGAATGGATTCCTTTGGGTCGGAACTGGCGCCGGTCTAGCCCGATTTGATGGA
>Ga0210394_10002619_pt1 | contig 24343 bp, 21 predicted proteins | sample IncBWC12MmetaG_FD_160121 | JGI IMG/M metagenome (GOLD analysis project Ga0210394, IMG submission 160121) | Forest soil microbial communities from Barre Woods Harvard Forest LTER site, Petersham, Massachusetts, United States - Inc-BW-C-12-M | ecosystem: Environmental > Terrestrial > Soil >... | reverse complement strand
GTCAGGACGTCGCCGGCGCCGGCGGTGGCGAGGAAGGCCGGTGCGTTAGCCGCAATCGAGGCCCGGCCGTCGGCTGCCGCAATCACCGTATCGGCCCCCTTGAGTAACACGGTCGCGCCGGTGATTTTCGCCGCCAAGCGGGTTCGCTCAAGTTTCGATCCAGCTTTAGTTCGCTCGTCCAATACCCCGAAATATCTAGAGAATTCACCTTCGTGTGGCGTCAAGAGCGTGGCCTTGCCGGGCCGCGTTTTCAGTGCCGCGGCGAGGCGCTGCGGCGCCTTCGCAAAGCTTGTAATCGCATCGGCATCGAGCACGACGGCTCGGTCGCCAGAGAGCGCCGCCAGCACGAGTTTGCAGCTCGCCTCGTTCACACCAAGGCCTGGACCGAGGGCCAGCGCATTCAAACGGCGGTCGGCGAGGAACGTTGCGAGTTCGGCCGCGCCATCGACCGGTCGCACCGTCACGGCGAGGCTGGTCGCGGCATTGACCGCCAAGGCCTCGCGCGGGCTGGCGATGGTCACCAATCCAGCCCCCGCACGCAATGCTCCGCGAGCCGCGAGCCTTGCCGCCCCCGTCGACCACGACGGACCAGACACGACCACCGCATGACCGCGGTTGTATTTGTGCCCCTCATGTTGCGGCACCGGAAAGCCCGCGCGCCAGAGTGCCGGCACGTTCTCGAAGGTTTGCGGAGCGATATGAGCGAGGACCGAGCCGGGAATGCCGATATCGGCCACGGCAACCGGGCCGCAGTGGAGCCGGCCGGGAAGCAACAGATGACCGGGTTTCTTGCGGAAGAACGTGACCGTGCGAGCCGCGTTTACCGCGGCGCCCATCACCTCACCCGACGTGCCGTTGATGCCGCTCGGCAGATCGACGGCGACCACCGGCGCGGTCTGCGCATTCATCGCTTCGATCATCGCGCGTGCGAGCCCCTCGACCGGCCGGTCGAGGCCGGCGCCGAACAGCGCGTCGACGACGAGATCGGCGCCATCGAGTCCGCCGGGTGTGGCAGCCACGATCGGACCGTTCCACTTTTTTGCGGCGAGCGCGGCGTCGCCCTTGAGCCTGCTAGGCTCGCCGACCAGCAATACGTCCACCCGGTAGCGGCGCGCGGCGAGCAGCCGCGCCGCGACAAAGCCATCGCCGCCGTTATTACCGGGCCCGGCAACCACAACGACGCGGCAGGCGGCGGACCGGCGCGCCGCAACCGCCTCGGCAACCGCCGTGCCGGCACTCTCCATGAGCGCGATGCCCGCAACGCCGCCGGCGATTGCCAACCGGTCAGCTTGCGCCATCTCGACTGTGCTGAGGATCTCGATCATGACCGGTCGCACAATAGCGAATGCGCCGTTTGGCGAATATCACGCGATCCTTCGCGCCTCCGCTCGCGCAGATCACTGACGAGATTATAGGCAGCATGCCTAGTTTAGCGGCGAAGCCCTTTGGCAAGCCCCCGCCAGCAGGGTCCAACCACGCCATAGCACCTTGATCTTATTGCGGTTTTCGGGTGCGAAAGGCCTTGGCACGGGACCTGCTAACCAAGGCTCGGTTCCGAGGATGATTCCGCTCATCAAGGAGCCGGGAGACGAGACGCGATGAAAAAAATCGAGGCGATCATCAAGCCGTTCAAACTCGACGAAGTGAAGGAGGCGCTTCAAGAAGTGGGGCTTCAAGGAATAACGGTCACCGAAGCCAAGGGGTTCGGGCGCCAGAAAGGGCACACGGAGCTCTACCGCGGCGCCGAATACGTGGTCGATTTTCTTCCCAAAGTGAAGATCGAAATTGTGCTTGGTGACGACCTGGTTGAAAAGGCAATCGAAGCGATCCGTCGCGCCGCCCAAACCGGGCGGATCGGTGACGGAAAAATTTTCGTCTCAAATATCGAAGAAGCCATCCGGATCAGAACGGGGGAATCCGGAGTAGACGCCATCTAAATTGCTGGTCCGTCTGCTGACGCCGGCCGGTCGTGAGCAGAATTGAGCCAGTGCGCCGAGGCATCCAACAGCACCACGAAAGGTACGCATCCCATGACGACGCCAAAGAATGTCATGAAAATGATCAAGGACGGCGACGTAAAATACGCCGATTTCCGCTTCACCGATCCGCGCGGCAAGTGGCAACACGTCACTTTTGACATCAGCCAGATCGAGGAAGAGACTTTCGCCGAAGGCATGATGTTCGACGGCTCGTCGATCGCCGGCTGGAAGGCGATCCACGAATCCGACATGTGCCTGATGCCGGATCCCGGTTCCGCCTGCATCGATCCGTTTTTCGCCGAGACCACGGTCGTGCTGGTCTGCGACGTGCTCGAGCCGACGACGGGCGAGCCCTACTCTCGCGATCCACGGGGCATCGCCAAGCGCGCCGAGGGCATGGTCAAGTCAATGGGCGTCGGCGACACGGTCTATTTCGGGCCGGAGGCCGAATTCTTCGTGTTCGACGACGTGCGCTACAAGGCCGAGCCCTACAATACCGGCTTCAAGCTCGACTCGGTGGAATTCCCGAGCAACTCCGACACCGAATACGAGGGCGGCAATCTTGGCCACCGCGTATGGACCAAGAAGGGCTACTTCCCGGTGCCGCCGCAGGATTCGGTGCAGGACATGCGCTCGGAAATGCTCGCCGCCATGGCGCGCATGGGCTGCGCGGTCGAAAAGCACCACCACGAGGTGGCTTCCGCCCAGCACGAACTCGGCCTGAAATTCTCGCCGCTGACGGTGATGGCCGATCGGCTGCAGATCTACAAATACTGCATCAGCCAGGTCGCGCAGGTCTACGGCAAGACCGCAACCTTCATGCCGAAGCCGGTCTACGGCGACAACGGCTCAGGCATGCACTGCCACCAGTCGATCTGGAAAGGCGGCAAGCCGGTATTCGCCGGCAATAAATATTCCGACCTTTCGGAGACCTGCCTGCAATATATTGCCGGCATCATCAAGCACGCCAAGGCGATCAACGCCTTCACCAATCCGGCGACGAATTCCTACAAACGGCTGGTGCCGGGCTTTGAAGCGCCGGTGTTGCTCGCCTATTCGGCGCGCAACCGCTCGGCATCGTGCCGCATTCCATACACGACCAATCCGAAGGCCAAGCGCGTCGAAGTGCGTTTCCCCGATCCGCTTGCCAATCCGTATCTCGCATTCGCGGCGATGCTGATGGCCGGTCTCGATGGCATCAAGAACAAGTTGGATCCGGGCGAAGCCGTCGATAAGGACCTTTACGATCTGCCGCCGAAGGAGCTGAAAAAAATTCCGACGGTGTGCGGCTCGCTTCGCCAAGCGCTTGAAGAGCTCAATAAGGACCGCGGCTTCCTTAAGGCCGGCGGTGTGTTCGACGACGACTTCATCGACGCTTACGTCGATCTGAAGATGACCGAGATCATTCGCTTCGAGCACACCCCGCATCCGGTCGAGTTCGAAATGTACTACTCGGCGTAAGTTCTGGCGTGAGTATCCTCCCGGCATTGCAGTAAGCAATGCAAACTTAAGGGCGCCTCGGCGCCCTTTTCTTTGTTTCTTTTCATTGGCGCCGGCGCGACGGCCCGTCGCGTCACCGCACCAGAATAGGAACTGTAAGCGCCTGAACGGCAGGCGTCGCGGCCAGTTTCAGCTGCGCCCGGCATTCGACCAGGCGATCCGCGGCGCCCGAGATCAACTCATCGTCCAGCTCGACGCGGTTGCGCCCGTTTGTCTTGGCCCGATAGAGCGCGGCATCGGCGCGGGCGATCAGCACGTCGATCGAGACATGCGGCAAGCCGCAGGCGACGCCAACGCTCACCGTCGCCGGGATTTCCGGGCTGCCGGGCGCCACGGCGGCTTTCTCGAATGCCGATCGCACGCGCTCGGCGGCGATGTGGGCCTCGGCGAGCGTGCCTGAGATGATCGCGACGAATTCTTCACCGCCAATCCGGCCGACGACGTCGTCGGTACGCATGGTCATTCGCGCCACTTTGGCGAACAGATCCAACATGGCATCGCCGGACTTATGTCCGAACCGGTCGTTGATGGATTTGAAATGATCGAGGTCGAAGGCGAGCACGCTGACCGGCGTTTTGCGTGCTGCGTTGCCGGCCATCAGCACTGCGGCGGCCGCGAAGAAGCCGCGACGATTGAGAAGCATGGTCAATGGATCGGTCTCTGCCGCCGCCTTGTAGCGATTGACGGCGCGGTCCTTGGCCAAAACCAGCACGATAAAGGCGGCCCCGACCACGTAAAGCACGACTTCGATCGCGAATACCGCGACCCATCCGGTCGCGAGGCTGCGGACGCCGAGGCTCGCCAGCGCCACCGGAAACAGAAAGATGGCGCCGTGCAGCATCGGAACGAACAGCGCCGGCCAGCGCCGGATCAGCGATTTTCGCCGCTCGCGCCACAGCTCGGTGGCGATCAGGAACGTATAGGTGGCGACGATCATCGAGCTGACCATGATGCGCGCGGCCGGCGAGTGCGGGACCGCGGGCGACATGCAGGCCGCGGCCCAGACAACGGCGCCAAAGCACATCGCGCCCCACCTCACCTGCCGTCCGTGGAACAGTCGCGCGGCGCTCCAAATCATGCCGACCGCGATGAATAACAGCGCGACGGCGATCCACGACGGCAGTGGCGGCGAGACCGCGCTGCCGAGCTGCCAGAGTGCACCGGAAAATCCGCCGATCAGGTACGCCGCTCCCCACCAGGCAAGAGCTTGGATGCGGTCCTGCATCCAGGCGAACAACAGGAACAGACCGAGCAGCGCGGTCACGCAGGTCGCGATCACAAACAGCGTGCCGATGTCGAGCGAAGTCGACGCCTCCGCTAGGCGTGCAAACATGGACGTAATGCTCCTCACCTCAGTAGGTACAACCACCTACCACAGATTTTGGAGCCGCGTTGAACGTTTGCTGATCAGGCTTTGCCGAGTGTGTCGGCTATCGCGCAGGTTTGCTCAAAAAAACTTTTGAAAATTGAAATGTCCTGATTCCATAGTTCGCAACATCTTGGGCATTGCAATTTGACGCTTGGAATTTTGCTGGAACCGCGGATCGATTCGTCGCGGCGAACGGTCCGAGCCCCAGCTTACGATGCGATACGCCAACGCTTACGATGCGATACGCCATCGCCGGCCGGCCGACGGCGCGGTCGCGGCGCGATCGGGCCCGATGATCGGCACAATCGATGGCGCACCGGCGATTGCGTCGGTCGTGGCCGGAACTTCCATCTCGACGCGATTGCGACCGAGTTCCTTGGCCCGATACAGCGCCCGGTCAACGATCGCGAGCAATTCCGTAACCGTGGCATTCGGATCGCATCCGAGCGCGACGCCGACACTTACGCTCGGCGCCAAGTTCTCATTGCCGAACCGAGCCGCCGCCACGGCAAAATTGCGCCGCACCCGATCGGCAATGGCGTAAGCCTCGTCAATGTCGCCGACCGGCATGCAGGAGGCGAATTCCTCGCCGCCGATGCGGGCAAACAGGATATCGGCGCCGAGCGTTCGGGTCGCGGCGCCGGCAAAGCGCTGCAATACAGCATCGCCGGTTGCATGACCCAACTGGTCGTTGATTTGCTTGAAGTGATCGAGATCGAATAGCAGCACCGCGAGCGGTTCATGATCGCCTTCCTGCCGAGCCAATAGGCCGGCGGCGCCGTCGAGGAAGGCGCGCCGATTGGCAACTCCGCTCAACGGATCGACCAGCGAATTGATCTTATGCTTGAGCTCGGTGCGCTCCTTCGTCATGTTGAGTTGCAGGAACGCCATGACGACGGTGAACAGCAACGTACCGAAGGCGAGTAACGCGAACGACAAGTTGCTGAACACGAAATCGCTGCGGAAGGTGGAACTGAGCAAGATCGCCGGCACCCGCGCGAGCAGAACCGCGGCATGTGCGAGCAGCACGACGATCGCGGGCCAGCGTGACATCAGCGGCTCGTCGCGGCCGCGCCAGAACTCCTCCGCCGTGAGCAGCGCGAGCAGCGCCAACATCGTCGAGCCGAAAATGATCCTGGCGGACGTATTATCGGCGAACGCCGGTATTCGGCAGAGCAGCATCCAGCTCAGCGGCGCCAGCAGCACAAGGAACGGTCGGATCGGCCGGCCGTCGAAAATTCGTGCGCCGGTCCAGGTCAATCCGTAACCGAGCAGCACGAGCGCATTGGCGATATCGACGGTCACGAAGCTGGGTGCGGCGCCGCGCGACGTCAACAGCGCGAAGCCGCTCGCGTTGACGATATGGGCCGCGCCCCACCACATGGGGGCGCGAACGCTGCGGTTCTGCAAGCCGGCGAACACCAGGAGCGCGCCAAGCAGCGCCGCGATGAACACCGTCACGACGGAAAGAGTTTGCAGATCGAGATGCATGGCGCCACTACCAACGACTGACCGCGGCAAGCTAGCCGCCACGCGTTCCCTACGCGTTACTACCGGGAGAAAGCTCGCGAACACGCTTGCCGGCCGGTAAACTTTTGCGGCTGGATTTTAAGGACCCTTCACGCCGATGCGATCCGGCCGTAGATTAGAGGGGAACCACAGGAGTTCCCGATGGCGCTCACCGCAGAATTCGACACCGCTGCCGATACGATCGAGGCCACGCTCAATTACATCGTCAACGACGGAAACAAGGTTTTCACCATCGTCGCCACTCCCGGCGGCCGCGATGGGCGCTACGGCGGCACGCCAGACCCGCACCGGATGGTCATCCACAACGGTCGTCCGCATGCGACGAACTTTGTGCTGGATCGAGACGGCTTCCGCTTCGTGCGGCATGACACCAAGGTCGTCGACTTTTACGACGAGGCCGAAATCAAGCGTGTCTACTATCCAGAGATGGAGGCGCTGATCAAAGCGGAGAGCGGCGCCAAGCGCGTCGTCGTATTCGACCATACGCTGCGCACCGCGGACGACGAGCTGCGTGAGAGCAAGAAAATCCGCGAGGTGGTTCGCCGCGTGCACAACGACTATACTGAATGGTCGGCGCCGCAGCGCGTCCGCGATATCTTGCCGGACGAGGCCGAGGAGCTGCTCAAGCGGCGCTTCGCCATAATCCAGGTGTGGCGCCCGATCCGCCATCCGGTCGAGACCTTCCCGCTTGCGATGGCCGACGCCCACACGCTGTCGCCGGACGACATGATCATTTCGGAGCGGCGCGCTCCCGACCGTATCGGCCAGACCTACGCGATCAGGTACAATCCGGCACACAAATGGTACTGGTTTCCGCGCATGCGGCGCGAAGAAGCGCTGGTGTTCAAGGTGTTCGATTCGATGAAAGACGGCCGCGCGCGTTGGACCGCGCATACCGCATTTGAGGATCCGACTTCACCACCCCACGCCCGCCCGCGCGAAAGCATCGAAATCCGCACGCTGGCGTTTTTCTGAGGCGAACTAGCGCTTCGAGAACTGGAAGCTGCGGCGCGCCTTGGCGCGGCCGTACTTCTTGCGTTCGACCACGCGCGAGTCGCGGGTGAGAAAGCCGCCGCGCTTAAGCACGGAGCGCAAATCGGGCTCGTGCCGCAGCAACGCTTTCGACAGACCGTGACGGACCGCGCCGGCCTGGCCGGAGAGTCCGCCGCCGGAGACCGTGCAGACGACGTCGTACTGGCCTTGGCGGTTCGCAGCGACGAGCGGTTGCTGGATCATCATGCGCAGCACCGGCCGGGCAAAATAGGTTTCCACCGGCCGAGTATTGATGACGATGTTGCCGGCGCCCATCTTGATCCAGACGCGCGCGACCGCATCCTTGCGCTTGCCGGTGGCATAGGCGCGGCCCTGCTTATCGAGCTTCTGGACGTATTTGGGCGGCTGCGGCACCGCCGCGGGCTTGAGTGAAGACAGATCTTCGAGCGTTTGCATCGTCTCGGCCATTACGCGGTCTTCGTATTCTTGCGGTTCATGGCGGCAATATCGATTTTTTCCGGCTGCTGCGCTTCGTGCGGATGGTCGGCGTACGGATAGACCCGTAAGTTTCCGAGCTGGCGGCGGCCGAGCGGCCCGCGCGGCAGCATGCGCTCAATGGCCTTCTCGACGATCCGCTCGGGATAGCGGCCTGCCAGGATCGACTTTGCAGTGCGCTCCTTGATGCCGCCGATATAGCCGGTGTGCTTGTAATAGATTTTCTGCTCGACCTTGCGGCCGGTTAGAACCGCCTTGGCGGCATTGATGACGATGACATTGTCGCCGTCATCGACGTGCGGGGTAAACGTGGGCTTATGCTTGCCGCGCAGCCGCAGCGCCACGATAGAGGCGAGCCGGCCGACGACAAGGCCGTCGGCATCGATCATCACCCACTTCTTGTCGACCTCGGCGGGTTTCGCAGAAAAGGTTTTCATATCCGCATCCGTTAGGCAGAAGCGCCCGACTGCCGGGCGCGCCATGCGCGCGGTTCGTTATCCGCAGGCGCGGTTACTTATCCGCAGAATAAGCGCGGGTCAATCGTCTCGTCCTAATCTTAATGTTTTCAATTGCTTGCTTGGGAGGTAATTTTATACCTCTAGCCTTCCTGTGCCGGGATCGAGTAGGTCGAGGTGACATGAGCGACGAGGTCGTCTTCGCCGTCGGCGCGAATGCCGATCTCGCCGACGGCAAGCCGCTTGCCGAGCTTGATCAAGCGCGCCTCGGCGAGCAAATCCCGCGCCGCGGGTTTTTTGAGAAAATTGATGTTCAGATTGGTCGTTACCGCCAAAGGCACCCAGCCGATCGCGGAAAGCACGGCCACATACATGGCGAAATCGCCGAGCGACATCATCGTCGTGCCCGACAGCGTTCCCCCCGGACGCAGCGAATTTTGAGTAAAGGGATAGCGCAACCGGCAGCCGCCATACCAAACCTCCTCGATCTGGTAATTGCCCATGGCATGGGACGCTTCCGGGAATTCGGCACGCAATCGATCAATGAGCTCCTTGCGCGCCAATTTCGGCACCGCCATTTCTTTGCCGCCGCTCATGTTTACCTCCCCCGGAACCGAGTACTCCGATACAATGGACAGAATGACACCGCAAAAGCAGCAAAAATCCCGGACAGGCCCAAAATCTGGATAGTCACATGAACGCCCAAGCCGCTACCGCCGCCGCCGACTCGTCGCTGATCCTGTTGCGCGAAGACAGGGGCGGCACCGCCCTCCTGACACTGAACCGGCCGCAGGCGCGCAATAGTCTGTCGGAGGCGCTGCTGGAGGCGCTCGGCGATGCGCTCACTGCAATCGCCCACGACCGCACGGTGCACGTCGTGGTGCTTGCCGCCAACGGCCCGGCGTTCTGCGCCGGCCATGACCTCAAGGAACTCAATGCGCACCGTAAGGACGACGATCGCGGCCGCAGTTATTTCAAACACATTATGGGACTATGCAGCGGTGTGATGCAGCAGATCGTGACGCTGCCGCAGCCGGTCATCGCCGCGGTTCATGCCACGGCGACGGCGGCGGGCTGTCAGTTGGTGGCGAGTTGTGACCTCGCCATCGCCTCGCACGCGGCGAAATTCGCGACGCCCGGCGTCAATATCGGGCTGTTCTGCTCGACGCCGATGGTGGCGCTGTCGCGCAACGTGTCGCGCAAACACGCAATGGAAATGCTGCTCACCGGCGAGTTGATCGCGGCGGAGGATGCCGCGCGCATCGGCCTCGTCAATCACGTGGTCGCTGCCGGTCATGAGCGCGCCGAGGCGCTCAAGCTTGCCGAGAAAATCGCCGCCAAGTCGGCGCTGACCGTCAAGATCGGCAAGGAGGCATTTTATCGGCAAGCCGAAATGCCGCTCGCCGACGCTTACAAATATGCGTCGGAGGTGATGGTCGAAAACATGCTGGCGCGCGATGCCGAGGAGGGCATCAGCGCATTCATCGAGAAACGCGAACCGAAATGGCAAGACCGTTAAAAAAGACTGCTGATCAGCCGCCGCTGACCGGCAGGCATCGGCGATGAATCACGATTCCTATCCGGACAGCTATATCCGCGGCATCCTCAATATCGTGAAGACGATCGCGATGGTCGGCGCCTCGGAGAAGGAAAACCGTCCGAGTTACTTCGCCTTCAAATATCTGCTCGAACGCGGCTATCACATGATCCCGGTCAATCCGGGACATGCCGGGGAGACGATGCTGGGTCAGCGGATTTATGCGCAGCTTGCCGATATCCCCGAGCCGGTCGACATGGTCGACATTTTTCGCGGCTCGCAATACGCGCTCGCCATCGTGCAGGAGGCGCTGGCGCTCAAGCCGCGACCGCAGGTCATCTGGATGCAGCTCGGCGTGCGCAATGACGAAGCGGCGGCGCTTGCCGAAGCCAATGGCTTGAAGGTGGTGATGAACCGCTGCCCCAAGATCGAATATGGCCGGCTCTCGTCGGAGATTGCCTGGATGGGCGTCAATACGCGCACGCTGTCGTCGAAGAAGGCGACCGTCGGCGGCATTCAGCGCATGACGCTTAATCGCACCAGCGCCCCGGGCGGCGCGACCGAAGCGGCCGACCGGGTGCAGCGCGAAGAAAGCGATCACTGACTTGGCCCTATCGAAGACTTGGCTTTATCGAACTTTCTTTACGACTTCGGCGTCTAACGCATCGAGGGCTCTTGCTTGGCATCGTTGGGAACAGGCCATGAAATCTTGCTTTGTAATAGCGCTTGCGCTGTTTTGCCTGATGCTCGCACCGGTCGTCGTCATGGCCGACACGGAGGCGGACCAAAGCGCCTGCATCATGGACGCCCAGACCCTCTGCGGCCAATTCATCCCCGACCGTATGCGCGTGGCGCATTGCCTGATGACCAACCGCAGCAAAATCACGCCGGCCTGCCGCGACGCGATAAGGCGTTTCAAATAGTTGCGGCGCTCGTCGTCTGACGGCTTTTTGAGAGAAAAAGCTTCTTCCGGCACCGCGGCCAATAGCGCGGCTTTTGCTTATTAGCGCAACAGCCTTACCGCGCCTTGACGCCCCCGGCCGGTCCTATAAACCGGGGCCAACCGCTCTTCTCCACGATAATCGGCCCCAAGAGGACACAGATGACCGAGCGCATTCCGGGTTTCTCCACGCTTGCCGTTCATGCCGGCGCGCAACCCGATCCGACCACCGGCGCGCGCGCCACGCCGATCTACCAGACCACCTCCTATGTATTCGAAAGCGTCGACCACGCCGCCTCGCTGTTCGGGCTACAGACTTTCGGCAACATCTATACGCGGATCGGCAACCCGACGACGGCGGTGCTCGAAGAACGCGTCGCCGCGCTCGAAGGCGGCACCGCGGGACTTGCGGCGGCATCCGGCCATGCGGCGCAGGTCTTGATTTTCCACTGCCTGTTGCAGCCGGGCGATGAGTTCGTGGCGTCGAGAAAGCTCTATGGCGGCTCGATCAACCAGTTCAATCACGCGTTTAAGAATTTCGGCTGGAACGTGGTGTGGGCGGATCCCGACGACATCGGCTCGTTCGAGCGCGCCATCTCACCGAAGACCAAGGCGATCTTTACCGAGTCGATCGCCAATCCCGGCGGCGTCATCACCGACATGGCGGCAGTGGCGCAGATCGCGCGGCGCGCCGGCGTTCCGTACATCGTCGACAACACGCTGGCCACGCCGTATCTGTGCAAGCCGTTCGAGCATGGCGCCGACATCATCGTGCATTCGCTGACCAAATTTTTGGGCGGCCACGGCAATTCGATCGGCGGCATGATCGTCGACGGCGGCACTTTCAATTGGTCGCGCGAGCGGCGTTATCCGATGCTGTGCGAGCCGCGGCCGGAATATCACGGCATCGTGCTGCACGAGACATTCGGCAATTTCGCCTTCGCCATCGCCTGCCGGGTATTGGCGCTGCGCGACATCGGATCGGCGATATCGCCGTTCAATTCTTTTCTCATCCTCACCGGCATCGAAACGCTGCCGCTGCGGATGCAAAAGCATTGCGATAATACTCAAGCGGTCGCGGAATGGCTCGCGGCACATCCGAAAATCGTATGGGTGAGCTATCCGGGCTTGCCGGGCGACCGCTATCACAACCTCGCGCAGAAATATTGCCCGAAGGGCGCCGGTGCGGTGTTCACGTTCGGGCTCAAGGGCGGCTATGACGTCGGCGTGAAACTGGTCTCGAATGTGAAACTGTTCTCGCACCTTGCCAATATCGGCGACACCCGCTCGCTCATTATTCATCCGGCTTCGACCACGCACCGCCAGCTCAGCGATGCGCAGAAGGTTCAGGCCGGCGCCGGACCCGACGTGGTGCGGCTGTCGATCGGGATCGAGGACAAGGAAGACATCATCGCCGACCTGGAGCAGGCGCTGGCGGACTGAACCGTCGTCACGCCCGTACCGGCGAGGCGAGCGCGCGCGGCGCGTATCCGGTAACGGACGCGGCGTGGATCGTCGCAACCGTCAGCACGATCATCGCCATGGCCTGGTGCATCAGCGCCAGCGAAATCGGCACGACCGTTAAAAGCGTAAGAATGCCAACCGCCGCCTGCAACGTGACCGCGGCGGCAAGGATAATGGCGCCGGCGACGACGGGACCCGTTTTCACGACGCGCGCTACATTGAAAGCGTGAAGCAGCGCGATGAGCCAGATCGTATAGGCGAGCATGCGATGATCGAATTGCACCGTGAGCGTATTTTCGAAAAAATTTCGCCAGATCGGCACATCGAAAAACAACCTCGACGTACCGGGCACAAATGCGCCCTCGATCAACGGCCACGTATTATAGACGTATCCAGCGCGCAGCCCGGCGACCAGTGCGCCAAGATAGATTTGCGCCAACACAAGGATGAGAAGTCCGAAAGCAATCGCACGAACTCGGCTGGGCGCCAGCGTGGCTGGTTGTTCATCGAGCCGCTGCGCCGTCCACAGGATTGCGATGTAGATCACGCAGGCAAGCACGAGATGCATCGCGAGGCGGTATTGCGAAACTTCGACGCGATTGGCCAGGCCGGACGCGACCATCCACCACCCGACTGCGCCTTGCAGCGCGCCGAGTCCGAAAATCACCCACAACCGCGCGCGCAAACCCGGGACGATCCACCCGCGCCACAAAAACCACAACAAGGGCAACAGGAACACCACGCCGATCATGCGGCCGATTAGCCGGTGCGTCCATTCCCACCAGTAGATCGTTTTGAACGCGTCGAGGCTCATGCCACGGGTGAGCTCGCGGTATTGTGGAATGGCCTGATACTTTTCGAACTCGGCCTGCCATTGCGTCTCGTTGAATGGCGGCGCCACGCCCATGACGGGTTGCCATTGCGTGATCGACAGGCCGGACTCGGTCAACCGCGTCGCGCCGCCGACCAAAACCATGGCGAGCACGAGTGCGGCAACGGCGTAGAGCCAGAGCCGGACGGCGCGCTGCTGCTGGTATGAAGCTTGGGTGGCCATCGTCGATTGCTTGATGTCGGTCGCTTGTATGCGGCGCGCGGACCATATAGTGCTGCCCCCTACCCTCGCAACCGACACTGCGTCGCCGCTGCCATGCCAATCCGTCTGCGCAAATTCATCGGCGTCGTCGCACTCTTGGTGCTCGTTATCGTGTGGGCGCTGGTCGCGATGGCGCTCGCCCAAGCGCCGGCCATCCACGACCGCGCGGCGTTGTCGATTGCCTATTACGTGATCGCCGGGCTGGGCTGGGTTTTACCGGCAATGCCGATCGTGACGTGGATGAGCCGGAGAAGAGACGACAGAGGACGGACAACAGCGGACTGATAATGCGCTTGCGGCTGATCTGTCGTCCGTCGTCTGTCCACCGTCGTCCGGCTAAGCCGCGTCCAGCCGCTTGAAGCCATTCCACATCGCCGTCGCGGCTCCCGACAGCAGCACGCGGACGTAGCGTATTCGCTGGTAGTCGCCGTTGAGCGAAATGCGCGGCAGCGCTATCATGCGTTGGCTGTGCTCGGGGAACAGCACGCCGGGTCTCGTCGTCACCGCGGTCTTGAAGCCGAGCTCCGCCGCGATCTCGAATTCGCGCATCCCGGCCGACGAGCGGTCGCCGAACGGATAGGACAAATGTTGCGGCCGCACGGCAAGCGCCGCTTCGATGACCGACCGGCTCAGGTCCATTTCCGAGCGCGCAGTCTCCTTGGCAAGCTTCGCCAGCGTCGGATGATTTACGGTGTGCGCACCGATGGTGACCAGCGGGTCGGCGGCGAGATCAGCGAGTTCGTGCCAGCTCATGCATAAATCCCTGCAGAACGCCGCGATATCGACGTGATAAAAGGCGGCAAGGCTGCGGACCACGTCGCGCAATTCGGCTTCAGTCGGCCGGCCGCGCAGCCACCAATAGAGTTCGTCATAGAGCGCGCGCTTTTCCGCAACCGTGCGGCAGTCGAACTTGCGGTCCCGGCCGGCAATCACAAGACCGACGCGATCGTTGCGCGCAATCACCGCTTCAAGTACCAACCACCACAGTTCGCCGAGCCGATCCGGAAAGCTCGTCGGTACGTAGACCGCGAAAGGAACGCCGGCTTCCTTCAGGATCGGATAAGCCCATTGCAGGGTATCGCGATATCCATCGTCGAAGGTGAGGCAGACGAAGTGGCGCGAAAAATCGCCTTCCGTCATGCGGCGATGCATCTCGTCCAGACTGATGAGATCGAGGCCGGACCGGCGCAACATTTTCAGCACCCGCGTGAGAAAGCGCGGCGTCACTTCGAGCAGGCGATTGGGTTGGAAACGCTCCGGCCGCGGCGGGCGGACGTGATGCAACGTTAAAATTGCTCCGACGCCGCCGACAAACGGCCGTAGCGCAATGTGCGCGCCGGTGAAATACAGCGATTCCAAGCCGCCGCGAATGATCGTCTGTTTCAGACCGGCCACCGACGTTCCCTCGCCGAAGCGTCTCGATGATCTTTTGCCAAGGCGAGAGCCTGGTCAATCACCGCGACCGCACCCATTGTATCACGCGCGATATGCCGCGCGTTTACGCGGCTGCCGCGGTCTCGCCGGGGGTTCCGTATGCGCCCACGAGGATCCTCACATCGCTAAATCCAGACGCCAGGAGGCGATCCCGGGCCAAACTCGTGGCGGTATTCGCCAGCGTGTCGGTGACAAGCACCGCGTGCGGGGCAATCTCGGAGACACGCTCGATCTCCAGCCCCGCGGCTTCGCCCGCATCGACAACGACGTGATCGTAACTGCGCGCCAGTGCGTTGAAGTTCATGACAATGCCGGGCGCGGCAAGAAGGCCGATCCGATCGACCGACGTTTGCCCCGCCGAGATCAAGTGCAGTGGCGAAAGCTTGTCCTTGGTAATGATGCTGCCAAAAGACGCCGTACCGCGGGCGAGTTCTGCAAGCCCATTGGCGGCCGGTTCGTTCGAAATTCCCCTGATCGCAGTATCACCTGACGCAAGCCCGACCAGCACCACGCGCGAATCGTCCGCCAGCGCGCGCGCGAGCCTGATCGCGGTCTGGCTGGTATTTATTCCCGGCACCGCGCCGAACACTGCGAGCCGTTCGCCGGCGGCGCCCGAATGCCGCAGGTTGTCGGCGACGCTCACAATCGAGCTGTTGGAAAAGCCGGGCGCGGCGGGCGGTCGTGGCGGCTCGTTCGCAATCGACGGCAGTCTGGGCGTCAACCCGTCGGACATTACGGCGGACTGGTCTGCGCGCACTGCAACGGATCCGATGGGGGCGGCCAAAATCTCTTTGGTCATGACCAGGCCGGAACTGAGCACCAGCATCGCGAAGGTCGCGATCAACACCGTCGGCAGCTTCTTCGGATAGGCCGGAATATTCGACACTGTTGCGCGAGAGATCACACGGGCGTCCGCGGGCGTCGAGTCTATCGTATCGCGCGATGTCGCCTCGCGATATTTGGCAAGATACGACTCCAATAGATCGCGCTGCGCCTTGGCATCGCGCTCGAGTGCGCGCAATTGCACGTCCTGCCCATTCGTCGTTGCCGCCTGGTTTTTGAGCTGATCGAGGCTCGCGGTAAGCGTATCGAGACGCGCGCCCGCGAGCTTGGAGTCGTTTTCGAACGACCGCGCGATAATTGCCGCCTCGGCTCTGATCTGATTGTCGAGGTCCGCGATCTGCGCTTTCAATTCTATGATACGTGGATGATTGTCGAGCAGCGTCGCCGATTGCTCGGCGAGCTGCGCGCGCAAGGTGACGCGCTGCTCGGCCAGCCGGCGGATGAGTTCGGAATTGAGGATATCGGAGGATTCAATCGGCCCGCCCGAGTGCAGCATGTCGCGGATCATCTTGGCCTTGGCCTCGGCGTCGGCCTTCTGCGCGCGCGCGGTGGCGAGTTCGGCATTGACGTCGCCGAGCTGCTGCGCCGAAAGCGTCGTGTTGTTGTTGCCGACCAGGAGATTGGCCTTGGCGCGGAAATCCTCGACCTTGGCTTCGGCCTGTTCCACTTTCTGCCGCATGGTTTCGATTTCGCCGGCGAGCCATTGCGACGCGGTTTTGGCCTGGTCCCCCTTGGCCTCGCGCTGACGCATCAGATAACCGTCCGCGATGGCGTTGGCGACTTGCGCGGCGAGTTCGGGATCCTGGGACAGAAAATCGATGTTGATCACGCGTGATTTGTCGACCGGAGTCACGGTCAGCCGATCGTAGTACGCGTTGAGCACGCGCTCTTCCGGAGTCATGCTCAGCGGGTCTCTGACGAGGCCGAGAAGACCGAGCACGGCTTTGATAGGCGAGACGCCGCTGAGCGTCGGATCGAATTCGGGCCGGGTGCCGAGCTTGAGCTTATTGATGACCTCGCGCGCGAGGTCGCGCGACAGGATGATCTGCACCTGACTGGTCACCGCCTCGTCGTCAACGGTGGGATCGGTGGTCACTTTGTCGGCATCGGGGCGCAGATAAATGTTGTCGCGGCTTTCGATGAAGATCCGCGACTCCGACTGATATCTCGGCGTAATCACCTGCACGGCGAGAAGCGTGGTCAGCGCGACCACGATCGTCGGGACCAGAACTTTCCATTTTTTGCGCCACAGCGCGGCGCCGAGCGCCGGCAGATCCAGCTCGGCGTCGAATGGGCCTCTTATGCGGGGCGACGGCGACGCCGCACTCATCACGCTACTCCTGGAAAAATACTTGCCGACAGACCGCAGAGCCATAGCCGATCACAAACTATTAAGGTTGCTATCCGGTTAAAGGCGCGATGCGATCTAGAAGAGTGGTTAAGATCGCAGGGTGTCCGACCGCAGGCTCCGCGTGAGGGTTTTATTAACCTCCCCAGTCCTCAATCCGGCTTAACCTTTTTGGCGTCAAGTTGAAGGATCCGCGCATGGGCGACCCGCGCCCCATCAATCCGACTCTCGGCGACGTGCCATTTGGCCGCGCCACCACGCTCGAGCCGCGGCACACCGCGTTCGCCCCCACCAGTCTCAAGATTGTCCACATTCTGCGGGCGCCGCTCGGCGGGTTGTTCCGGCATGTTGTGGACGTAACGCGCGGCCAGATCGAACGCGGCCATCGGGTCGGCCTTATTCTCGACTCCATGACCGGCGGCGCGCGGGCCGACGCTATTCTTGCCGAACTCGCTCCGCACCTTGCGCTCGGAGTTACACGTGTTCCGATCATGCGGGAGCTAAACCCGCGCGACGTCCATGCGCTGTGGCGCATCGCACGCCGGGTCCACGCGCTTGCACCGGATGTCCTTCATGGGCACGGCGCCAAGGGCGCGGCGCTGGCCCGCCTCACGCCGGTCGCACTGCACGCCATCCGCGCTTATACGCCGCACGGCGGATCACTGGTCTACTGTCCCGGCACGCTGAGCGGCGGTTTTTATCGGTCGATCGAGCGGATCCTCAATCCACGCACGGATCTGTTTTTGTTCGAGAGTAGCTACATCGCGGAACTTTACCGCACGGTCGTCGCTCCACCGCGCGCGATGGTGCGCGTCGTGCGCAATGGTATCGCCGAGGCCGAGTTCGCGCCCGCGGTGCCGAGGGCTGATGCCACCGATATCGTTTGTGTGGGCGAGTTGCGGCCGGTGAAAGCCATCGATGTGCTGATCGAGGCGCTGGCCATCCTTCGTCAATCCGGCCGCTATGTGACCGCGACCATCGCGGGCGAAGGACCGGAATCCGCAGATCTCCAAGCGCACGCTAACCGGCTGGGACTCGCCGACCAGATTCACTTCATCGGTCACTGTCCGGCGCGCTCCGCGTTCACAATGGGACGGATGCTCGTCATTCCATCGCGCGCCGAATCGCTACCCTATGTAGTGCTGGAAGCCGCCGCCGCCGGACTGCCGATCATTGCCACCAACGTCGGTGGAAACCCGGAAATCTTCGGGCCGCAATCGGCGCAACTCATTCCGCCCGATGACATTGCGGCGCTGATCGGCGCAATTACCGCTGCGCTCGATGATCCGGAAACCATGCATACCGGCGCGAATGTCCTCAAGAAGCGGGTCCGCAGCGAATTTTCCGTAAATACGATGGTTGAATGCAATCTCGCCGCCTATCGCGAAGCCATCGCAACGCGAAAAGTTGCTCAATTCGCATAACCAATTTTTGAAGATTGTTCACTATGTTGCCGGCTAAATGCCGGCGCGAGGCTGAGGACTACGCGAAGACGGAAAGACTTTTTAACAATCATGTCAGGTCCCGAACAAAGCACGATCTTCGAAACCGCTTCCGCGGTATCGTCGGCGGTCAAGGCGTTGCCGCGCGCAGCGGCGAGAGCGTCCGCGCCGCACGCGCTTTCGGCGGCGGCGCTCGCCGTTGCTGCACAGCGATTTAAGCAGCCCTATTCGCCGATCGTTCTCGCCGGCATCGTCCGGGTACTGGAGATCGTGCTTGTCGCGATGATCGGCGTTGCCCTTTATCTGTGGTCTGTCGCGCCGGTCGCCGATTCCAACCGCTATTACATCGGCAGCATCGTCGGCATCTCGCTGCTATCGATGCTTGCGTTCCAGGCCGCCGACATCTACCAAGTTCAGGCCTTCCGCGGGCATGAAAAACAATACATGCGGCTCGCTTCGGCGTGGTCGGTGGTGTTTCTGCTCGCCGTCACCGCGTCGTACTTCACCAACGCAGGCGACCAATTCTCCCGAGCCTGGCTCGGCAGCTACTATGTGGTCGGCCTGGTGGCGCTCGTCGCATTTCGGCGCGCGTTGTTCCTCTTGGTGCGCCGGTGGACGCGCCAGGGCCGCCTCGACCGCCGCACCGTCGTGGTGGGCGCCAGCGGCAGCGGCGAGACCCTGATCTCAGCGCTTGCGGTGCAACGCGATTCCGACATCCGCGTCATCGGCGTATTCGACGATCGCGGCGACGACCGCAGCGCGACAAGCTGCGACGGCGTCCCCAAGCTCGGCACTGTCGACGACCTTGTCGAATTCGCCCGTCACACTCGCGTCGACCTCGTCATCTTCTCGCTGCCGATTTCGGCGGAAGGCCGTATCCTGCAAATGCTGAAGAAGCTCTGGGTGCTGCCGGTCGATATCCGGCTCGCCGCTCACAGCAACAAACTGCGGTTTCGCCCCCGTGCCTATTCCTATATCGGCCTCGTTCCGGTTCTGGACATTTTCGATCGGCCGATCGCGGACTGGGACGTCGTGATGAAATGGCTGTTCGACAAGATCATCGGCTCGCTGGTGCTGCTCTGCGTCGCGCCGATCATGCTGCTGATCGCGATCGCCATCAAAATCGACAGCAACGGACCAATCTTCTTCAAACAGCGGCGCTACGGCTTCAACAACAAATTCGTGGAAATCTACAAGTTCCGATCCATGTACGTGGAAGCAACCGACGCCAACGCCAGCAAGCTCGTGACCAAAGGCGATCCGCGCGTCACCCGCGTTGGCCGGTTCATTCGCAAGACCAGCCTCGATGAATTGCCGCAACTGTTCAATGTCGTATTCACCGGCAACCTTTCGCTGGTCGGACCGCGGCCGCATGCCATCCAAGCGAAGGCCGCAGACCACCTTTACGATGAAGCGGTCGACGGTTATTTCGCGCGGCACCGCGTCAAGCCGGGCATCACCGGCTGGGCTCAGATCAACGGCTGGCGCGGCGAAACCGACAGCCGCGAAAAAATCCTGAGGCGCGTCGAGCACGACCTTTATTACATCGAGAACTGGTCGATCCTGTTCGATCTTTACATCGTACTGCGAACGCCGTTCGCGCTCATTCGCGGCGAAGGTGCCTATTGATGACCGCCCGCAACCCGGCGATGGCTCTGCTAATCGTACATCCGGGCAGCTCCGCGGCCTTCGCCCAGCGGCTGTTGAATTTCGTACTCTTCATCACGGTGTTGCTGAGCTCGATCGCGTTCATCGAACCGTCGCCGCACGACGTGATGATGTTCGTCCTGCTGGTCGCCTGCATCACCGCCCGCGTCCCGTTCGATCGCAAGCTCACTCCCTTGCTTCTATTGACAATCGTATGGCTGGTCGGCGGCGCCCTGTCACTGATCCAGGTCGGCGACGACGGCAAAGCGATCCAATACTTCGGAACCTCGGTCTATCTGGGGCTCGCCGGCATCATGTTCGCGTGCCTGTTCAGCGAAGGAGATATGGCGCGGCTGGCGATTCTGCGCCGCGCCTACCTCCTCGCCGCGCTAATCGCGACCGCGGCAGGTTATATCGGATTTTTCCATCTGCTGCCGGGCGCCGAGATTTTCATGGACGGGGACCGCCCCAGCGCCACATTCAAGATCCGAACGTCTACGCACCGTTTCTGATATTTCCGCTCTTGATGCTGATGATCGGACAGCTGACGCGCGGTATTAGGCTGTTTGACCTCACGGTCTTGTTGGTCCTGCTGGGCGGCCTCCTCTTGAGTTTCTCGCGCGGCGCTTGGGTCCATTTTGTGGTTTCTGCGAGTGTCTGCTTCATGATCCTGGTCGCAGTCACACCCGAGCCGCGCATGCGCTCCCGGATGGTTTTGCTCGGCGTGGTCGCATTGATCGTAGTGGCGGCGCTGCTGATCGCATTTCTGTCGATCGATTCCGTGCACGACTTGTTCGTGGAGCGGGCCAAGGTGATTCAGCCTTATGACGTCGGCCCGGGCGGCCGTTTCACCGAGCAAAGATTGGCGCTGACCGTCATCCTCGATCATCCGAACGGCATGGGACCCTTCGCCTTCGGCAATACCTACGGGATGCAGCAGCACAACGTCTATATGCAGGGTTTTCTGGTCTATGGCTGGCTCGGCGGCGCGACCTATCTCACGCTGGTCGCGGCGACACTGATGATCGGGCTTCGCGCCGTGCTGGTGCGATCGCCATGGCAATATTATCTCATCGCCGCCTACGCCGTCTTCGTCGGCGAGCTCGTCGAGGGCATGATCGTCGACACCGACCATTGGCGCCACTTTTTTCTGATGGTCGGGCTTATTTGGGGACTGGCGGCGGCCACCCAGAATGCGGCTTGGCGAGCCGGCCAAGGCCAACAACTCCGGCATAGCTTGGAAAAACCCACGTGACGGCACAGCTATCGAACCGGCCGCGGTCGATCGTTTTTCTCGGCACGGCGCACGACAATGGCGGCACTTCGATCCTGGCGAGCAACCTCGCCAAGGCGATGCGCGCGCGAGGTCACCATGTCGAAGAATGGTATCTGTTCGCATCGGACGGAGATTTGCCGGCTGGTGCGCGCGTCTTTGTGCCGGCAAAGCGCTCGCGCTCGCCTTTGGTATTGGTCGCGCTGTTTTTCCAGGTCGTCGCCGCGTTGCGCGGGTGTAAACCCGACGTGCTGTTCGGACTACAGCCATTCTCAAATCTACTGGTCGGCGTGGCAGGCCGCATCGTCGGCATCCGCAACCGGATACCCACCTATCACGGCCCACGCCGGTTCGTAACCCGCTCGCTGATGACGCTTGATGACATCGTCAACCGGCTCGGCCTCTATACGCAAATGGTTGCCTGCGCCAACAGCGTCGCCGAGACTTACGACCGCGAAGGCCTGGCGGTGGTTGTTAACGGTCATGACATTCCGAAAGCGTTTTCGCGCGCTGAAGCGCGCACTGCGCTCGGCTTGCCGGCCGATGGTCTCATCCTCGGCCAGATCGGCCGGTTGAGCCATCAAAAGAACCAGAGTTTCTGCCTCGAGCTGATGCAGCGCTTGCCCGAGGCGACCCTGGTGCTGCTTGGTATCGGTCCCGACGAAGCCTTGCTGAAATCGCAGATCGAGACCGCGGGACTGGCGGACCGGGTCCACATCATTCCCGCGATCGCGCACGGCCGTATCGGATTGTTTTATTCTGCAATCGATTTGGCGTTGTTTCCGTCGCGCTACGAAGGACTGAGCCTTGCCGCCATCGAGGCGATCCACGCCGGCGTGCCGTCGCTTTGCTCCGATATCCCTTCGTTCCGCGAAATGTTTGCTGTCTCGCAGCTCTTGACGGCAAAGCTCTTGCTGCCGGCCGGCGACCAGTCCGCCTGGGTCGCGCGCATTCGGAACATTCTGGACGATCGAGAACTGCGCAAGCAGATCGGCAATGAATTGGCCCGGCTTTCGCCGACTTACGGTTTCGAAGTCATGGCGGAGCAATATTTACGCCTGATCGACCAGTGGAATGTGCCGCCGGCCGGACCGGTGCACGCAGCCGTCCAGACCGGACTTTAAGTTCCCGTTCATAGCCGCCGAAGGTATGCCCGCACGACCGGCCGGCGGTCGCGGCATTGTGTGGCTCAATTTACCATTTCGTTAGCACCGCACCGCTACAGTTTGCGGTGATTTCTCCTTGTTCGCCATAAAGATCGAGCGATGCACGCGCCATTGCAACCTTTCCCCCGTTCCGCCCGCGAGGTTGCCGCGCCGGCGCCCCCGCAGCACTCGCAGACCGGGCGCGAGCCGCCGCGCCGCCACCCGCTGCGGCGGCTGTGGCAACGCCTGCCGCAAAGCACGCGGACCCGAATTTTGGCGCGTGTCAGCCGGTTCGTTGCTCCCCTGCCCGACCGCGCGCCGCGCGGCGGGTTCCCCATTGCTATCGCCGGCCTGTTCTCGACCGCGAGCGGCATCGGCGAAGGCGCCCGGCTGGCTTACGATGTACTCGATGCCGCCGGCATGACGCCGGCCGCCTTCGACATCAGCGCCGCCTTCGGCCAAGCCGAGCTCGACGCGCCGGCGCGGCGGCCTATCGTGCCCGGATCCGGAGGAACGCTCGTCGTCCATCACAACGCCCCGTTCCTGCCGCATGCTCTTTGGGCGCTCGGGCGAGCCCGCGTCCGCGGCCGCCGCGTCATCGGTTATTGGGCCTGGGAATTTCCGCGCATCCCCGACTCCTGGCTACCGAGCCTTCGCTATCTTGACGAAATTTGGGTGCCGAGCGAACTCACCCGTGTTGCGGTCGCGGCGGCGACCAATCTTCCGGTGCGGGTCGTGCCGCATCCGCTGCCGCCGGTTACGCCGACGCCCAATATGCGGGCGCGCCTCGGCCTGCCGGAAGATGCGCTGATCGTGCTCACCGCCTTCCACATGGGCTCGGCGTTCACGCGCAAGAATCCCCTGGCCGCCATCGCCGCCTTTCGCCGCGCTTTCGGCGACGCGCCCGACCGCCTGCTGGCGATCAAGTTGATCGACCACGGCGCCTCGCCCATCGCGCGCGATGAGCTGGAGCGGGCCATCGCCGGCGCGCCGAATATCCGCCTCATCAATATCATGCTGCCGCCGGCGGACATGTCCGGCCTGATCGCCGCGGTCGATATCGTATTATCGCTCCACCGCTCGGAAGGTTTCGGTCTCGTTCCGGCCGAAGCGATGCAGCTCGGCAAGCCCGTGGTCGCGACCGGCTGGTCGGGCAACATGGATTTCATGAACGAGCGCAATTCGGCGCCGGTGTCCTATGATCTCGTGCCGGTGCAAGACCCTTACGACGGCGCCTTTGTCGCCGACGGCCAGCTTTGGGCCGAGGCGAATGTCGGCCACGCCGCGGAATGGCTGCGCCGGCTCGCTGCGGAACCGGAGTTGCGCCAGCGCCTCGGCGACGCGGCGCGCGCCGATATCGCCCGCCAGCTTTCGCCCGAATCCTTCGCGCGCACCGTTGCCGATCTCGTCACCGCTGGAGAGGTAGCGTGAGGCGGACCGGCGGCGGATCGCGCCGCCGCTCCCGCCGCCCGGCACGCCCAAAACACCAATGATTGGCAAGGGCCTCGTCTCCTATCGCTATATGACGCTGCGCGCCTCGACGGCGGCCGGCACCTTGGCCGCGGGTCTGTTTCAGACCTTCGTGTTTGCCCGCGTACTCACGCCGGAGCGGTTCTCGCTGTTCATCTTTTTTGCTGCGCTGGGCTATTCGCTCTATTTGGCCGACGTCGGCATCGTGAAGGTGCTGTTTGTCAATCTGCGCGGCCGCTTCCTGCAGAAAAAACCACTGGGCGCGATTGCCGGCCAAGCGACCATGGTCTTCGTCTTGTATGTCGTGCTGGCGGCTATTGCCTCGGTTGTCTGCTTTCTCATATTGGCGGGCCGCTTTCATTATTCGATGATCGACAGCGCGGAAT
>Ga0210394_10002618_pt1 | contig 24343 bp, 26 predicted proteins | sample IncBWC12MmetaG_FD_160121 | JGI IMG/M metagenome (GOLD analysis project Ga0210394, IMG submission 160121) | Forest soil microbial communities from Barre Woods Harvard Forest LTER site, Petersham, Massachusetts, United States - Inc-BW-C-12-M | ecosystem: Environmental > Terrestrial > Soil >... | reverse complement strand
TTCTAATAAGCCGGGAGATCATGACCATAGCAAAACCATACTAAAGCACAAAGACAGAATTAAAGAATTAAAAAACTCTGGATTACTATCTAAAGCTCAGAAACAAGAGATCGAAGAACTTGAAAATAAAATAGCAGAAATCAGAAATCGGTGTATACACGATTATCAACCTGTGATTTTAGCCCAGTACCGTAGAAAATATTGCACTAAGTGTGACCAAGAAGATTACAATTACGATTATCGCAAAGATTAAGTACCATCGTAGCAAATTTTATCGCGGATCATAGAGAAGCCTAAGATTTGGCCGTTACGACGAACTAAAAAGGTCACCTTAGTTCCAGGATCTCCTCTAAGATCTGCTTTAGGGCCATCCAGTAATTCATCTCCGGGAAGCATCCCGGCCTTATGGGCGGGATATCCTGGAACGACTTCAAGTATGGTTCCAAAAACGTCGTGAGTTAACCCAATCCCACCATACCAATATTTACATTTCGGAGATTTTTTAACTTTTTCTTTTACAGCTACCTTTTTAGCTGGCCCATCGACAACCGTAACTTCCATTTTTTCTGCGGGTTTTGGTAAAATTTTTTCATGGATTTGAGGGGCGTTTTGACTATTATTTGATTGCCCCTTTTTTGTTGGCATCATGAGGGGATGGTACAAAAATATTAAAGATGCTACAAGCATATGCAAGATACAGCTTGCAATGATATGCCATCTTAGATATTTTTTCATAGATTGCTGACAGCTCTTAAAAATGTGGTCAATTTTAACAGATCGACATATCCGCCTAGATCGTCTTGTTCTTCCATATGCCAGGTAACAACGCCAAGAACATGATCTTGCGCATCTACCATTGGACCACCAGAATTTCCAGGAATGGCTACATTATTAAAAACAGGTGTGTAGCTTGTGTGTCCATCTTTATCGATATCAATTTTGGACCCCAAAAGATTCGCTTCAAACATACTTAAGCCTAACCCTGCCGGGTAGCCATAATAACGAATTTTTTCCCATTGGTATACACTTGATAATGGTGCAATATTATAATAACCATCGAATCCTACAGTTTCTAAAGCACAAAGATCTAATTCTACCGAATATGCAATGATTCTGGCAGTCATTGGTTCACGATGGACATAATTACGAACGTAAGCGTATTGTGAAACTTCGCCCAGGCATACGTGATCATTAGTAATAATAACCTTTCGTCCATTCCCAAGCAATACTTGGAATCCACTTCCAGCCCAAGTGTGGTCGCCTTTAACCCCTGGTTCAGGCCTATGTTCAACGAAATAAACATCTTGTGCTGCCTTATTGAACCAAATCTGTTCTTTAGAGCGGCTGATCTCTGGGGCGTGAGCGCAACTGATCTGCAAGAGCATAAAAGCGAGTACGTAGGTCCATTTACGAGATACCCTTACCATGTTAAACCTGCCGTTAAACCAAATTGTTGATCTTTGAGTAAGGTATATGCGCCAACCGTAATAGGCCCAAACGCCCTAATGTGAGCCTGTAATCCAAAATTTGTATTTGACATATTACTGAGTTGGGTCCCGGCCATTCCACCAATATAGAATTTACCGGCACCGCTTTCAGTAATTTTTTCGGTCATTACTTTTTTTGTTTCGTCTAATACTTTAGAAATTTGATCATCTGTTTCTTTAGTAGAAGTGGACTTGTCTGTAATTTCAGTGATTTTTGTTTTGGTACCATCTTTTGTGGTGGTTTCAGTAATCTTGATGTTTTTGTCTTTATGAACATCTTGTTTAGTGTCTTTATTTTCAGTCTGTACTTCATGGATAACGGTCTGAGTAACGGTTTTGGTTATGGTCTTAGTGGGGACCGAATACCATCCTGCGCCAAACACTACCACAATAAATAATGCAGCCAATATTTTACTTAACATACTTTGTAGATTTATAGTCATAGTATTATGATACCATATATTTTAGATTAATCCGTCAGGTTTTTTCTCGGGTGGCATTAATTCTGCTAAGCGCTGTTCAAATTGCTCTTTAGACTTTGGATCATTCTGCATTTGATCCAGTTTATCCCTAAGATCGTCCATAGATTGCTCCGAGCGTTTGTCTTGAGATTTACCAGTCATAGCAGATTCACCTATCCAACGGGCTACTAGATTTTGATCAATATTTTGAGTATAGTTGAACGTCACGGCGGGCAGGAAAATTCCAAATGCCTGTGATTTAGCCATATTGGTTTTTGATGCGAATACCTTTTCCGTAGCTCCTCCACGATTCTTAGTAATCATGAATCTAATAGTATCTTGAGCTTTATCTTGAGGCGTTCGATTAATCGATATAACCATGTCGGCAGCTTGTGCAATACCAAAGGCTCCCGCTGTATCGCCCATATCTAGCATACGCCCACCGCCTTGGGTACCTTGATTAGTTTTATATCCATCACGATTGGTTTGTACAGGCAAAATGGTATGGTATTTGTGCTGGCTTGCTAAAGCGATAAAATGTTGATAAATCATAGTTAATTCGTCATGACGTTGGCCATTTTTACCGAATTTTTCAGACCTTAAACGACCTGGATAATCTACAATCACTAAATCGAAACCACCACCAGTTTTACGTTTTTTATCTTGGATCGCATTATTTAGTAGCCACTGGACATGTTCTAATGTCATTTGGCCAGCTTTATTGTGATGGATGTGAACAATATTTTCAGATGTAATTTTTTCCGCACAAGCCATTGCATAGAGAAATGCATACATTTCTGGATCTGCCTTGGCTGCTTCAATTGGGCCACCCAACGCTTTGACTTTTAAACAAAGTAATTGTATTTCATGGCTGCTTTTATTTAAAATATTTGAAATAATCTTATCGCGTATTTCTTTAGCGTCTTGCTCAAGAGTTACCAGACATACTTGCTTATTGAGTAAAGCATTCGCTGCTGCTATGGTACAGATGGTGGTCGTTTTACCGCTATTTACAGTCCCTAATAAAGCCGTTGATCCGCCCGGATTAAACCCCCCGCGTGTTTGTCTGCTTAATTGCTCACCAATACCAACAATTGAGCTATTGTTATCAAAATATCCCTTAAAGTTGAAATCCTGCCCTTCCGGTATTAAGCTACCTTCGCTAAGTAATTCATCAAATAAAGGGTGTCCAGTGGTGGTATTGCGATCATTCTTCTCTTGTGCCTGCACAATAAAAGAATCATATATCCCCTTAAAGTTGCTGCTTACATCTGCCTCATTCTTAAAGCTAAGATCGGCGGCTGCATCATTCATTGAAGTAATATGTGGAATAATCTTCTGATATTCAGAATTATTCACCATTTTAGTCAATTTATTGGTATAATCAATAGCAACCAATTTTGCCATCCAACCTTCTAGGTAGGATGCTACGATTGCTAGATCATGGCCACCTTGTTGAGGGTCCGCCATTCGTTCACATTCAAGTAACTGGTTCTGGTAAGCGAAACTATCTTTTATATTGCCAGAATTAAGCAAATGTGAGTGTACGACGCTGCGATTTAAAACAACTTCGTTATATCTTTCATTAGAGCAAATATCAAAAATTGCTCGCACAATTTCTGCTAACATACCGGCAAACTGACCAGGTTTTAGCTTCGTCATGCATTTATCGGTGAATGCGCGATTTTTGAGCATGTGGCCAACGATTGCTGTCGTTGTGGCCTTATCTAGCTCTATACCTGTAGCTGTTGTTAAGTCAGACATGATACCTTCTAAACATCAAAATGATTATCGTGATTTTCGGAATCTTTACTCATAAAAAGTTTTTTAGCCGCCTCTATATAATCAATACCATATTTTTTGCAATATTTTCTAGCTTTTTTACGAACCTCTTCACTTACGTGCTTAGATGCTGCGTAATAAACTAAATCTCTTTGGTATTTTTTGGGGTCAGCATCTAGTTTTGCTTTAAGATTAATAAGCATTTGCTCGCGAGATGAGTAATCTTTGCCAAGGCAACGAAACTTTTTTATCTTTTTATCCATTCGATTTTCATAGGCTTGGATTAAAACGGTTTCATAAGATGGCGTGGCGGTGGTGAAAAGTTCTTTATTAGTCAATTCGTCAATTTCTGTTCCAATGAATGAAACTCTTTCGTGGGATTTTTCTTTTCTAGCGAAACATTCCATTAAATAACTGATACGTTGATCTATAAATCTCATCATGAGAGTATAGTTTACGGGCTTGCTTGGAGATTTAATCGTGTAATAAACGGCATATACAGAGATAATGCTATAAAGATCAGAGCTATCCAGGCCGATTGCCGTCAAAAATTCACCCGCCATACGTACATTTTTGCCAACCATATGTTTGATGACTTTTTGAGTTTCTACCAAATTTACGAACGCTTGATCTTCTGGACTGAATCCGTGAGGGAATCCGCTTTCTCTTAAATATACTGATTCGAAGTCTTCATCAAAATTAAATCTCATTATTTCTCCCAGTTGACGATTAAATTATAGTAACCCAATTGTTCTGCGTTGTTAAAAGCTTCCTGAGCTTCATCTGGTGTGCATTCACCAAAGTCAGCCTTCTTGTCTAATTCTTTGCAACGCAATCTGCAAGATTGCGGAACTCGTAATAAAAAAGTCGGAACATCAAAAGATCTAGCTAATTGAGACATTTCTTCGGCGGCGTCGTCGTCCAAAGCAATATAAACCTTTTGCGGATTTTTTGATTTCATCAAAATAATCTGTTTTTGTGTGATTTCTTTGCCCATGGTAGAAACAAAATTGCCTATTTTTGAAAATTTTAAAGCGTCAAATGGTCCTTCTGCTATGATGATGAATTCGTTTTCGCGAACTTTATCCCAAAATAAAACTGTTTGATCTCTTCGAAATCCATCGTTGTTGCGAACTTTTAAATACGGGGCAACCGGATCAACTGATCTTCCTTGGTATCCAACCAGTTTTCCATTTACATAAGCGGGAAAAATTACCCGTCTTTGCGAAAAACAATATTTAATACCATAAATATCGGCTAATTTAGGCTCTATGCCTCGTTTTCTTAAGTAAGCACTTCCTTCGTTGTCTGTATCTACTACACTATACGTTTTTTCTGGCAATACAACTTGATTTAGATTTGCTGTATTTAGTGGATCCCATTCTTCTTGCTGCGTTGATTTCCCGACTTCAAATTTTAATTCTTTGGTGTAATCGGTAGCGTAAATTTGTGATTTAGCTTCTTTGGGTGAGATATTCAAAATAGCAGCGACATATTCATGAAATGGACGTACTGACCAGTCGCAAGATCCATGATAGCAAACTGTGGATCCATTTGATTTTAATATAGAAAATTTGTCCGCACGATTACAGCCCGGACATTCGGTATAAAGTGTTTTTGATTTTTGGCGGAAATTAATTCCATTTTCCTCCAAAAAATCCAATATTTTGTCTTCCAATTTGACCTCTGAATAATTACTATAGCTCTTCCTGAGCTATAAGTCAACGAGCACTGATTTCTTCCACTTTGCCGCCCGAAATTGTCTTTCCATGAAGGGAATTAATTTGTGTTACGTGCTTTACGATAAAATCTTTTATTTGCACTGGAGAGATGTCTGGGTACCTTGACAAGACTTCTGCTGCAACGCCCGATACAAAGGCCGCCGCTTGCGAAGTACCGCTCATTTTGCCATAGCGACCTCCTGGGAGAGTACTTAAAATGTCTTGCCCTGGAGCGGCGACATCTACAGATTTATGACCCCAATTTGAAGATGCTAAAAGTTCATTTTTATTATTTATAGACGCTACGGTAATAATATTTTTTAAACCTTTTCCTTCATAAGCTGCGGGGTAGTATCGATTATCTGATAAATCAGTATCTTTATGATCATTACCTGCCGCTGCCACGACCAAAATACCTTTATCCTGCGCACGTTTTATTGCCTGGAACTCATCTTCGGAATATTCCGGGCCTCCGCCCGAATAATTTATAATCTGAGCACCGTGATCTATGGCATAATTCAATGATTTTATAGTATTAGATAAATTTACGCTACCGTCAGCGGTTACATCGTAATATCTAACTGGCATAATTTCTATATCTTTAGCCATTCCTGCAATTATACCAGCAATATGTGTACCGTGACCGTGGAAATCTACTATATTAGGCGAATTTGATACGAAATCCCAGCCAGAGTTGCCTTGATGGTCTTTCCATAGTTTCTCTTTGAGGTCGGGGTGAGTAATATCTACGCCGGTATCTACTACCGCAACGATCACCTTGTGACCTTGGATTGCAAACGAAAACGGGCTACCAAAAAATAGAATGAGCAGTAACGCCATTATTTAATGATAGCCCATAAAAGTTATTATGTCAAGCTTTCTACAGCTGGTTTACGCCCAAGATTATCTTTTTCGTAAATAGCCGCAAGTAGTTCATCATAAAGGATTTTTTCGTCTCGAATAGCAGTTAAGCAGGCTACTAATCCACGAAAATTGCGATCTTTAAAGGAATAGGTGACATTATTCGGTTTTTGGATAATACCCATATTTTTAGCTAGCGTGAAAACTTCTTCGTACTGGTTGATTAAACCTTTATTGTAGTCAAAAGTTACTTCTGCGGTACGGCCCGCTACACCAAATGAAGTTTCATCGATACGCAAACGGATCTTGTGGGCGGTTCCCGCTGCTTTATCCATAAAATCAGTTGTTGCCTCGTCCAAAAAAGCTTCGCCCGCGAGAGATTCTTTCCCGGCTTTTGATTGATTTCGCTCGACATACGCGAAGATTTCAACTTTATGTTTGGTACTTAAAGCACCATTCATTTTCATTGTTTTACCGCGCATTTGCTCTTTCATGTCCATTTCAGAACGTGCCTGGGCTACCAAAATGAGAGCAATCTTATGTTTTCGGATAATTGGCTTGATGCGATCTAGTCCATCAGAAAGTGTTGCGGCTCGGTCACCGATTTGCTGAGTAAGGATCGTGGTTGCGTTTTGTGTACGACGACCAGTAATTTCACTCAGAGAATCGATTACAATAGCTTTGATCTTGGCACCTTCTTGGCACATAGCATTGATATCTTGCTCAATACGGTCGAATACCAGTTCAGGAGCATTGACATCGAAAGTGATGTGACGAGTTTGATCAATACCAAATTTTTTGGTCATATCGTCGCTACCTTGGAATTCTCCACGCAATTCTGTATTAAAGGTTACGGTGATAGCTTCGGAATCATCTTTGTGGCATTGGCCTAAAAAGGCATTTGCTAAAAGCGATTTACCGCATTTTTGCGGCCCCCATAAAATGATTGACGTACCGTAAGGTATTCCATGACCATCTAGCGCAAATGCCCAATTAATGCTAGGACTAGGACTTTGTAGGCAGTTTTCCAAGGCTTTGGAATTTGGATTAACTGCGCCGTCTAGTTTGCGAAGCTTATCCATATACTTTTTGGTAACACCTTTTCCCATTTTGGGTTCAGGTTGATCTTTATCTTTATCTTTATCTTTATCTTTATCTTTATCTTTATCTTCTGTACTCATGTTTGTTCCTTATTGAAATCTCTATAGGCTGCAATTACATCATCGTCCGCTAAGGACTTCTTGGTTTCATTTTTACCCATAAAGTTTTGTTGCGGTTCTGCTAGTTCACCATTGAAGGCATTAAATGACCCGTGTCTTTGTTGCGGTTGTGCAATTAAATTGCGGCAACTATAATAGGCACGTTCAAATAATCTATGTTTTGATTCTAAAAATTCCTTAGAGGCTTTGAGGCCATTTAAAATATCGAGTGCTCTGCTGCAGTCGGCATCTCTAATGATCATTGCTTCGCGGTAATCTTCGTTGATCTTGATTCCGCTTTCTTTGAGTTTAAGGGCCTGTTCTGGTAATTTATCTAAAATTACCGTTGCCTTGCATAACCCAAATTCTTTTTCTGCTTGAAGTATTTCATAATTAATCCAGCTTATATACTTACCAATTAGCCCCGACGCTTCGTTAAACGCCGAGGTTAATTCGATAGCTGTATGCGGATTAACAAATCGAGTTTCGGGCAGCCTACCTTCTGCAAGATAGACTGCACTCATGTCGATTGTGAAAGGCTTCAAACCCGGCACTCCCCTTGGTATTACCAAGAATTTGCTATCGAGTTGAAAATCCATTGGATGCCTTATTTCGCTTTTTGTGAAAAGATATTATGAAATTCTGCGTCTGAAAGCGTACCTGATGGTTTTGTAGTATGGCTTGGATGAGTAGTCGGAGTTTGTGAGGTCATTGTTCCTGGAGCTACATATCCGGCTGTCTGATATCCAGGATTGACTGGAGCAGGCCCGGTTACGGGTGGAGCTGAATAATTTTGCTGAGTTTGGTAAGTACCCTCCACCCCTTGAGCTGGAGATGATAAAGATGGCAATACTACATTTAAATTGCCATCACTAGTTTGCTCTACGCGAGGCACGGCTACGGCATTAGTGCCAGGAATAGCAACATTCATAGTAGGTTCGGGCTTTTTAGTAACGTCAGAACGTCCTACGATGCGATCCACCACTAAACCACGTTGTTCTGCTGGAGCAATCGCAAGCAATTGGAGATCTTCCGCTGTTGGGATAACGTGAAGCGATACGAGATCTTCGGTTTCTGTACCTAAACGATTGATAATATCTTGTGTCAATTCATGAACCTTAGCTTTTTCAACCATTTCTCCATTCATGTTGACCGATTCACGGAAAACATCTACTGAATAAGTCACATCAACTTTGCGAGCGCCTTGAACGCGCTTGAAATTAAGGAAAATCCCGCGCATGCCAGTAATATCAATATTTTTTTGATTATATTCAGCAGCAAGAGCTTTTAGGCTTTGGAAGGCGGTGATCGGAAGAGCGAGTGTTCCAATTTGATTATCTTGAGTGATAACATTTACGTAGTATTTTTTACTTGGAGTAAAGGGTTTAATATAGTTTTGATAAAAACCATCGAGCTGCTCTTCTGTAGCGCCAGCTTGTTTCATCATGTCTTGTTGAGCCTTGTACTCTTTTAATTTTTCAGCCAATGGATCAACTACGCGAATAGTTTTAGTTTTCGCATCGAATTCCTCAATGCTAGAAAACCAACGAGTCTTACCATTTGAGTCCATGAAGTTTTGATAGACAGACCAATATTTATAGTATTGACCCTTAGCCGCAAGTGAATGTAGAGGTGGCAGTACGCGGAAAATATTATTTCCATTATTTTTATCTGAAAGATAGTAGGTATTACGTTTTTGGAAGCCTGATTGGCCGCCGAAGTTTGAGGATCCGATTTGAACTTGCATTATTACTCCAGTGTATTAGTAGTTTCTTTAGGTTTTTTAGTTTGTTTTGGTTTTAAGTCATTGAGGATGCCTTTTAAAGAACTGTTAATTCCGTGGAGGGCTCCTGCAACATCTTTTTCTGTTACTTCTGAATCAATATCTGCAGCCCGAACCGGAACTGGCAAAAATTGCGTTGGTGAATTCCTATGATTATAAATAATTACAGGAAAATTTTCGCCCGCAAACTTTTTTTCAAAAGCTTGTTTAGAAATTCTGCGAATCGCTGCTAGAGCATAAAGATCATTTCCAAATGTTCGGTCAATTAATAATTGGACAGATTCGCGAATCGGCAAGTTGGCAGCTTTGTCATTTGTTGAAAATTCAGGATTAGCTAAAGATTGAATACCAAGCTCTACTTTTAGTTTATTCAGCTCATCCATAAGCATTTCATACTCTTGATTTGAAAAGTTAGGGCGATGTGAGCGGCTTTTAATTGCGTTTGTTAATTCGTCTACAAGCCCTGTAAAATCATAAGTAATTATTCCAGATAATCGTGTTGCGATATCAGAAAATTGCTTAGAATAATCACCCGAAAGAGCAATCACTTTTAATATTTTTGGAATATAATCGAGATATTCTGCTTCAGATTCTCGCATTAATCGTTGCCCATTGCGCTTAAGTGCAAATCCTCCTGCGGATACTGCTGGGGCCATTTCTTCCGGTACAATGTTTGCTTGTGCTTTTGCGTCTTTATATCGTTCTAAAATTTCTTTTAACATTATTTGATCTCCATTTGGTATATTACCATAATTTTTATATTGTGCTTAAAGATTTAATTTGTTCGCGGGTGATTAATGGGGTAACTGCTTTTAACCGTACTTCCCATTGGCCATTCTTTTTATTATACCCTCCGTGATATATTAACATACAAACTAATCCTTTAAATCCGCTTTCTGCTTTTGTTTCACCATACTTAGGCCAAACAACTTCTTCGTAAAAGAGTCCTCCTACGTCTACAGACATTTGATTTCTACTTTTAGATTTATTGGCATAATCTTTAATTTTTTCATCGATTATATATCCGATCATTCCGATCGTCTTTCCTTCCTGGAACCGCCCACCTTCTACAAGTACCTTGAACGTATCAAAATAGGTGCCATTTATTACGTCAATTTGCTGGTCGCTACGACCATAAATATATGTATTAAATTCATCACACCATTTCCATTTCCACATCTGATAGCCCCCAGCGGTTACCAATTCGCCGCCTCTATTAGGCAAAACGATCGGGCGTAAGTCTTCGGAATAAACCTGTACGAGTTGTTTTTTGATGAGATATCTTCCAAGATCTCCAAGCCCTATGTATTTTTCAGGCACTGCTTGTTTCTTTTTGCCTTTTGTTTTGGCCAAAAGCTCTTCGAATAAATCCAATTTTTCAACTAATTGCAACGGATTTGGCATTAATTCATCTAATAGGCCGGAAACAATTAATTTTCTAACCATTTCTTCGGTTACGGGTGCCCGACCATTTTCACCTTTAGACTGGGTCACGGTTACAAAATGCTCGAAATCTTTATACGGGGCATTTTTAACAATATGCTCGTAAGTTTTTTCACCCAAGCCTTTAATAATAGAAAACGGTGCCACTAATCTATCGCCCAAAATTTGAAATTCATCTGAAGAATTATTTACGGATGGTAAATCTGTAAAATCACTTACATAGCGCCAAAATTTAGAGGCCAGCTCATCGCGACTAGCGTTAGACAGAATGGCTTTCCACCAGTCTAAAGAGTAATTTGTTTTCAAATACATACATGCATAAGCGGTATATGCATATGAAATCGCATGCGATTTATTAAAAGAGTATTTTGCAGACGCCATGATTTGTTTCATCAACAAATCAGCCTGATATTCACTCCATCCACGGTTCAAGCAAGCTGTTTTAAGTCTAAGTGAGCATTCTAAAAGAGTTTTTTCATCTTTTTTCCCGATGGCTCGTCTAACCGATTCAGCCTCTTCATAAGACATTCCGCCAATGTCCCGGAAAATTTGTAAGGTTTGTTCTTGGTAAAGAGCGATTGCATTGGTTTCACCAAGAATATGCTCTACGTCTGGATGCACAAAGTTAGGTCTCTCTAATCCTTGTGCGCATGAAACGAATACTTGCTCAAGCGTTCTGCCATCTTCTGATGGAGCGTCAAGGGTTCCGGGACGATAAAGCGCGGTTACACTGGCCAAGGCTTCCAAATTTTTTGGTTTAATTGCAATCAACCCTGGGCGGACCGTGGGGGTGTCGAATTGAAATACTGCCTCAGATTTTCCTGCAGCAAAATTTTCCCAACATTTTGGATCATCTGGTAAATTATATGGGTCAAGGCGTATGCCAGTTCTTTGATAAATAGAACGAATACATGCTTGAATATCTCTCAAAGTATTTAAGCCTAAGAAATCGAATTTAATACCACCGGCAGCTTCTACCGATTTAGGGGTAAATCCCGTTAATCTTGTACCATTTAAAGTAATGACGGGCATTACATCTTGAATTGGAACCGGAGCGATAATGGTGCCGCACGCATGAGAGCCGCGACTACGCTGAATGCCTAGCATTTCAGTTACAGCAGCCCATACAGCCGGATTATCTTGTGCATACTGCTGTAACTTACTATTTTGTTCGAATAAACCGGCATGATGAACGTCGGCTTCATCTTTATACCCAAAAACAAACTCAAAGTCATTAACGCCTTGCGGAGTAACAGGAAGCGTTTTGGTAAAGGCTTCTGTGGATGCTCGAACTTCACCGTAAATGTGACGCTCGGCATCTTTAATCGCTGACTTAATACGCAAGAGCTGCTCTGTACTGATACGACAAAAACGATCCCCATATTTTTTCTCCAAATACTCAAATACCGCCCCCTGATCAGAAATATCGATATCTGCGTCTGGCATTGATTTGGAACGAATCCGGCCTGGAGTAATGAAACGCTCCCAGCTTAAGTTATGTTTAAGGGGGTTAATTGCAGAAATACCCAGCAGATACAACATCAAAGATCCGCCGCCAGATCCCCGAAGATTAATTAAAATGTCATTTTCTTTGCAGTGTCGTGCGACATCTTCGACAATATCCATATATGGAATCAAATTAATCTCACCATTATTGGTCAAATCGTTGATTTCTTTTTTGAGTCGTTCAACCATTTCTTGGTTTTGCCAGTCCATTCGATTATGATAATCAATTTTTTGCTTTAATTCGCTCATCCAATTAGGTGAAGGAACATCTAAAAGCCAGCGGGTCTTATTTGTCGGCATTTTAAAGTCATTGAAGCGGCTGGCCCAGTCATAGGAGTTTTCGACCCAAGCATTAAATTCAGGGCGCTCAACGCCGATCTGAAGGTGAAGGGCTTCGTAGGATTCTTCAGAGGTAAGAAGATGGTAAGAGTTATAGAATCTCCATGCTTCGTCCCCGTTACTGAGACGCGCATCTTGTGTGGCTTTTTGTTCCGGGTTTGCAAAGTGACTGTCCAGCGAAACGAGGACTTTATCAGAATACTTTTTTGCCAATCGGCATACGAATGTATTAACGTATTTTTGAATATCGCCGTCTGGCCATTGAGGTTTGCATTCATTGAGTCTAAAAACTCCAGTACCCTCTTCGCGAATATTGTTATCGTCATATTTTGGTCTAATCCAATCATGTGTGGTTGAATGTGGAAATACTTCTACGAAAAAATCATTAATTCCGCCCAATTCGCGCAAATTTTGATAATAAATCTCAGCTTGAGATTCGCTAGCCTCAAGAATACCATCTCGGGATCCCATTAATGTTTTGCCGATCATGCCAACCAAGCAACTTGAGCCAACAGTAATTTGGCCTTTCATTGCGTAAATTTCTTCGAATAAAGCTACTGGTTTTACTTCTCCGTACCGAACGATTGCCCGAGCGTTCATTTTGGGAGATAATTTACAAAAATATTCATAGGCTGCATAAGTCTTAAAATGAATAGTCATATGAAAATAGAAATCATGAACCTTACGTTCAATTTCAGCTAAAACTTTTTCTTCATTGATTTTAAGATATGGATCTTTCAGGCGGGATTTAAATAATGGATTTTTTGTTTTCCATGCATTCAAATAGGCTTGCCTAATGGCGTCAGCCTGTGGATGAGCTAAATACAACTCAATGCCAATGATGGGTTTAAGTCCATGCTTTGGTGCTTCTGTGTATAACTTCATAGCAGATGACATGTTTCCATGCTCTGTTAAAGTAATGTGAGAAGAACCCATCTCTGCTGTGCGCTCGCATAATTGAGCAACGGTAGCGGCTCCATCCAGACTATCGTCAGAATGACCGTGAAAATTATTTAATTGCCTAAAGTCACACATTCATAATCCTTACACGCCGAAGGATTTTTGTAATTTCCTTATAGCGCTTTTGTGTAGTTTTTCTAGCGTTTCCGGCGTAATATGCATCGCCTTGCAAATTATCGTATCCGGTACACCATCCGGGTAATCTTCGACTAATTGCTTTATTGAATTATCATACTTCGGAAAATCGATATAATCAACATCGTTTTGAATTCTATTAGAAACCGCTATTTTATCCTTAGATATTTTCATGGTTTTTTAAACTCCAAAACTTTAAGAGAAACCACTTCTCGCTGAGCGTATAAAGCTTCCACATGTTTTTCGATTTCAGAAATTTGTTTTTGAATAGCATTTAGTCTTTCTCGCAAGGTGTGAGCATCTTTTTGTAAAGATGCCATTGATTTTTTAATATTTCGTAATTCATTCAAAGAAACGCATTTAGCTTTTCTTTTTAAATACCCTAAAGTTTCCTGTAGTTGCGCTATATGTGCATCAGCTGAATCAACCAAACCGCGAGCTGAGATTCCTTGAAGCTTTAATTTACGAATATCTACTCTTGCTGCCTCGATTTTTACGATCAGCTCTTCTTCAAAAATATTAGTGCCAGTTGGTACAGCCCACAAAGTCACGATCTCTCCCTATGTCCACAATCTTTACAAATAAGGATTTTAGTCCTTGGAGTATCCAATAAAAATACTTTTTTAGACTTGCACGCCTTACAGGATGTCTTAGAGTCGGACTTTTCCACGGGAACCTTCTTTAATTTTGGCTCTTTCGGAATCGTCGAAACTATAATTTCCAGTTTTTTGATCGTTTTGCGCAAAGAAATATTTTCGGTATTCAAACCATCATTTTCTTTCGCAATTTCTCGTAGTTCTTTTTCTAAGTCAGTGATTGATTTCTGACCACGACCGCGAGAAGTAGATGCACGCTTAACTGATTTAGACATCAGTTATATTATACCATTATTTCTTTATTTCTATGTGACCATTTAGATAATCGATCGCATTATTCAAATAATTAACGGAATCTTTTAATAAACCGATGCCACGATTGCAGTCGCCACATAGTAAACCTCTAACTTTACCTGTTTTATGGCAATGGTCTACTTGTAAAGTTTTATTAGAAGGGGTTTTACAAATAAGGCAGGTTCCATTTTGAGATTTTAAAATAACTTCATATTGATCGATATCAATACCATAGCGAATCTTCATTTTGTATGAAATCTTTTTTCTTTTAACCTCTGGTTTTTGAAGTGATTTTTTGCCATTTAACAAAGCCGCTTCTCGATTATTTTTAGACCATTCGCATGCCTGTTTACTATGACATTTTCTACACCAAGTACTATGACCGTCTTTGTATTCTTTGTGCTGCGGGAACTCTGATAATCCAAAGATACCATAGCATTTTGTACAAGTTTTCATTTTTTTGTTTTTTTAGATTTATTTGGTTGAAATTTACCTTTGATGATCATATACAATTGTTTTTGTCCACCTTTATAAACCGCTCCTGAACATAGTATCCAATTTGCTGGACCTAAGTTGTATCCATGACGAGGTTTGCTCATATGTCCAACTGTAAACGCATCATGGTAAATACTAGGTACATGGGTATGAGCAGTCATGGCGTTGCCGTAAGCTAACTCGTGGCCCTGTTTGCTTCCCCGCGAGCCGCCTACCCCCAGATGCCCATGGGCATTCATTTGAACGCCTTCTATAAAGTCATCTTCATTACAGTCAGACCAAATCATGCGTTTTTCTGGATCCAGATATTCTTGTAATGCATTTTTCCCGTCTAATTCCATAACAACCATACGATGGCCAATATCGTAATTAGCTGGACAGTCGCCTTGGTAAGCTCCTCGCTCTAAGTATTGGTTCACATGATCTGGATGATTTGATGCTGTAGCGATCAGTTTAGCGTCTTTTGGGGCCTTATCCCAGATTTCTTTCAAAACCCCTTTAGCATATTCGATTTCAGTTGGAAGATCTCTGAATTGACTTGGATTCTTAGCCCGAGTTAATCGCTTTTTCTCAGTATGATGAGAAATTGAAGCTCCATCAAAAAAATCTTCAAAATAAATACGTTTAGGCTTAATTATATCCCAAAGATCATACATAGCGGCGAGAGCTTCTCGATCTTCATGGCCTGGGTGTAAATCACCCATCTTAAAAGCTTCGGCCCGTTCTTCAGTGATAGAACCATCGGCGTGATATCTGGTACCGAGATCAATAAATGATCCATTATTAACATCAAATTGAACCTGGCGAATGTAAAATACCCCACCTTCAATCTGCACGATGAGTCCGCCTAATTTATGATCTTCTTGTGCGATCATACCGATACGATTCCGAAGATATGAGGGTTTGGTAATTGCCCCTGTCGAATGAATAATTCTTGGATGAGAAGCATTGCCGGTTGGCACAACATCAAGCATTTGCTTCGAATGTGCTATGATCAAAGAGGTCTTAAAACGCTTTATTTCACTCCCTTGTTCACCATTGTTCGTATATTTATGAACCTTTAACCGGCGTAACCCCGTAATCGGGTTTATTTGTTGAGGATTAATATACGCATCAATAGCTTTTAAATGAGAATTGAATGTGTATTCTGTTGCGAAACTGTCAATATATTTTTGAAACACTGGATCATAATGTCGTGGTTGAGACTTTAAAGCCTTAATATGCGCTGGCATAGGCAAAATAACTAGTTTGGCATTATGACGTTTTAAAAAGTTTTCAGTGGCGTCTAAACCCGGCTGAAAGACATTTTTACCGGTGACATGTTTATTATTTTCAGCATCAATTAATTGATCTTGGGTCCAATCCAAGGAAGAGGTTGGCGCTGCTGCAGTGATAAAAAACGTACCATCTTGATAATCATTTTTCTTAACGATTGAGCCGATACCATCCCTGGTAAAATCGGCCATGGGATGCGGTTCATCTTTAGCAGTGCTTTCTTCCATTAACTTTGCGAAACCCCCATATTTACGAATTTCCCATTCAGTAATATCTTCACCTACATGAGGCCAAAAATGGTTAGCTTCTAATTTTAAAATTCCGACTTTTTCTTTTTTAGACGCTACTCCTACTACTTTATTGAATGATTTTAAAACTTGCTCGTAAGTACGGGGTTTCAGACTAGGCTTGGATTTGCTCACTCAAAGACTCCATTCGTGTGTGTGAATATACTTCAATAATATTAAGTACCGAATACACACTATCGCCATCATTCTTGTAAGTCACTGAATCTCCAACGGTACGTCCGAGTAAATCTTGCACAAGTTGTTTTCTTGTCATTGCTGCCGTCAAATCAACAATCAAATAACTTGAAACTAATGCAGATCTTGATGGATCATTTGCGTCAAGATCTGTTCGAGAAACAACTATCAAAGATTCTGGGTTAATTGGATTTTTATCCGCATAGATAGCTCCAGCTTCTAGTAAAGAATCAACTAGACGTTTTTCATTTTTGTCGTCATTTGCCTGCTTCTGGTTCATAAGTTCCATGCCAGTAAGGACATTTTTATTTACTAAAACATCGCCCAAAGCGCTAACGGTTTTTGCTAGCGAGGCCAGCGATTCATTTGCATCTCTATTTTGTTCCGCTAAGGTAATCATGCTGTTGCCCAAATCCGACAAAGATTTCCTTACCATCTCCGTAAGTCCTTGCAATCCATTAATTTGTTCCTTTAATGATTCAATTTCTTTTTCATTATTTTCAATGCGTTCATGTGTACTCATTTATTTCTCCTAATCTGCGACGTTTTTGTTTTTTACTATAGCTTCAGCTGCAACACCTAACATAAATTGATCCATAGTTCCCATGCCAGTGGCACCTTGAGGTTGGCCCATGTGAATATCTCTAGGCATTTTCATCGGCGGTGCGGCTGGATTTACTACCTGTGAATAGTCTTTACCTGGGAGAATTTTGCTTTCGGATACTCCGGTATTAGTTACTGGTGGTGTACGAGGTTTGCGTGCTGGCTTAGCTGGAGTAGCGTTTGTGTGGTAAGAAATATCTTCTCCGGGTGAAGGGACCGGTTTCGCAACTTGGTAGCCTTTTGGTTTAGCTGTAGCTACTTTGGGAGCCGCTTTAGTGGTCGAAATAGGTTTTGGTGCAGGAAGTTTTGTAGCAACCACTTGACGAATTGCAGGAGTTGGAGCCGGTGGGCTCGCAGTGATTGAATTAAATGCAGGGGAACGTTCCTGTTGAGTCTCTGGCTTACGAGTTAACCGAGCAGCAATGGCTTTTAATGCATCAATTTCTGTTTCTGAGAATGGCGACTCTACTTGAATAGGAGCCCTTGACTGCTCATCTGGCTTCATACCAAGAAGGATTTCAAGTCGAGACATTGCAAAGGTTTTAATTTCATTTTCTACCAGAGACATGATTTCTGGGCGAGCTGAGTTTGGCCCAAATAATTCATGATTTATGATGGTTTGATAAAGATTAGCTTGTTCGATTCTAGCCTGTGCTTCAGACATTAATGATTGAGTAGTTTCCACAGGAGCATCTTCATCAATAATATCATCAAGATCATCGTCATCATACTGAGGTTGTGGACGATACTGATCTCCATCGTCGTTATTATCCGCATATTCAATATGAATCGGCTCACGCCATTTGATAGTCATAGTAACTCCTGCTTATATTGTACCATAATTATGTGCGACCTCTTTTTTTGCCAGGCACATTTTTAAAACTATAAGGCCCATCGTGGCCTCTTTTTGCAGCCAAAACTTCATCTGAAACTTTAATCATGGGTCTTTGGTCAATGCCAAGTACGCCCGATATATACATGAAAATATTCTGGAAAACAGTATATGGGTCTTTTTGCGTTTGATAAGAAATTTCTTTTAAAATTGGATTTGATGTTATTTTAAGATCTTGGTGTGGATGATTCCTTTGAACCATTATAATTGGTACTTTATGAAGGTGCAACAGTTCTGAGGCTTTTGAGAAATCTTTGGTCGATAAAAATTTCTTCATGCCTTCTCTGCTACCAACAGTATGTCGTTCTCTCCAAAAAGAATAGTACCTTCCATTGCACATGTTATTAGCATTTAAGTAATCATTTAATTTGTCAAATTGGTAAAAATAATGATCTTTTTTGTTATTATCGTGAATCCTAATGAATGGCACTACTTCACCACAAATTATAAGTAAACACCCATGTACTCCATAACTATCCGTTGATCGTCCAGTAATTTGCCCATATGGTAATTTTTCACAAATATTATACAATGTATTTTGTTGAATTTTACTAAGCTGTGGTAATTCTTCAATTTTACGCACATATACTACGGTTTTATCGATGCCAAGTCCAATGGCAGAATCATAATAATCGTGATATTTACTAGAAATGTACATTAAGATCAGAGTAGCATCTTTTTATTTGACATGCAACTACATTTTAAAGTGAACATACTCCATTTGGACAATCTGTAGTTTCGGCGGTATCAACCGCGTATTTTTCCTTAAAACGAGCGATGCCTTCGGCCAATGGAATTGCCGTTAATGGTGGAGGCTCAACGGTGCCATCTGCATTTACAAAACCACGGGTGCCTTCACGGTAGAAAGTAGTGCCTTTAAGTTTTGGGAGGTACTCCAACCATAATGCGGCCATTTCTTCTTGCGGATAATCTGCGGCCATATTAATAGTTTTAGAAACTGCATTATCGACCCATTTTTGCACGATAGATTGAAGTTCCATATGATCTCTGACCGAGATGTCTTGGCTACCAATAAAATGTGAAACATCTTTACCTTCTTTCATAAATTGTTCAAACAATGGATGAAATACAAGTTGAGTTTTACGAACATCTTCATCCCAGTATCTGCGATCATAACAAGGAGCAAACATTGGTTCAATGCCGCTAGAACAATTACCTGACAAAATTGATACAGTTCCCGTTGGGGCTTGGGTTAATAAACAACAATTTCGAATACCATGTTCTTTAACCAGAGACCGGATCTTATGAGGCATGCGCTTCATAAACCCAGATTCAACGTGTTTCAAAGGCTGACATGCGGGGAACATGCCTTTTTCGACTGCAAGCATTACCGATGCCTCATATGCGATCTTTGCGATAAATTTATAAATCTTATCTACGAATTTATTCCCGTCTTCAGCTCCATAACGGAATCCAAGCATGGCAAGTGCATCGGCCAAACCAGTAGTGCCTAATCCTATTCTTCTAAGTTTATGTGATTTATCGCGCATCTCAGGAATAGGGTAGTTATTGACAGTGAGAACATTATCGAGAAAGCGTACACCAGTTCTAACGGTATCCGCCAATAAACTCCATTCAATCGTAGACCCACGTACAAACCGAGGAAGAACGAGGTGCCCAAGGCAGCAGCAATCATAAGGTGACAAAGCGATTTCCCCGCAGGGATTAGTCGTAGCCAAAGCTTCAATGTACCAGATGTTACTTTCATTTTCCACCAATTCCCAATTTAAGAGCCCAGGCTCTGCACAATTATATGCGTTTTTGACAATTTTTTCCCACAAAGGCTTCGCCTTGATAGTTTTCTTATATTTGCCTTTCCAAGAAAGTTCCCAATCACCGTCTTCTTTGACAGCTTTCACAAAATCAGACATACGCTTACAGCGTACACTTACATTAGCATGAGTAAGCTCGCCTTTTTGTAACTTAGCATCAAGGAATTCTTCAACGTCAGGGTGATCAAGATCTAGGCTGAACATTAAAGCCACACGACGATCACCGCCAGCCCGGATCGGTTCAGCACAACCATCAATAAGTCGCATTAATTCCACAGAACCTGGGCTTGTGCCTGCCTTATCACCAATTGATGCTCCGCGTGGGCGGACATCACTGAAGTCAGTACCACACCCCCCACCTGTCATAGATGTAATAATGGTTTCTTTTGCAATATTCCCCCAACCTTCCTTGGAGTCAAGTTCGTTATTAAGAACAAAACAGTTAAGAAGTTGGGGATTATTACGTCCTGAATTATACCAAATGCGTCCACCGGGGACAAATAAATTATCTACAATAATGGAATTAAAGGCTGATTCGTAATGTCTTTGCTTATCCGTATGCTCAGCTAAAGACATTTGTTTGGCGATCCTTGCCGCAGCTTGTTCCCACGTTTCATCTGGGGTTAATGCGTAACGATCTTTAAAAATAGTAGCTGAATATCCTTCGGGTCTGAATGTCATTTTGCTCCTCAAAAGTTGCTTGTTATGACATTATAATACCACAGAATTTATTAAAAAATTGTAGAAAGATCTTTCATTTTTGGCTGAGATGTTTGGCTATGAGAAAAACCATAAGTACATAACGCTAATGCATCTGCAACGTCATTTTGTTGGAGCTGTAAGTCGACACCGAATTTTAATTTTACCCAGGCAACGGAAAGATGTTTCCATGTAATCTTTCCACGTGCTTTTTTTTGCTTAACGAGCTTATTGTGCGCTCTTTGTTCCTTACTTAAACCAATCCCTAGCTTTTTTCGCCAAGCCGATGTATCCACATATTTTACTCTTGTAGATAGGCCAAGCTCGCGCAGCATCGTTAGCATGGCGAAATGAACGAACTCAAGTTGTTTTTGAGATACTCGATTTTTACCCTTATTGGTTTGTTCAATATAAATCCAATCAGGTAACTGTCCAAGCTTTAAAATAATATCTTTGATTTGAGCGGCCATATTTATGGCACGATCAATTTGGGCATAATCTGGCACTAGAGAATATTGATTGGCGTCTGAAACAATAATGGTGTCATAACTTAATATGACACCATCTTGCATCAGCGCATAACCTGTAGAAGTTGATAAATCTAGTCCAAGTATGATCATAAAATTAAAAAAGACGGATGGGTGTTAATCTGCTTTCGCACCCCACAAGGATTTCCTTCGCCATTAACCCAGCATTTCATCCTTACTTTTAACCAGCCCGTCTTTATAGTCCGTTACGACGGAAATTCAAGCGATATTGCCGCGTTCTTTGAGCGTTTCAATAATTAAAGAATTCTTTAATGATACCGCTTTAAGTGGTTTTGAATAAGTTTCATTAGCTGTTTTTAACTCTTCGCGTTTAGAGGCCAGATCGGTATCTTTTTCTTTGGCTGCTTCTAGCTCAGAACGATAACTTGCCATAGCCACTAGTTTTTCTTTCAGTTGCTCATTTGATAGAGCGTAAACTTCTCCAGCAAAAGTTGGATCAACCGCGTTTACTTTATCCCAAAGACTTGCCGGACCTTTTTTAGACTTCTTAGCCATTATTTTTTACCCTTTACAATTGTTGTGAATTTTCCTAAAGCTGATTTTGCTAATTTGCCGCTAACGGTAATGTCGCCAAGCATTTCTAATTGAACTTTTGCAATACCGCGAGCCGATACTTCAAAAGTAGCCTTTGTTACGCCTTTAAGTTTTTTACCATCAACCAAAACTTCTGTTGAAGCTCCGGTCATCACATTGCGTGCATATTTTTTCTGACGAATTTCAATTTTTACAATTTTTCTTGACATTTTTATTTCTCCTACTACCGACTATATCACATTTAAATTTTAATGCAACCACGTTTTAGCAGGTGAACCTTGGGACATTTGTCCAAAGAGTGTCCACTTCCGATACGGAATCGCCAAAAAATGCGCAAGCCATCATTCTCATTTCTTTACCGGAATTATTTTCAGTAAGAGTTTTCATAAATCTAACAATATCGTCCATCTTCATTGAAGAGGTTTGCATAAAATGCGGTGGAATTTTATTTTTATTGGAAATATATGAAGAATAATACTCGCATTCTTCTTTATCTAAGAACGCCCTGTAGGTAAAAGTGCTTCCGTCCATTTCGTAACACATAGCAGATTTACCATTATTCCTGATAAATACCAGATGAATATCTTCATTTGCCTGAAGGGAATCAAAATAGTGTTCTAGGAATTCTCGCGTGGGTCTAAGCTTAATTAGATCTTTACGCGACCCAGGATTGTTTTCCATCATGTAGTACCTCAATTACGCTTTCAAAGCTCTCTTTGATCTCAGTTGAATGATCGATTACTATTATAGTACCATTGATTTTAGGTTTAAGGGCCTCAATCGCTGCCTTTTTGAGCGCTACGTCAAATCCATCCATTGCTTCGTCCAAAATTATCCACCCTAAAGGGGATCCTGTACGGCGTTTTACTACTTCAGAGATTGCTATGTCTACACATAATTCAATTGCACATTGTTGGCCGCCGCTTAATATTTTGTACTCTCGCACATCATTACCGCTAGTAATGTTTAGGGAGATATTTTTCTTTACGTTACCGTTTTTTGCTGTCGATATAGTATCAAACCGAAGGTATAAATTTGCGACATTATCTAAAACGCCCATAAGATCGTTAGCTTTAACTTCAATTTCTCTTAATATTTCGGCAAATATTACCGAAGGAAAACCAGATTTACCAAATACAAATTGAGCGTGCTTGGCTTTCGTAAATACTTCTTCAGATGTATTTACCGTAGTTTCCAGCTCATGTATTTTGTTTTTGTAAGTAAAATACGACTCTTTCTGAAAATTTAATGCTTTATATGCAGCAACATTGGCATTTAATAAACCTTCTTTTTCAGAAATTTTAGTGCTAAGCCCATTTAAAGTGTTTTGAGATGAATTTAGCGATTGCTGTAATGTAGTTTCTTGGATGGAAATCTCATGCAATGCAGGAACTTGACCTTGCAATTCGGTTTTCCTTGCTAATAACTGATTACCGTATTTTTTTTTAGCTTCTAACGCGCTAGCATTGTTTTCCCATGGCTGATGACATGTAAAACAAGCATTTTTAGACATGTGATCTATCTCTTGAACCAATGCAGATAAATTATTGTTAATATTTAGTATTTCGTTACTAATCTGATTAATTTTCACTGAAGCAGAGCGAGCATGTTGAATCTGCGTTCTAAGTGTTGCAATTTCATCTATTAAAGTTTGGGGCGCTTTACTGGCAGTAACAGCTTCTTTGTAATCCTTTTCTGCTGCTAATGATTTATTCAATGCTTCGCTAATGGCCAGATCATCGTAACTTATAGTATTAAAAAAGCTTTGTGCAGCATTCAAATTAGATTTAGCGCTATTAAATGCTTTTTCGGCATTAGAGTAATCTGTATCGGCTTGCAGTGAGGCCCTCTCAAAAGCTTCTAATTCTGGAATTATTTTTGCCAGAAAATCTTTTTTGTCCCCATCTGATTTACGAACAAAACGATCATCTAAACTTCTCTGAGACATCTGCGTCAACACTTCTACCACATCTGGAGATGCTTTTAGGAGGTCTTTCACTTCTTTTTCGATGGCCGAACTCAAGCCTTCGACTGCCACACCATTTTTAGTTAATCCCAATTTGGGTGATTTGATGATTTCGTAGATATTTAATCCATCGCTCAAACTTAATTTTGCATAAATCTTTTTAGACTCATAATTTTTAAGCCCAGTAGCCGGAATTTTGCAGAAATCTAAAATATATGCAAAACCTTGTACTACTGCTGATTTGCCGGTACCAGATGTAACTGGAGAATTTATACGCTTTCCTGTAATTAAAGTCGAAGCGCCATCAAATTTAAAAACTTGACGCTCTTTAAATGGTTGAAATCCTTCTAATTCAAGGCTTATTGGACGTAATAATTTTTGCATTCTCTACTCTTTTAATAAATTTATCAAATTCTTTAGCGTGGCACGCTAAATTCAGTCTAGCATAGTGATTATTTACTCCACAATCTGACCCAGACATAGAAATAA
>Ga0210394_10002617_pt1 | contig 24345 bp, 28 predicted proteins | sample IncBWC12MmetaG_FD_160121 | JGI IMG/M metagenome (GOLD analysis project Ga0210394, IMG submission 160121) | Forest soil microbial communities from Barre Woods Harvard Forest LTER site, Petersham, Massachusetts, United States - Inc-BW-C-12-M | ecosystem: Environmental > Terrestrial > Soil >... | reverse complement strand
CTCCGACAGCAGACTTCCCTCGTAGTCGTTGACCGCGACCCAGGCGGCACGCTCGATGAAGCGGCGCAGGTCGTCGCCGTCAAACATGGGCAGTCCCTGACCCGGATCGAAAATGAACGGCAGCCCTGCGGCCGCGAACTGCTCGGCGTGCGCGATCATGCCCGCGCGCCCATCGGGCGCCACGATGCCGAGCTTTACCCCCGTGCTGTCACTGACCCGATTCAGGTGCGAATGGTTCATTGCGCCGGGGTGAAAAGCCGTGATCTGGTTGTTGTCGAGGTCAGTGGTGATGTAGGCCTGCGCCGTGAACTCAGATGTCACGGTGCGCACATGCGTGCGCGGCAGCCCGCAGCCATCGAGCCACTCCGCATACGGGTCGAAGTCGTGGCCGACGGTGGCCATGATGAGTCCATCACCGCCGAGCATTTTGAGGTTGTAGGCGATATTGCCGGCGCAGCCGCCGAAATTGCGGCGCATCGCCGGCGTCAGGAACGACACGTTCAGCACGTGCAGCTTGTCGGCCAGGATATGGTCGCGAAACCGCCCCTCGAACATCATCACCGTGTCATAGGCCATCGAACCGCAGATCAGTGCCGTCATCGCGAGCAAATCCTTCAGGCTGTGTGTGAATTCCGGCCCGCGCGTGCGGCGGGCACCGTAATGCGTGTCATCGATCAGCGAGCACCAGGAGCCAGATCACTCCGAGCAGGATGAATGACAGCATCACCGCCGCCGAGCCGATGTCCTTGGCGAGCCCCGCCAGCACGTGCCGCTCCGTGCCGATACGATCGACGGTGGCCTCGATGGCGCTGTTGAGCAGCTCGACGATCAGGATCAGCAGCACCGGCCCGGCCAGCAATGCGCGCTCGACCCCATTGCGGCCCAGCCACAGCGCCAGGGGCAGCGCGAGGCAGGCGAACAGCAGCTCCTGGCGAAATGCCTGTTCCTCGCGGAAGGCGCCGGCAAAGCCCTTGGCGCTCGAGCCGAACGCCCGCAGCATGCGGCCGACGCCGAGCATCTTCTCGCGCTGCATCAGGCGGCATCGCTCTTGAAGATCAGATCGGGCTCGCGCGCCGCACGCACATCGTCCAGGCGCCGCACCGGCAGCGTGTGCGGCGCGCGCTGCAGCCGCTCCGGCTCCTCCCGCGCCTCGCGCAGGATCTGCGCCATCGCCGCCACGAAGGCATCGAGAGTTTCCTTGCTTTCGGTCTCGGTCGGCTCGATCAACAGGCACTCGCTGACGAGCTGCGGAAAATAGGTAGTCGGCGCATGAAAGCCCAGATCGAGCAGCCGCTTCGCTACGTCCATGGCGGTCACGCCGTACTCCTGGGCCTGGCGCCGGAGCGTCAGGATGAACTCGTGGCTTGCGCGGCGCTGCGGATAGGCCGCATCGAAGCCGACCTGGGTGAGTCGCGCCGCGAGGTAGTTGGCGTTGAGCGTGGCGTACTCGCCGACGCGCCGCATGCCTTCACGCCCGAGCATGCGCATGTACACGTAGGCGCGCAGCAGTACCCCGGCATTGCCTGCGAAGGTCGTCAGGCGCCCGATCGACTGCGGCAGATCGCGCTCGGTGAGCCAGCGATAAGTCTCGTCGGCCTCGCGCGCCACGATCGGCAGCGGCAGGAATGGCAGCAGCCGCGCCGACACGCCCACGGCGCCGGCACCGGGGCCGCCGCCGCCATGCGGGGTCGAGAAGGTCTTGTGCAGATTCATGTGAATGGCATCGAACGCCATGTCCCCTGGCCGCACCTTGCCAAGGATCGCGTTGAGATTGGCGCCATCGTAGTAGAGCAGACCACCGCTCTCGTGCACGATGCGGGCTACCTCTTCGATGCGCCGCTCGAACACACCGAGGGTCGAAGGATTAGTCAACATGATGCCGGCGGTCCTGGGGCCGACCGCCGCGCGCAGACCGTCAAGATCGACATCGCCGTCGGGCCCCACCGCCACCTCGCGCGCGATGCAGCCGCACATGCTGGCGGTGGCCGGATTGGTGCCATGCGCGGCCTGCGGCACGATGATCTCGTTGCGCTCGCTTTCACCGCGCGCGCGCTGATATGCCCGGATCATGGCGACGCCGGCAAATTCCCCGTGCGCGCCGGCCAGTGGGCTCAAAGCGACGGCGCGCATGCCCGTTACCGCCTTGAGCATCTCCTGCAATTCGTACATGCAGGCCATGAACCCCTGTCCCGAAGCCGCGCTGGCGAGCGGATGGCGGCCCGCAAATTCGGGCAGCAGGGCCGCGGCATTGCAGGCCTTGGGGTTGTACTTCATGGTGCAGGAGCCGAGCGGATAGAAGTGCGTATCGATCGAAAAGTTCAGTTGCGACAGGCGCGTGTAGTGGCGCACCACGTCGAGCTCGCTGACTTCCGGCAGCAGCGGGCGCTGCGTGCGCCGTAGCTCCGCCGGCACCGCCGGCACCGCTGGCGCCGAGACGGCGGGCCACTGCGCACGCGCGCCGCGTCCCGGACGCGAATACTCGAAGATCAGTTTCTCGCGCGGCGGCAGACTCATGGGTCAAGCCGCGCGCGCCGGGCGCAGCACCTCGGCCAGGGCACGCGCGTAGGTCTCGATGTCCTCGGCACTCTTGGTCTCGGTGGCACAGGCGAGCAGTGCCGGACCGAGCTCGGGGTAGTCTTTGCCGAGATCGAGGCCGCCCTCGATGCCGCGCTCGCTGAGTGCCGCCAGTACCGGTGCCGCGGGCCGATCCAGTGCCAGCACGATCTCATGAAATCCCGGCCGCCCGAACACCCGGCGCACACCCGCGATCGCCGTCAAGGCGCGCGCGAGCTGCTCGGTACGTTGCATCGACACCGCCGCCACACGCTCGAGCCCTTCCGGGCCGAGCAGCGCCAGATAGAGTGTGCCGGCCAGCATCAGCAGGCCCTGATTGGTGCAGATGTTCGAGGTCGCCTTGGCGCGGCGAATGTGCTGTTCCCGCGCCTGCAGCGTCAGCGTGAATCCGGGCCGCCCGTCGAGATCGAGCGTGCGGCCGACCAGCCGCCCCGGCATCTGCCGCACGTGTTCCATGCGCGTGCACATGAACCCGAAATAAGGTCCGCCCGAGGACAGCGGGCAGCCGAGCGGCTGACCCTCGCCGACGGCAATGTTGGCACCCTTCTGCCCCCATGAGCCCGGGGGCTTGAGCAGTGCCAGGGAGGTCGGATTGACCACCGCGATCACGAACGCGCCCTGCGCATGCGCAAAGTCGGTCAGCGCGTCGACCTCCTCGAATACGCCGAAGAAATTCGGTTGCGCGATCACGAGCGCCGTAATGTCCTGGCCGGCGAACGGTGCCAGGCTCGAAGGCAGGGTGTGGCCGAGCGCGCGCTCGTAGGGGAGCTCTTCGAAGCGCACGCCCTGATTGCCAGTGGTCGCCAACGCCACCGCGCGGTAGTGCGGGTGCAGATTGCGCGGCATGAGTATGCGGGCACTCTTGGAGCGTCGATTCGCGCGCACCGCCATCAGCACCGCTTCGGCGAGCGCAGTGGCACCCTCGTACATCGACGCGTTGCAGACCTCCATGCCCGTGAGGCTTGCAAGCATGGTCTGGTACTCGTAGATGCTCTGCAGCGTGCCCTGGCTGGCTTCGGCCTGGTAAGGCGTATATGCGCTGTAGAATTCGCCACGCGTCACCGTCGACCACACGGCCGCCGGAATGTGGTGCTCGTACGCACCGGCACCGATGAAACACAGCGGCCTGCCATCCTGACGCGCGCGCGACTGCATGAGCTGCATGACTTCGAACTCACTCAAGCCCGCAGGCACCTCGGCCAGCGAGGGCACTCGCAGTGCGGCGGGAATTTCATCGAACAGCGCCTCGATGCCCGGCGCACCGATCACCGCGAGCATTTCGCGCACGTCCTGTTCGGTGTGCGGGATGAATGGCATGCGGTTCTCAGCCCTCGGCCGTGAGCGTGCCGTACTCGCCGGCCGACAGCAGGCCGGTATCGGCGCTCGATGGTTGCGCCCGCAGGCGCAGCAGCCAACCGCCGCCGTACGGATCGCGGTTGATCAACTCCGGCGTATGACGCAGTTGATCATTGACGGCCACCACCGTTCCCGCGACTGGCGCAAAGACATCGGATGCGGCTTTGACCGACTCCACCACCGCGCAGGCCTCACCCGCGCTCAAGGCTCGGCCGATATCCGGCAATTCGACGAACACCAGGTCCCCGAGCGCGTGCTGCGCATGATCGCTGATGCCCACTTCCGCAGTACCGTCGCCAAGCTGCCTGATCCACTCGTGGCTGCGCGCGAATTTGAGGTCTGCCGGGATATTGCTCATCGTCGCCCCTCGTGGATCAAACCAACGAAATCAATGCCTTGCCATGACGCACGAACGGCACACGCACGACCCGCGCCGGCAGCGGCCGGCCGCGAACCTCGACCTGCACCGACACGCCGGTGGCCACGGGTACGCGCGCCAGTCCGATCGAGCGCTCGAGGGTCGGCGAAAACGTACCGCTCGTCACTTCGCCCTCAAGCGCATCGGGCACCAGCACCCGCTGGTGACTGCGCAGCACGGCACGCTCATCGAGCACCAGGCCGACCAGCTTGCGTTCCGGGCCGCGGGCACGCACCGCCTCGAGCGCCGCGCGGCCGACGAAATCGCGTTCGGCCGGGTCGAATGCGACCGTCCACGCCAGGCCCGATTCCAGCGGATTAGTCTGCTCGTCCATGTCGTTGCCGTACAGGTTCATGCCGGCCTCGAGCCGCAGCGTATCGCGCGCGCCCAGGCCGCAGGAATGCACGCCGGCGGCATTGAGCCGCTGCCACACGGACACCGCTTCGGCGGTCGGCAGCATGATCTCGAAGCCGTCCTCTCCGGTGTAACCGGTTCGTGCCACGAACCATTGCCCGATTTGCGTGCCGAAGAACGGCTGCAGCTCCAGCACCGCCCAGGCAGCCTCCGCGGTCAGCAGCGCGGCGCTGCGCTCGCGCGCCTGCGGCCCCTGGATCGCAAGCATCGCCAGGTCGCGCCGCTCGTGCAGTTTGACGCCCAGGGCGGCAGCATGCTCGCCGATCCAGGCCAGGTCCCGCGCGCGCGTGCCGGCGTTCACCACCACGCGGAAGAAATCATCGTCAAGGTAATACACGATCAGATCGTCGATGACGCCGCCGTGCTCGTTGAGCATGCAGCTGTAGAGCGCCTTGCCCGGGAGGTTGAGCCGCCCGACGTCATTGGCGAGCAGGCCGCGCAGCAGCTCACGGCAGTGGGCACCGCGCAGATCGACGATCCCCATGTGCGATACGTCGAACACGCCCGCTGCGCGCCTCACGGCGTGGTGCTCCTCGATCTGCGAGCCGTAGGCGACCGGCATCTCCCAGCCGCCGAAATCGATCAGGCGCGCGCCCTGAGACACGTGCAAATCAAATAAACAGGTGTGAGCGCCCACCAGCTCTCCAGTTGGTAGTTTCCTGCAACGCCAGTGCCCGCGATTGTTTCGGCCGGTGCGTGAATGATAGCAGTGCGCGGCCTTTTCCCACACCGCGGGCGCTGCTCTACAATAGCCCCATGGAGATCAAGCGCCATTTCAGCCGTGCCGTGCAGGTCGGCGGCATCACCATCGGCGGCAGCGCCCCGATCGTGGTTCAATCGATGACCAACACCGACACTGCGGATGTATCGGGCACCGCAAGCCAGTGTGCCCAGCTCGCTGCCGCGGGCTCGGAACTGGTTCGCATCACGGTCAATACCGCCGAAGCAGCCGCCGCCGTCCCGCACATCCGCAACCGGCTCGATGCGCTCGGCTGCACCGTGCCCTTGATCGGCGATTTTCATTTCAATGGTCACAAGCTGCTGCAGGAGCATCCGGCCTGCGCCGAGGCGCTGTCGAAATACCGCATCAATCCGGGCAACGTCGGCCGCGGCTCCAAGCGCGATACCCAGTTTGCCGAGATGATCGAGATCGCCTGCCGGAACGGCAAGCCGGTGCGCGTCGGCGTGAACTGGGGCAGCCTCGATCAGGATCTGCTGGTACGGCTCATGGACGACAACAGCCGCGCCGCCGAGCCCAAGTCGGCCCAGGAGGTCATGCGCGAGGCGATCGTGCGTTCGGCCATCGACAGCGCCGCGCGCGCGGTCGAACTGGGCATGCCGCGCGAGCGCATCGTGCTGTCGGCCAAGGTCAGCGCGGTGCAGGACCTGATTGCGGTCTATACCGAGCTCGCGTCGCGCAGCGAATTCGCGCTGCACCTGGGGCTCACCGAGGCCGGCATGGGCTCGAAGGGAATCGTCGCCTCCTCGGCCGCGATGGGCATTCTGCTGCAACAGGGCATCGGCGACACGATCCGCATCTCGCTGACTCCCGAGCCCGGCGGCGACCGCAGCCGCGAAGTGATCGTCGCGCAGGAGCTGCTGCAGACCATGGGTCTGCGCTCGTTCACGCCGCTCGTGACGGCCTGTCCCGGCTGCGGCCGCACCACCAGCACCTACTTCCAGACCCTCGCGGATCGCATCCAGCGGCACCTGCGCGAACGCATGCCGGAATGGCGCAACGACTATCAGGGCGTCGAGACCATGACGGTCGCGGTAATGGGCTGCGTCGTCAACGGCCCGGGTGAAAGCAAGCACGCCAACATCGGCATCAGCCTGCCCGGCACCGGTGAGCGCCCGGTGGCGCCGGTCTACGAAGACGGCGCCAAGACGGTCACGCTCAAGGGCGAGCGCATCGCCGAGGAATTCCAGCAGCTGGTCGAGCAATACATCGCGCGCACCTATGCGCGCCGGGTGCACACATGAACAAACCCACCGTGGGCGATGCGCTCAGCACACGCCGCTGCCGGCCCTGCGAGGGCGGCGTACCGGCGCTGACGCCGCAGGAAGCGCAGCGCGGGCTGCAGCAGCTCTCGGGTGAATGGCGGCTGATCGAGGATGGCAAGGCGCTCTGGCGCGAATTCGCGTTTCGCGATTTTTATCGCACCATGAGCTTCGTCAACGCGCTCGCGCACCTCGCCAATCTCGAAGACCATCATCCCGATCTGCAGGTCGGTTACAACTACTGCCGGGTGCGCTACTCCACTCACGCCATCGGCGGCCTGAGCGAGAATGATCTGATCTGCGCGGCGAAGATCGATCAGATTCCCACCAAGTAATCAGGCCGCGAGGCTGCGTGCCAGTTTCGGCAGCTCGCCGGTAAGGCCGAGCGCCTGGCGTTCGAAGGCGCGTTTGAGCGCGCCGCTGCCATTGACCGCGGACAAGCCGCGATTCAACAGCCACCCCAGCGGTCCGCGCGCATGCGCGAAACCGGTCTCGAACAGGCTCATGGCGGCATCCATGGCGAGGTTATGGGTTCGGCGCTGCTGCTCGTATCGCCGCAGCACGCGCAGTGCGCCCAGATCCTCGCGCAGCGCCGGTGCCGCCGCCACGGCCTCGCACAGCGCCGCCGCATCGAGCAGACCGAGATTCGCGCCCTGTCCGGCCAGCGGATGAATCACATGAGCGGCATCGCCGATCAGTGCGCAACGCGGGCCGACATAGCAGTGAGCCGCGACGCTGCGCAGCGGAAAGCTCGCACGCGCACTCGACAGGCGCGTCGCGCCGAGCGCCATTGCCGAAGCGGCATCGAGCCGCGTCTCGAATTCGCGCGCCCCGCAGGTGAGCATTTCCTGCGCCACGGGCGCATCCAGTGACCAGACGATCGAACTGCTGCCCTCGAACAGCGGCAGCAGCGCCAGCGGGCCGGTATGCAGGAAGCGCTGCCACGCCGTGGATGCGTGCGGCCGCTCGGTGCTGATCGTGGCGACGATCGCGAGCTGCCGGTAATCGCGCGCGCGCACGCTCAGGGCCGCGGCTTCGCGCACCATCGAATGTCCGCCATCGGCGCCGACCACGAGCCGCGTCTCGAGGCTGCGTCCGCTCGCTTCCAGGTGTGCCGCCGCCTCATCGATCGACAATCGTTCCAGCGCGCCCGGGATCAGCGTGCCGCCGCTCGCGCGAAAACTCTCGATGCAAGCATAGGCCAGCGCACTCATCTCGGCGATGTAGCCGAGATTGGGCTCGCCGATGTCCGCCGCATCGAAGCGCAGCGCGGCGGCACTTGCCAGCGCCGACGACTCGTGCCACACGCGCATGCGCTCGTAGGGCGCCAGGCGCTTAGGCTCGAGCCTTTGCCAGGCGCCGGCCGCGCGCAGCACGCGTTCGCTGGCACGCGAGATCGCCGCCACGCGCAACTCCGGCGGCGCCGCGATCGTGGGCGCCGCGGGCGGCTCGGGCGCGAGCAACGCAACCCGCGCGGGATCGAGCCGTGCATGGCGCGCCAGCAGTGCCGCGCAGCAGGCGCCCGCAAGTCCGGCGCCGACCACGACCACGTCGAAGGGCTCGCTCATGAAGCCACCGGCGGCTGCGGCAGGCGCAGCCCGCGCGACAGGCGCGGCAGGGCGCCACCGAAACCGAAGCTCAGGCGCGCCAGCGCGCGCTTGGCAGGCGCACTGACATCGAACAGCAACAGGCCGAGATTGCGCAGGCCGATCGCCGTGGCACGGCGGTCAACGAACAGCTTCACCAGATTGTCGGTGAAGGCGATCATGCCGCGCCGGTCGGCGGCGCGCCGCGCCGCGAACTGCGCCAGCACTTGGGGCGCGCCGGGATCGGCGGCTGTCGCGATCAACTCGGCCAGCACCGCGGCATCACGCAGCCCGAGATTGAAGCCCTGCGCTGCCACCGGGTGCAACGCCTGCGCGGCATTGCCGATCAGCGCCACCCGCGACGCCGACTGTTCGAGCGCGCGCAGCAATTCGAGTCGATAGGCGGCTCGCCGTCCGACTTCGAGGATGCGGCCGGCGCGCCAGCCGAATGCGTGCTGCAACTGCTCGCAGAACCGGGCCGGCTCGCACGCCTGCATGTCTTGCGCGTACTCCGGCTCGAGCGCCCAGACCACCGTGTAGTGCCCCGAGCGCAGCGGCAGCAGCGCCATCGGACCCGATTCGGCGAAGCGTTCGTAGGCGATGCCGGCTGCCGGCCGGTCGGTGCGGATATTGGCAACCACGGCGACCTGCCCATAGTCGCTGTCGCTCGAGCCGATGCCGGCTGCCTGCCGGACCAGTGAATGCGCGCCATCGGCCGCCACCACCAGCGCAGCGCTCACCAGACGCTCGGTGCCCGCGGCGTCCGCGATGCGCAGCTGCGCGGCCTCGGCCTCGAGCCTTACCTCGCGCACGCGCGCCGGACAGGCGAGCTCGATGCGGCAGCGGGCGCGCAGGGCGCGCCACAGCACGGCGCCGATGTGCCGGTTGCTGACGGTGTAGCCGAACGCTTCGAGCTCGTGTTCGGCCGCTTCGAGCCGCGCGAATCCGAAATGGCCGGCATCCGACACGTGGATGCTGCGGATGGCGCCCGCCTCGGCGGCGATCTCCCGCCAGATGCTCAAGGTTTCGAGAATGCGCCGCGCGCCGTTGCCGAGTGCCGTGGTGCGATCGTCGAAACTCGGCTGCAGAGCGCTGTCCGGTTCGTGTGCCTCGATCGCCAGGACCTTGAGCGGTGTGTCCTGCAGTGCCAGTGCCAGGCTCGCACCGACCATGCCTCCGCCGACGATGGCGACGTCGTAGCGGCCGGCACTCACGCTCATGCCGCAGTCATCAGCGCTTCGATCTCGTCGGCGCCCTTCGGCACGCCGTCGCTGAGCACTTCGCAGCCGCCGCGCGTCACGACCACGTCATCCTCAATGCGCACGCCGACGTTCCAGAATCGCCGCGAGACGCCGCGAGTGCCGGCCGCGATGTAGATGCCGGGCTCGACCGTCAAGACCATGCCGGGCTCGAACACGCGCCATTCGTCACCGACCTTGTAATCGCCGACGTCGTGCACGTCCATGCCGAGCCAATGGCCGGTACGGTGCATGAAATAGCGCCGGTAGGCGCCGTCGCGGATCAGGCTCGGCACCGAGCCGCGCAACAGGCCAATGCGCACCAGGCCCGCCGTAATGGCGCGCACCGCCGCGTCGTGCGGCTCGTTCCAATGATTGCCCGGCTTGACCTTGGCGATGGCGGCTTTCTGCGCATCGAGCACGACCTCGTAGACGGCACGCTGCTCGCTGCTGAAGCGGCCATTGACCGGATAAGTGCGGGTGATGTCGGAGGCGTAGTAGCCGTACTCGCAGCCGGCGTCGACCAGCAGCAGATCGCCATCGTTCAGGCGCGCACTGTTGTCGCGATAGTGCAGCACGCAGGAATTGGCGCCGCCGCCGACGATCGGGTGGTACGAGATATCGGCGCCGTGGCGGTTGAACTCGTGCAGCAGCTCAGCCATGACCTCGTATTCCATGCGACCCGGGCGGCAGAAGCGCATGCCGCGCACGTGCGCCCCGGCCGCGATCTGACCGGCGCGACGCATGAGTCCGATTTCGCCGCGGCTCTTGAAGAGCCGCATGTCATGCAGTGCGTGATCGAGCGCCACAAACTCCTGCGGCGGATGCAGTCCGCTGCGGGCCTGTGCACGCAGGGTGTTGACCCAGCCGACCACACGCTGGTCAAACTCCTGATTGAGCCCCATGGTGTAGAAGACGCGCTCGCGGTTCTCCATCATCCCGGGCAGGATCTCGTCGATGTCGGTTATCGGAAAGGCGTCATCGGCACCGAAACGCGCAACCGCACCGTCCGGGCCGGAACGCTTGCCGTCCCAGATCTCGCGTTCCTTGTTGCGCTCACGCACGAACAGGACGTATTCGGCCGCCTCCCGTCCCGGAATGAGCACCGCCACCGCCTCGGGCTCGCTGAAGCCGGTCAGGTAGTAGAAGTCGCTGTCCTGCCGATAGTTGTATTCGACGTCGTTGTTACGCTGGCGCACCGGCGCCGAGGGCACGATGGCGATGGCGCCGCGGCCCATCAGGCGCATGAGTGCGCGGCGGCGGCGTGCGAATTCGACCTTGGATGCTTCGGCCATGACTGCCTCGATTCAGACCCGCTTGAGCGACCTGCTGCGCACGGTCAGCTTAAGGTAAATTGCCCCCCGGCCGACCACATCAGTGCAGCACCTGTCCGGGCGCACTGTAGCGCTCGCGCAGCGGCTCGAGCTCATCGAATACGAGCTGCACGCCGACCCTGACGAACTCAACCAGCTCTGCCAGCGCCGACTCGTTTGCCTCGGCGGTATCGCTGGCATCGACGTCCGCACGCGTGATTTCCGTCAGATCGCGAACGATCTCGCCCAGATCGCCCGGTAGTCGCTGCGGATCGGCGGCGCCGTTGCTGCCGAGGCCATAGAGGAAACCGCTGCACCAGGAGGTCAGCGCCTGGGTGCGCTCTTCGATCGGCCGATCGTCGGTCGGGATCAGCAGATCGAAGTCCATTTGCCGGTCCGACAGGGCCGCGACCGTGGCCTCATAGAGCATCTGCAGGGCCGGATCGGTGTTGGCTCCGCCGACACCATCGGGCAGGATCTCGGCCAACCAGTCCTCCAGCCGGTAGGGCACCAGGGCGCACAGTGCGCCGGCCAGTGTGCCGTGGGCCTCGGCCGCATCGGCCAGCGCGTGCGAGGCCGCCAGCGTGCTCTGAATGCGCGAATAGTCGTGATGGCCGATCACCATAAAATGGTATCAGGTTTACATTGACCTGCCTGTAAGGGCCGCACTATAGTTTTCGCCATGACAGAAGCCAGCCGTTCATCCGCCGTCGATCTGGAACTCAAGCGCCTCGAGAAGCGCATCGACGAATTGCTCGCCACCATGCACCAGCTCAAGGAGGAGAACCGGGCCTTGCGCGCGCGCCAGGAAATGCTCTCCTCGGAGAAGACGTCGCTGCTGCACCGTAGCGAGCAGGTTCGTACGCGTGTCGAAGCCATGATCGGCCGGCTCAAGTCCATGGAGCACAGCGCGTGAGCGAGCGCGAGGCGCGCCCGCTCAGTGTACGGATCCTCGAAAAGGAGTACATGGTCGCCTGCGCTCCTGAAGAGCGCAGCGAACTGCTCGACAGCGCCGAATTTCTCAATGGCCGCATGCGCGAGATTCGCGACAGCGGCAAGATCGTCGGCCTCGATCGGATCGCCGTCATGGCGGCGCTGAATCTCGCACACGAACTCATCACCTTGCGCGCGCGCGAAACCGGCACAGAGCATGAACTGGGCCATCGCATCAAGACCATGCTTGAGCGCGTCGAGAGTTCCCTGCAGCAGGGACATCAGCTCGAACTGTAAGCCCGCTCCTGCCGCGGATCGTGAGCTGCGTCCTACGACAGCACCCCTGGCTTTGGTGTAGAGTGAACTCAAGCGTCGCCTGCGGTGTTCGATAAGTGGACTGGGTTACCTCTCGACCCTAATTGAAACACCCACGGGATCGATAGCCTTGCCGACAGCATTGTGCAGGTCTGCCTTGCAGCAGAAAGCCTTACCTGTCGCAGGTGATCCCACTTGTTGCTCCGGTCGAGAGCAACGGTCCGCACCGGCATCTGCGGGTGGCGCCCCTTGAATTCCAACGGCAGCGCCCCCGCGACACCACATCTCAGTCGCGATGCGCTGCGACAACTGCTGCGTTCCCGTCGCCGCGCCCTTGGCGCCCTGCAACGCGCGCACGCGGCACGCGCCATCACCCGTCATGTCGCGGCCGCGCGCTGGCTGCACGGCGCGCGCCCGATCGGCCTCTATGTCTCAGTCGGACTCGAAGTCGGCACCGAAGCACTGCGACGCCTGGCGCACAGCCGCCGTTGCCCGGTGTACCTGCCGCGCATCAGCAACTACCGGCGGCGCGCCATGCGATTCGCACGCGATCGCCTCGATCTGTCGCTGGTCAATCGTCACGGCATTCCCGAGCCGCCGGTCGCCGAGACCGTGCCGGCGCGCAGTCTGTCGGTGGTGCTTCTGCCGCTGCTTGGATTCGACGGTACCGGCACCCGGCTCGGCTCCGGCGCCGGCTACTACGATCGCGTATTCGCTTTCCGCCGCCGGCGCCGCAGCTGGCTCCGGCCGCTGCTGATCGGACTCGCCTTTGCCTGCCAACGGGTCGATCATATCGAGCGCGGTGCGCACGACGTGCCGCTCGATGCGGTCGTGACCGAAGACGGCGTGGAGTACTTTTGAGACACTGGCTCATCAAGACCGAACCTTCCGTGTTCGGCATCGACGACCTGGCGGCCGCTCCAGCCAAGACCACGAGCTGGGAAGGCGTACGCAATTACCAGGCCCGCAATCTAATACGCGACCAGATCAAGAAGGGCGATGAGGCCTTTCTATATCACTCGAGCTGCGAGGTCCCGGGCATTGCCGGCATCGTTCGCGTCGTACGAGCGGCCTACCCCGACCGCAGCGCGCTCGACCGGCGCGATGACCACTACGATCCGGCGAGCAGCGCCGACAATCCGCGCTGGTACACCTTCGATGTGCGGCTGCTGCGGCGCTTGAAGCGCGTGATCGAACTCGAAGAGCTGCGTGCGCACGCCGGCGATGCGCTTGCGGGCATGATTCTGTTGCGAGCGGGCAATCGCTTGTCGGTGACACCGGTCGAAGCTGCGCATTGGCGATACATTCTTGCTCTCGAGTGATGCGCTCGTGCGCGATGTGAGCAAGATCACAGATGCCAAGTTGCATACTCGCTTGCTTGTAATTTTGCAACGCGTGTATATACTCGGTCCCCGGACTAACCTGACATGGAGAGCTAGTCATGGCGAAAGCAAAGAAGAAGGCAAAGAAAAAAGCTTCGAAAAAGAAGTAAGGCCTTCAGAAGCGGCGGGCTTGGATAACCTCCTTGCTCGCCGCATTTCAAAGCTTCAAACAGTGCCCGCGTAAGCGGGCACTGTCGTATCCGGGCCCATGAATCCGCCGCCGATTTCCGCCACCGACGCCGCGCAACAGCGCAAGCAGCGTGCTGCGCAGGCTGCACTCGAGCAGGTGCGCGAGCGCATGATTCTCGGCATCGGCACCGGCTCCACCGTCAACGTGCTGATCGACCTGCTCGCGCGCGAGGCCCCTCGCCTCAAGCTGCGCGGGGCCGTTTCCAGCTCCGAAGCGAGCAGCGCGCGGCTGCGCTCGCACGGCATCGAGGTGCTCGATCTGAACGAGACCGGCGAGCTGCCGCTCTACATCGACGGCGCCGACGAGGCCACGCGCTCGCGAGCGCTGATCAAGGGTGGGGGCGCGGCACTGACGCGCGAGAAGATCGTGGCCGCCGCGGCGCAGCGCTTCGTCTGCATCCTCGATGACAGCAAGCTGGTGGAGACCCTGGGCAAGTATCCGCTGCCGGTGGAAGTGATCCCGATGGCGCGCAACTTCATCGCCGGCCGCATCGAGCGTCTCGGCGGCCGCCCGGTGTGGCGGCGGGACGTGGTCACCGACAACGGCAACCACATACTCGACGTGCACGGACTCGCCATTGAGGACCCCTGCGCCATGGAGAGCGCGATCGATCAGATCGTCGGGGTGGTCACGGTGGGTTTGTTTGCGCGGCGGCCGGCCGATCTGCTGATCGTCGGCACCGAGCGGGGCATTGAGCAGATCTGAGGCGCGAGCTCGGGTTGGCTGGGGGACTAGGATTCGAACCTAGGTTAGCGGAGTCAGAGTCCGCGGTCCTACCACTAGACGATCCCCCAGCAGTATTGCCCGACCGATGGGCGCCCCCGAACACCCCGAGTCTACGTCAACGCTTGGAGTATTGCGTACCGCGGCGGGCTTTGCGGCGGCCGACCTTCTTGCGCTCGACCTCACGCGCGTCGCGCGTGACGAAGCCTGCCTGACGCAGCGGCTTGCGCAGCGCCTCGTCGTAGCTGATCAGAGCGCGCGCGATGCCGTGACGGATGGCGCCGGCCTGGCCGGTGATCCCGCCGCCGTCGACCTGCACCGTGATATCGAACGCCGAGGCGAGCTGCACCAGCTCCAGCGGTTGACGCACGATCATGCGGCCGGTCTCGCGGCCGAAGAATTCATCGATCGGACGCTCGTTGATCGTGATGCTGCCCTTGCCGGGCTGCAGATGAACGCGCGCGGTGGCGCTCTTGCGCCGGCCGGTACCGTAATTCGTGGATGCCATTGCGGGTGCTTCCGAATGCGTAGGGCTCGAATCAGATCTCGAGCGGTTTGGGTTGCTGCGCGCCGTGCGGATGCTTGTCGCCCGCGAAAACATGCAGCTTGCGGAACATGCTTCGGCCCAACGTGGTCTTGGGCAGCATGCCCTTGACCGCGAATTGGATCACCCGCTCCGGGTGCTCCTTGAGCAGCTTGCCGAGTGCGATCGACTTCAGGCCGCCCATGCGGCCGGTGTGGTGGTGATACATCTTGTCATCGAGCTTGTGGCCCGTGACCGCGATCTTGTCCGCGTGCAGCACCACGATGTGATCGCCCATGTCCACGTGCGGGCTGTAGTCAGCCTTGTGCTTGCCCTTGAGCCGCAGTGCGATACGCGAGGCCAGGCGGCCCAGGGTTTTACCACTGGCGTCAATGACATACCAATCGCCGCGAACGCTCGCCGGCTTGGCGAATTCAGTCTTCATCTGATCGGTCCTCGAGACCCTGATCGCAGCCGATCTGCCAAAAGGGCGCGAGAGTTTACTCAAGGGGGCGGCGCTTTGCAAAACCGATGCCGGAGGCCCCGGCGCGGCCGCGGCCGGATTCCCGCGGTCGGGAATAACGGCCCCCGCGGTTGACATATAATAGCCGGCATGCTGGCCGGCGATGCTCTCGATTCAGTGCTTTCCGTGGCGGATCAGACTCTGCGCACGCTGTTCGCGCCGGCGCGCAGCGCACGCTGGCCCGACCTTCCGGCCGACGACGACACGCTGACACCCGGCGAGAAGCGCCACGCAGCCGGACTGATGCGGGTAAATCATGCCGGCGAGATCGCGGCGCAGGGCCTGTACCGCGGCCAGGCGGCAGTGTCGCGCGAGCCCGCGACGCGCGAGTTTCTCGAGCGCGCCGCGAATGAAGAAGCCGATCACCTCGCCTGGTGCGAGTCGCGCCTGCGTGAGCTCGGCGCGCGTCCGAGTCGCCTGAATGCGCTCTGGTACCTCGGCTCCTTCGGCCTGGGCGCAGCCGCCGCGCTGCTGGGCGACGCGGTCAGCCTCGGCTTCATGACCGAGACCGAGGCGCAGGTCGAGGGTCATCTGGCCGCTCATCTGGATCGGCTACCGGCCGCGGATCGGCGCAGCCGCAAGATCGTAGAGATCATGAAGACCGAGGAATCCGGACATGGCGAGGCCGCGCAGGCACGGGGCGCCGCCGAGCTGCCGAGGCCGATCCCGAGCCTGATGCGCGCAGCGGCACGCATCATGACCGGCACGGCCTACTGGCTTTGAGTCGCCACATCGAACAAACTTGTCACTTGCGGCCGGCACAATAGGTGTAATAAAAGGCCGCAAGCGCAGTCGCATGCACAACGAATGAAGGCCAGCCAATCATGGAAGAGAATGTCAGACCGTTAAGCGACATTCCCGCGATCAACCGTTTCCTGAGCTATTGCCGCATACGCACGGTGCCCTCGAAGACCGTGCTCATTCACGCCGGCGATCTGCCCGACGTGCTCTACTACATCATCAGCGGCTCGGTCGAAGTGATGATCGAGGATGAGGAAGGCAACGAGATGGTGCTCGCCTACCTCAACAAGGGACAGTTCTTCGGCGAGATGGGACTGTTCTACGAGCAGCCGACCCGCAGTGCCTGGGTGCGCACCCGCAACGCCTGCGAGCTCGCGGAAATGACCTACCCGCGCTTCCGCCAGGTCGCCACCGAGAGTCCCGGTCTGATCTTCGAGCTCGCCACGCAGCTCGCCACCCGGCTGGATCGTACCAACCGCAAGCTCGGCGACCTGGCGTTCGTCGATGTCACTGGACGCGTTGCGCACGCCATCACCGGCCTGTGCGAAGAGCCCGACGCAATGACGCATCCGGAGGGCATGCAGATCAAGGTGTCGCGCCAGGAGCTGTCGCGACTGGTCGGCTGCTCGCGCGAGATGGCCGGCCGCGTGCTCAAGGTGCTCGAGGACCAGGGGCTGCTGCGCGCCACGGGCAAGACCATCGTGGTATTCAACGCCCGCCCGAAGATGAAGACGCGCCCCGTGATCGTACCGGCGAAGCCCACGCGCGATCGTCCACAGGAACGGCCCCGGGCCGCCGCTCCGGTCGACGACGACGAGGACGACGAGGCTTAAGCAGCTGCGGGCGCCGCCAGCGCCGCGCGCATGGCCCGGATCGTGGCGGCGTAGTCCTTGCTGCCGAAGATGGCCGAGCCGGCGACAAACATGTCGGCACCGGCCCTGGCGGCAGCGGCGATGTTGTCCAGCTTGATACCGCCGTCGACTTCCACCCGAACATCCCGCCCACTGGCCGCGACCCGCCGCCGCACTTCGGCGATCTTAGGCAAAGCGCCCGGGATGAACTTCTGTCCACCGAATCCCGGGTTCACCGACATCAGCAGAACCAGGTCGAGCTGCTCGAGCGTGTAATCGAGCCAATCGAGCGGCGTCGCGGGATTGAACACCAGCCCCGGCTTGCAGCCGTGCTCGCGGATCAGTGCGATCGTGCGATCGATGTGCTCGCTGGCCTCGGGATGGAAGCTGATGTAGGTAGCGCCGGCGGCGGCAAAATCGGGCACGATCCGATCGACCGGCCGCACCATCAGGTGCACATCGATCGGCGCCTGGATGCCGTAGTTTCGCAGCGCCTCGCACACCACCGGCCCGATCGTGAGGTTCGGCACGTAGTGGTTGTCCATGACATCGAAATGGACCACGTCGGCGCCGGCGGCGATCACCGCTTCGACCTCGGCACCGAGGCGCGCGAAGTCGGCCGACAGAATCGAGGGCGCAATCCACTGCATGCAAATCAGTCTAGCGCATGCCGCGGCGGGCGCGAATCGCCTCGTAGGCGGCCTGAATCTGCTGCGTGCGCTCCTTGGCGCGCTCGAGCATCGACTCCGGCAAGCCGTTCGCCTTGAGCTTGTCGGGGTGATGGCGGCTCATCTGCCGACGATACGCTTTGACGAGCTGCTCGTCGGTCATCGCCGCTGTGGCTTCGAGCACGCTGTACGCCTGCGCCAGGCGCTCCTCGCTGCTCGCGAAGCCGCCGCCAGGCCCGCCGGCGTCGGCACCGCCCGCGCTGCCCGCGCGCGCGCCGGCGGATCTGTGGCTCCAGCGCAGGATGCTCTCGAGCCGCGCGAATTGCGCCGGACCGAGTCCGAGCAGCAGTGCCACGCGCCGCAGCCGCGCGCGCGGCAGCTCTGACAGGCCGTCACCTGCGAGAGCAGCCTGCAGCTGAATCTCGACGAAGAAATTCGCCAGATCCGGATACGGTGCGATCGCCGCGCGCAGCTGCTGCAGTGCCGGGTCGAGCGCAAACTCCGGCTGCTTGCCCTCGTTGAAGTAACCCATGGCCGAGAGCATCTGCGCCTGATTCAGGTGCAGCGCGTGCATGACCGCGCGCGCCGAGGCGATCTCCTGCTCGGACACGCGTCCGTCGGCCTTGGCGATGTGGCCCATGACCCGGAAGGTGGTTGGAAAGAACAGCGCATTGACCTGTGCCGGGTCGGCGCCGCCGCCGAACAGCGCGCCCACGCCCGCACCGGCATCGAACTGATGTCCGATCAACGCGCCCAGCACCGCGCCCCATGGGCCCAAGGTCGCCAGGCCCAGTACCCCGCCGATGACTTTTCCAGCCCAGTTCATGGATAAAATTGTGCTCGTGCTTGACCCTGGTGCAGCCGGAGCGGCAAGATGCGCGCCCTTCAACGCGCCAGGTATGGTAGCAAGCCTTGGCTACGAAACCCGCTAGGCCCGACGAGCGCACCGTCTTCGAGACGGACCTGAAAGGCCTGCAACGGATCAATCGCGGCAAGGTGCGCGACATCTACGCGCTCGACGCCAGGCGGCTGCTGATCGTGACCACCGACCGGCTGTCGGCATTCGACGTGGTGCTGCCCGATCCGATTCCCGGCAAGGGCCACGTGCTCGATGAGATCTCACGCTTCTGGTTTGCGCGCACCCGGACGATCATTCCGAATCATTTGACCGGCGAGCCGCTCGAGAGTGCCGTGCGCGACGCTGGCGATCTGGGGTTGCTGCAGGGGCGGGCCGTGATCGTGCATCGCCTGCAGGCCCTGCCGCTCGAAGCAGTGGTGCGAGGCTATCTGATCGGCTCCGGCTGGAAGGACTATCAGAGCAGCGGCAGCGTCTGCGGCATCGCACTGCCCGCCGGGTTGAAGCAGGCACAGGCGTTGCCCGAACCGATCTTCACCCCCGCAACCAAGGCCGCGCCCGGTGAGCACGATCACAACATCCCGTTCGATGAGGCTGCGCAACGGATCGGGGCGCCGTTGGCCGAGGCCGTACGCAGCGCGTCGCTGGCATTGTATCGCTTCGCGGCCGCGCATGCGCGCGCACGCGGCATCATCATCGCCGACACCAAATTCGAATTCGGCATCGATGCCAACGGCGGGCTGACGCTGATCGATGAAGTGCTCACGCCCGATTCCTCACGCTTCTGGCCGGCCGACACCTGGCGCGTGGGCTCGAGCCCGCCGTCGTTCGACAAGCAATTCGTGCGCGACTACCTGGAGATGCTCGACTGGAACAAACGCGCGCCGGCACCGCACCTGCCGGCCGATGTGATCGCGCGCACCAGCGAGAAATACCGTGAGGCGCTGCGGCGCTTGACGGTGGAGGACGGCGCCAGCGCCGCGCGCGGCCCTTGAGCGCGCTGCTGCCGTCGTTGCCGCGGCAGCCGTTGCGGCGACCGCACCGGCGCTTGCGCAGCGCCTGGCGCTGGCTGCGAACGCTGCCCGATCGGTGGCTGTTCGGGGCCGCCTCGCAGAGTCACGGCACCACGGCCGTGCTGCTGCGGGCGGCACGCTATCCGTTCGCGCTGTTGCGCGATCTCGCCGGCGGCCAGCTCAACCTGCACGCGATGGGACTCGTCTATGCGAGTCTGCTGTCGATCGTCCCGCTCGTGGCTCTGAGTTTCGGCATTCTCAAGGCCTTCGAGGCCGAGGACGTGCTGCGGCCGCTGGTGCGCGAGTTCTTCAGCCCGATGGGGCGCGCAGCCGATCAGTTCACCGACCACGTCATGACCTTCGCCAGCCACGTGCACGGCGGGCTGGTCGGCTCGCTCGGATTCGGCCTGCTGGTTTGGACGCTCATGGGCACCATGCGCAAGATCGAGGACGGCTTCAATTTCGTATGGCATGTCGACGTGCCGCGCAGCTTCGCGCGCCGCAGCGCCGAGTACCTCACGCTGCTGCTGGCAATGCCGCTGCTGCTGGCGGCGGCGGCGGGCTTCGCGCGGCTGGCCGCGGACAGCCCGCTGCGCCTGATCGCCACGCTGCCGCTGCTCGATCGGCTGCAGGCGTGGTCGTTAAATCTGGCGCCGTACTTCCTGGCATGCGTGCTCATGACGACGCTCTACGTGGTCGTTCCAAACACCCGCGTGCGCCTGCGCCCGGCGCTGTACGGCGGCGTCACGGCCGGCATCCTGTGGGCAGCGGTCGGCCGGCTGTTCACGCTGTTCGTGCTGTATTCGGCCCGCCTCACGCTCGTGTATGCGGGCTTCGCGATCTTGATCGCGGCGCTGCTCTGGACCTACTTCGGCTGGACCATCCTGCTGCTCGGTGCACAGGTCTCGTTCTACGTGCAGAATCCCGGCTACCTGCGCGGCGGACCGCGCGAGCCGCGGCTTTCGGGTGCCGAAGCGGAGCGGCTGGCACTCGGGATCATGTATTTGATTGCCGAGCGCGCGCGCGACCAGGGCGCGCCGCACACGATCGCGAGCCTGTCGGAGCGGCTCGAGTTTCCAGGCAGCGCCGTGGCGCGCGCCTGCGCCGGGCTGACGGCGGCCGGCCTTCTGACTGGCAGCGATCAGACCCTGCAGTTGCGGCGCGATGCGGCGAACTTGCGCGTGCTGGAGATCTTGCGCGCGGCGCGCAGCCAGCGCAGCGGCGTGCTGCGCCGCGCGGCCGCAACCCCGGCGGCGGTCGAGGCCTTCTGCAGCGAATTTGATTCCGGTTGCGAGCAGCGTTTCGGCGCCGCCGCCTTGAGCGATCTGCTCGAGCCGCGCCGCTGACCCCGGCCGCTGCGGCGCGCCCGAGCGCGGCGCTCACTCGCCGGCGATGGTCATTGCATCGAGCAGCATCGAGCCGGTGCGGATCGCGCCCTGTGAATCGACGTCGGTGCCCACCGCGACGATACCGCGCAGCATCTCGCGCAGGTTGCCCGCGATCGTAACCTCATGCACCGGAAAGCTGAGCTCGCCGCGCTCGACCCAGAAGCCGCTCGCACCGCGCGAGTAATCGCCGGTCACGCCATTGACGCCGGGGCCCATGAGCTCGGTGACGTACAGCCCGTCGCCCATGCGTTGCACGAGCTCATCGAAGCTGCCGCTGTGGTCGCCGGCCGCATCATCGGCCGTTACCAGCAGATTGTGGATGCCGCCGGCATTGCCGGTGGTCACAAGGCCGAGCTTGCGCGCCGAGTAGCTGCCGAGCACATAACCCTGCAGCACTCCACCTTGCACCAGCTCGCGATCACGCGTGGCCACGCCTTCGGCATCGAACGCACTGCTCGCAAGCCCCTGCGGCAGATGCGGCCGCTCGGCAATGCGCAGAAAGGATGGAAAGATCTGGCTGCCGGCGGCCTCGAGCAGGAAGGAAGTGCGCCGGTACTGGCTCGGACCGCGGATCGCGCCGACGAAATGACCGAACAGACCGCGAGCAAGCTCCGGTGCGAACAACACCGGCGCGCGCTGCGTCGGCAGCTTGCGCGCACCGAGGCGACGCAATGCGCGTTGCGCTGCCCGACGGCCGATCACTGCCGCCTCCTCGAGGGCCTGCGCGCGTCGCGCCACCGAGTACCAGTAGTCACGCTGCATGTCGTCGTCCGCCTGCGCCACCAGCGCGCAGCTCACGCTGTGGCTGGTGCTCGGCACGCCTTGCAGGAACCCATGGCTGTTGCCATAGACGCGCACGCCGCTGTGCGTGGTGACGGTGGCACCCTCGGAGTTGGTCAGGCGCGCATCGCTCGCGAGACCCGCGGCCTCGCACTCGCGCGCCAGCGTCACCGCCTGCTCCGGCGCCAGATCCCAGGGATGGTACAGATCCAGATCCTGCGGCTCGCGTGCCAGATTCTCCGGATCGGCGAGCCCGGCGTATTCATCGGACGCGGTGTGGCGGGCGATCGCGGCAGCTTTGCGGGCGATCTCGCGCACCGCTGCGGGCCGCAGGTCGGCGGTGCTGGCCGAGCCTTTGGCATGGCCGAAGTAAACGGTCAGCGACAGACCGCGGTCGCGGTGGTATTCGATGGTCTCGACTTCACCGAGACGCACGCTGACGGTCAGACCTCGCTGCAGGCTCGCGTCGGCCTCAGCATGGCTGGCGCCGCTGGCACGCGCCTGCTCGAGCGCGGCGGCCACCACGGCCTCGAGCTCGCTGATACGGGACGCATCGACCTGCTGCGACATCCATCATCCTTGCGCCGACGGCGGCGCCGGTGCTGTGCCATGATCGCGACGAATTGTATCGGATGAGCCGCATGAACCCAGCTGAAGAAGAACGGCCCAGCCGCTCCGCCCGCAAACGCAACGCCGAGGCGTTGCAACGCCTCGGCGAACGCCTGCTGGGGCTCAAGCCGCAGCAACTGCAGCGCTTCGATCTGCCGCCTGCGCTGCTCGAGGCCCTGCTCGAGACGCAGAAACTGCGCAGCCGCTCGGCGCACGCGCGCGCGCGGCAATACATCGGGCGGCTCATGCGCGGGCTCGATCCGCTGCCGATCGAGCGGACGTTCGCCGAGCATGCGCCCGAGCTCCGGGGCCGTGATGCTAAAATGCCGCGATGAAACCCCTGGTCGGCATCATCATGGGATCGTCTTCGGACTGGGAGACGATGCGCGCGGCCGCCGACAGTCTCGATAAGCTCGGGGTCGCCTACGAGACCCGCATCGTGTCGGCGCACCGTACACCGGACCTGCTGTTCGAATATGCGAGTACCGCCGCGGCCCGCGGGCTCGAAGTGCTGATCGCGGGCGCCGGCGGCGCGGCGCATCTGCCGGGCATGGCGGCGGCCAAGACCACACTGCCCGTGCTCGGCGTGCCGATGCAGACGCGCGCCTTCAACGGCCTGGACTCGCTGCTGTCGATCGTGCAGATGCCCGCCGGCGTGCCGGTTGCGACCTTTGCGATCGGCAGCGCCGGGGCCACCAATGCGGCGCTGTTCGCGGCCTCGATCCTGGCGCTGCGCCATCCGCAGATCGCCGAGGCACTGCAGCGCGCACGCCAAGCACAAACCGCGGCCGTGCTCGCGCATCCCGACCCACGCGTGGCCGGCTAGCCCATGACGATCGGCGTGGTCGGCGCCGGCCAGCTCGGAGCGATGCTCGCGCTCGCGGGCTATCCGCTTGGATTCGATTTCCTGTTTCTCGATCGCACCGAGCGCACGCCGGCTGGCCGCTTCGCGCCGGTAGTGACCGGGGATTTCGCCGACCAGGGGCTGCTGCGTCAGCTCGCCGAGCGCAGCGAGGTGATCAGCTTCGACTGGGAGAATATCTCGGTCGATGCGCTGCGCGCCGCCACCCGCTCGACGCGTACCCGCATCGCGCCACCACTGAAGGCGCTGGCCGCGGCGCAGGACCGTCTGACCGAGAAGCGCACTTTCGAGCGGCTTGCGATCGGCACCACGCGCTTCGCCGCGGTCGACTCGCTGAGTTCACTCGAGCGCGCCATCCGGCGCATCGGCGTTCCCGGCGTGCTCAAGACGCGACGTCTCGGGTACGACGGCAAGGGACAGTTCCTGCTGCGCTCAGCCGCGGACGCCGGGCGCGCCTGGGCTGAGCTCGGCAGCGTGCCGCTGATCTACGAGGAGTTCGTGCCGTTCGAATACGAAGTCTCGATCATCGGTGCGCGCGGCCGCCGCGGCGAGATCGTCATCTATCCGCTCAATCGCAACTACCATGCCGACGGCGTCCTGCGGCTGACGCTGGCACCGTGGCAGGCGCCGCGCCTGTTGCGGGCCGCCAGTGCGAGCCTCACGCGGGTGCTCGAACACTTCCGCTACGTGGGCGTGCTGGCAATCGAGTTCTTCGTGCATCGGGGTCGACTGATCGCCAACGAGATGGCCCCGCGCGTACACAACTCCGGGCACTGGACCATCGAGGGGACCCTGACCAGTCAATTCGAAAACCACGTCCGCGCCATCGCCGGCATGCCCTTGGGCAGCACCGCCGCCCGCGGCCATGCCGCCATGATCAACCTGATCGGGGCGATGCCCGCGCGCGAGTGGCTGCTGAGCGAGCCGGGGTTGCATCTGCACCATTATGGCAAGGAGCCGCGTCACGGACGAAAGCTAGGCCATTGCACCTTTGTGGAATCGAGCCCCGGACGTCGCAATATGCGCGCCAAGGCATTGTTGCAGCAGCTTTATCCGCTGCTGGCCATCAAGCCGTAGTATCCTTTCAG
>Ga0210394_10002616_pt1 | contig 24355 bp, 25 predicted proteins | sample IncBWC12MmetaG_FD_160121 | JGI IMG/M metagenome (GOLD analysis project Ga0210394, IMG submission 160121) | Forest soil microbial communities from Barre Woods Harvard Forest LTER site, Petersham, Massachusetts, United States - Inc-BW-C-12-M | ecosystem: Environmental > Terrestrial > Soil >... | reverse complement strand
GACACCACCGTACTGATCGGTTGTGGGCCTATCGGTTTAAAATTTATTCGAATGCTCTCGTGCCGTGGCGTGCATGTGATTGCGCTCGGCAAGCGGCCCGGCCAGGTGAAAGCGGCAGAGCGCATGGGAGCGCGGGCCGCCTTTGACGTTAGCACTCTTTCCGACCCAATCAGTGTTGTGCGCCGGCTCACGGAAGGCAGCCGCGGCGCCGATTCAGTGATTGAAGCTGTGGGCTCGCCGCGTACCTGGGACTGGGCTCTAAAAATGGTCCGTTGCGGTGGGACGGTCAATCTTTTTGGGGGCTGCCCGCAGGGCACCCGGGTCGAACTCGATCCCACGGCGCTACATTATTCTGAGATCACCATCAAATCCACCTTTCATCACACGCCGCGCTTTATTCGAGAGGCCATGGAAGCCATTGCCCGCGGCGAAATTCGCGCCCGGGATTTCGTCAATGCGGAAATTCCGTTGCGCGAGCTTCCCTCTATGTTCGAACACATGAAGCATCGGAATGGCGAAATGAAAGTCGCGGTGATTCCGTAAGCGGCTGCGCCAGGCCGGTTTGTATTCATCGAAATTCATGCGCCCACCTGAAATCGAAATAGCTGCACCCTTGCCGCCGCCCGGCTGCCCAGTGACGGAGGCGGAGCGCTACACGTTCTGGCTGGCGACGCACCATTACGAAAATTTCCACGTAGTGTCCTGGATGTTGCCCCGGCATCTGCGCCGGCATTTTTATAACGTTTACGCCTATTGTCGCTGGGCGGATGACCTTGGGGATGAAGTTGCGGATCCAGCGCGCGCATTGGAGTTGCTCGACTGGTGGGAGAGCGAACTGAATCTTTGTTATGAAGGCCGGCCCAGTCATCCAGTGTTCGTGGCTCTCGCGCCAACAATACGTGAGTTCGATATTCCCGCAGAGCCGTTCCGTGATCTGCTCGCCGCTTTCCGGCAAGACCAGACGATCCATCGCTATCCTACCTGGGAGGATCTGGTCGGCTACTGCCGTTATTCGGCGAATCCAGTCGGCAGGTTGGTGCTTTATCTCTGTGGTTATCGAGACACGGAGCGCCAGCGGCTTTCAGACGCGACCTGCACGGCGTTGCAGCTTGCTAATTTTTGGCAGGATGTCTCAAGGGACTTGGGCAAGGGACGCATCTATATTCCCATCGATGCGCTGGCACGTCATGGGCTCGAAGCGAAGGATATCGAAGCGCGGATTTTCGATGAGCGCTACGCGGCAGTGATGCGCGACTTAATCGCGCGCACGCGGGAATTATTTGCTGAAGGGTGGCCGCTGGCTGCAACCCTGGATTCCCGTTTACGCCTGGATATTGAGCTATTCAGCCGCGGTGGTTTGGCGATCCTCGATGCTATTGAATCGATGGGCTACAACACGTTGGCGGAACGGCCGTCCATCGGTGGAGCGAAACGTGTGCTTTTGTTTGGCCGTGCTCTGGCGAGCCAGGTTCTCCCGGGGATGAATTCAAATAAGCCCTCGACGACCATCTCCAAAGTTGACGCCCCCAGCGGAAGTCCTTCTCGACAATTTAAGAGTGGGACGGAGCTCGAAAGCTCCTATGAATACTGCCGGGGCGTCGCGCGAAATGCTGCCAGCAATTTCTACTATGCGTTTTATATGCTGCCGCGGCCCAAGCGCGATGCTCTTTGCGCCATCTACGCATTCATGCGGCTCGTCGATGATGCGTCTGACGCGCCGGTATCTGCTGTTGCGGCCGCGGACGAAGACGCGCTAAGGCGCGCGGCGCTCAGCCGTTGGCGCGTACTTCTGGACAAGTCTGTGGCAGGCGATACGAGTGGTCATGCCATCCTTCCGGCTTTTGCGGACGCCGTCAAACGTTATGGGATTCCCTCTCGCTATTTCCACGATTTGATCTCCGGCGCTGAAATGGACTTGGTGGAAACGCGGTACGCGACCTTTGAGGCTTTGCAGGAATACTGCTATCGTGTGGCCGGTACGGTTGGGCTCACCTGCGTGCACGTTTTCGGTTTCGAAGATCCGCATGTTTTGGAGTTGGCCCAGCATCTTGGCATCGCCTTCCAGCTTACGAATATTCTGCGCGACGTCCGTTCCGACATCGCGATCGGACGCGTTTATATTCCTGCCGAAGATCTCTCGCGCTTCGGATGCAGCGTAGCGGAACTGAAGCGCGGCGCGGTAACGCCTTGCGTCACGGAATTGCTTCGATTCGAAGCGGAACGAGCGTGGAAATTCTATCGCGAAGGGGCTCAGCTCGTTGGCAAAGTCGACGCGGACAGCAGGGCGGCTTTGTGGGCCTTGGCACGCATCTACAGCAGTTTGCTGGCACGTATCGAAGAGCGCGACTTTGATATATTTTCCGCACGCGTGCGGCTGAATACCGCGGAGAAGACGCGCATCCTGTTGCGCGCTCGTTTGGGCTGGTGGTCGGAGGCGGATGTCCTCAAAGAGCGTGATCGTGATCGGCGGCGGCCTGGCGGGGCTCTCCTCGGGCGTCGCGCTAGCTGAAGCCGGATTCCGGGTAAAACTGCTCGAGCAGCGTCCTTTTTTGGGTGGCCGTGCATCCTCCTATAGCCTGCCGGATGGCGAGGAGATCGATAATTGCCAGCACGTCACGCTCGGCTGCTGTACCAATCTGGACGATTTTTATCGGCGGGTAGGCGCGCTGGGGAAAATCGCCCGTTACGAACGCCTGGTTTTCGTAGATTGCGTTGGGCATCGTGGGGTCATGGAAGCTGCGGCATTGCCGCCGCCTTTGCACCTCGCCGGTTCCATGGCGTTCTATCCTTCGCTGGGCTGGGCTGAAAAGCGGGGCATTGCCGATGCAATGCTCTCGATCGCCCGGCAGGGTGGCCGTAACAATGACGGCGACGCGGTGGGGTCCAGCATGCTGGATTGGCTCCGGGCGCATGGCCAAAGCGAGGGCGCCATATCGCGGTTCTGGTCTGTCGTACTCGTCAGCGCCTTGAACGAGGAGCTTGCACGCACCGAAGCGCGTTATGGCCTGGATGTTTTCTGGAAGGCGTTTCTTTCTTCGCGAACTGGATATGTCGTCGGGATTCCGCGAGTCCCGTTGTGCGAGCTTTATGAAGGGTGTCGCACGGCCATCGAGCAGCGGGGCGGGGAAGTGGTTTGCCGGGCGGCGGTGCGTGATTTGAAACGGGATGATGGAAGGATCACAGCTGTAAGTATGGACGGGGGGCGCCAGCACTGTGCGGATTTCTACATCCTTGCGGTACCGCATGAGGCTGCACTCAAGCTTTTGCCGGAGCGCATTGCCGAAGCTGAGCCGCAGTTCCGCCAAATTCGGAACCTGGAGGTATCGCCAATCACCAGCGTGCACTTTTGGTTCGACCGGGACGTGATGGCTGAGCCATTCGTGACTCTGCTTGACCGTACGACGCAATGGATATTCAATAAGTCGCGCTTGAGTGGGAGCCCGGACTCGGGACGATACCTGCAATCGGTGACCAGTGCTTCCTACGGACTCGTGGAACGCCCGCGTCAGGAGATCATCAACCTGTGCCTGGGCGAGTTGCAGCAAGTTTTCCCGGAAGCGGCGACGGCTCAACTCATCAAAGCTACCGTGGTGAAGGAAACAGCCGCTACGTTTTCGCCCCGACCCGGCGCGGACCGCTGGCGGCCGTCGCACCGTACTCCGCTGCCGAACTTCTTTCTTGCCGGAGACTGGACGGCGACCGGATGGCCTGCCACGATGGAGGGTGCCGTCCGCAGCGGCTACCTGGCTGCGGAAGCCATACTTTCCGACTGTGGCGAACCGAAGCGGCTGCTGAAGGCTGATTTACCTGCAGAAGGTTTAGCACGTTATTGGGCTCGGGACAGAAGTCACGATGGCTCAAATTGAGGACGTTTACGGGAGCGAGGGTACGCTCGTTTTCGAAGTTGAAACCGGAAAGCTATTCGGCTCATCTAAAGCTAGGAAGGCAGTGGTGATTGCTCGCAAGCTTCCCGCCGCCTATTCCTTGATCGAGACGGCACTGGTTTGAGACGGTCTGTAAGGAAACTCTCCACGGCTAGGATTGCAAGATACTGGACTTCTTAGGCAACGTGTGTCCGGTTTTCCTGTTGCAAGCTGCTATTCGAGACTATTATCTAAGCACCCCCAAGGAGGTATCTATTGGAGCGGAAGTATAGCCACAGGGGCTACATGGATTCTGATGGCCCCAAAAAGAAAGAGAAGCGCCCACCAGAACATCGTCCGCATCAAGAGCAAATCGGTCCGCGGACTCCCCGAATGGTGGGAACCATAACACGCGCGCGTTGTTCGAATTGCGGTGCCGTTTTGCAGCCCGGGTTTGATCCCAAGGGAGCTTGCCCCCGCTGCGGTTTCGAGTTCCATTCCTGCAAACAGTGCGCCTACTTCGACACGGGGGCACAATTCGAATGCACCCGGCCGATAGCGGAGCGCATTGCCAAAAAAGACGCTCGAAACGACTGCACCTTCTACACGTTTCGCACGACTATCGAGAAAGATACTGCGCCAACGACCGTAACGGTTTCGCCGGCATCGCCATCGCGAGGTTTTGCCTCCATCCGGCCTAACGATGCTCGCAAGGCATTTGACGACCTGTTCAAGAAATAGCTCGCCATCTTCCGTAGCATTGCTCGCCAAATCGGTCTCGCCAGCTATCTTTTCGAATGTATTGGAAAATCTGAGCGCTAACGCACACCGGTCCGGCATCGTTTGCGTTGTCGTCGATTTGCGCTGCGTTTCCATCCATGTGGGCGTAGTTTACCGACTCGCTCAGCAGCGATTCTATTTTCGGAATACACTGATTCTGCCCAAAAAGTGGGGCGGATTTGAGTTGAATTGACCTGCCGGAGTGTTATTCTGGCGTTAGCCTTGCTTCTCAGATCTGATCTGCGACGTCATCCCCTTCAAATCTTTTTCTGTGGGTACCAGCATGAAAATCAACATCTGTTATCGGCATGTCGAATCGCCTCAGGCCATTGAATCAGCGTTGGAACGTCACCTCGCGAAGATCGAAAAACTGCTGAAATGCTACAACCCGGACTTGGTACAGCTCCATGGAGGTTTTGAGAAGCTGCCCCATAAGGCCGAATATATTTTTTCCGCGAATCTTTCGCTGCCTACTGGCCCCTTGCACGCCAACGGGCAGGGACCGGATCCGGCAAAAAGCGTGCGACAGGCATTTGTGGAGCTCGAGGGTCAGATCAAAAAGCATCAGTCTCGCTTGCGTAAGGACTCCGAATGGAGACGCAAGCGTGGGAGGGCCGAACAGGCTCTCGCGTAAACGGTTGCTCTCCGCGAAGCCTGCCGCGCTCAGGCTAAGCGCTACTTATCGAAAACCGAAAGATCCATTTCGTCGTGTTCCGCGGTGGAGACGTGAACCCCGGTACCCGATGATTGTACGTCTCCGCCGACCACATAGAAGCGGCTCCCAATCATGCCGCCAGCTAATCCGTGCCGCGACACAGGCAATGACGGTATTGTCGTCCAAACGTTGCGCGCTGGGTCATAGGCCTCGACGGCACGGAATGTGGCCATCATTTGCGGGTCTTGAAATTCACCTCCCGCGACATAAATCCGGCCGTTGTAAACGCCCGCCGCCAGCGCGCTTCGCGCGGTAGGCATGCGAGCACGCGGCGGTCCCCACGTATTGGTTGCCGGATCATATTCCTCGACCACAGAAACGTCCGAAGCGAGTCCGATGAAGGCCGCCCCCGTGCGTCCGCCAATCACGTAAATCTTTCCGTTCACCACGCCGATCGCTGCGTGGTTCCGAGGAGTCGGCATGGGAGTTCGGTCGCGCCAGGTATTTGTGGCAGGGTCGTATTCTTCAACTGTTCCCAGGCAGACTTGCGCCTGCATCTGATCGATGGAAGTTTGGTGCGAACCCGGAGGAGTTGTCGCGCCGCCGATCACATAGATTTTGTCGTTCACTACCGCGGCGACCGGTGAGCCGCGCTTGGTTGGAAGGGGCGCCAGAGCCTTCCACGTGTCGGCGACCGGATCGTATTCCCAGGAATTATTGATGGGCACCCACGCTGCCGGACCGCTTTGCGGCGCAACGAACCCGCCGAACGCATAAATCTTGCCGTGGTATTCGGTCAGAGCGACGTGATGAGCGGGCAAAGCCATCGGCTTTTTCTTGGTCCAATGGTCGGTCGCAGGATCGTATTCGTAGACCAAGCCGATGGGCGTCCATATCGGCGCGGACACCAGGCCTGCAAGCACATAAAGCTTGCCGTTGGCCGGAACGCCAAGAATCTCCTCGTTCGGTTCCGGAAATGGAGCCAACTGGGCCCATTTAGCTTGCGCAAAGGCGGCGGGAGCGGCCGCAATCAGGAGCAGAGCCAACCTGATTACGCGCAGTCTTCGTGAATTCCAATCCATCGCAAAACGCATGGTTTCAATCTCCTTCTCTTTCCTGAATCTCCCGATTCTTGCGAGGCACGAACGGAAACCGCAATATGGTACGTCAATATACACAATAAGACCGCTTGCCGGAATATCTCTTCGACCGCGCGCTCTGGGCGATCGAGGCGGGCCGCCGGGCTGCAGGCGCACCAGCCTGAAACGGCGGACCCATAGGCCTGATTTCTCCGATTTTCGCTGTGTTAAGATAATGCCAATTCTAAAGATCACTTGATTTGGCCGGAGGCGTAATGAAGGAAGTAAGCGTCGGAATCATCGGGACGGGCTGGTGCGGCGGCATACGTGCGGAAGCCTGCGCCACGAGCCCCTACGTGCGCGAACTGCACATTGCCGAAATCCGAGAGGAACGCCTGAAGGAAGTGGCGGCGAAGACCAAACCGGTCACTGCGACGACGGACTATCACCGCCTTCTGGAAAATCCGGCCATTAACGCGATCATGATTTCGGCTACTCCGGAAACTACTCATTACCCCATGGCGAAGGAAAGCCTCCAGGCTGGAAAGCATGTACTGCTCGAGAAGCCGATCGCGCTCGAGCTTTCCGAAGCCGACGAATTGATCGCGCTGGCGCATTCGAAGCATTTGCTGTTTACCATCGGGTATTCGCAGCGCTTCAATCCGAAATTTGCTTATGTAAAGCGCTCGATTGATGACGGCACCATCGGCCAGCCCATCAGTGCTCTCGTCAGTAGGCACATTACGCGCAATCTGGGAAAGAAAATTGGCGGCCGCATCAAACTTTCACCCGCAGCAATGGAAGCAACGCACGACATCGATTTCGTCCTTTGGTGCTTTGCCCCTCGCAAACCGACCCGCGTTTACGCGCAGGAAGTCAGCAAAATCATGCAGCCGACCCACAACGTTCCCGATTGCGCGTGGATTATGGTGACGCTGGACGACGGCTGCGTATTCACCATTGGCGCGGGATGGGTGTTACCTCCGGCTTATCCCAATTTCGCCTCCACTTGGATCGAGATGGTTGGCACCGAAGGCGCCATCATGGTGGACGACACGCATCGCGACGTGACCCTGAACACCATGAAGCGCAGCATCGAATTCCCGATCTCGACGATGCCGGGAGAAAAAGTCGGTCATGTGTATGCGGGCCCAATGGAAGCGGAGACCATTCATTTTCTCGAATGTGTCGCCACTGGGCGGCAGCCGCTGGTAACTCCGGAGCACGCGAGAATGGTGATGCAGGTATACCAGGCGGCCGACCAGTCTGCGGAAGAGGGCCGGCCGATAGACATTGTGGTCGAAGGGGTTCCCGCGGGCTTCGCGCGCTGAGCCGCGCATCGATCTCCATCCGTCGCAGCACGGAGCAAATTTGGGTGCCGAAAGCACACCCGTTGTCGAGTATGCCGGCGTAGCCGCCGGAGCTGCCAAAGCCTCCAAAACACGTTGGGTGGTCCTGTTTCTGATCAGCCTGATGTATTTGATCTGTTACATGGACCGCAGCAATATCTCCGTCGCCCAACCGGAAATCGCCAAACAATTTGGCCTCAGCAAAAGCGCCATGGGCCTGGTGCTCGCCGCGTTTACCTGGGCCTATGCGCTGGGGCAAGTTCCCGCGGGCTGGTTTGGTGACCGCTTCGGTCCCAAGCGCGTGCTCACCGTCATCATGACGCTGTGGTCCGCCACCGCCGTGATGACTGGCGCGGCGCTCGGCTTCGGCTCACTCTTCGGCACTCGCTTCTTATTAGGGCTGAGCGAGGCCGGCGCGTTTCCCGTTGCCAGCCGCGGGATGCAGCTCTGGTTCCCGCGCGTGGAACGCGGCCGTATCCAGGGTACGACGCATTTCTTCAGCCGCTTCGCCGTGGCCGTTACGCCATTCATTGCCGGCAGCATTTTGCTGGCGTTTGGCTGGCGCGCGATTTTCTACATTTTCGGCTCGCTGGGCATTGTGTGGGCGATTGCCTTCAGCGTTTTTTATCGCAATCTTCCCGAAGACCACAAAGGCGTCAATCGCGCGGAGCTCGCCCGCATCCGCGGCGTCAATCCCGACGGAACCGTAAAGTCACCCGCCGTCACGCAGCTCGCGACTCCGTGGCGACGAATCCTTCTCTCGCCCAACATGTGGTTCATCTCTCTCGGCTATTTCTGCTTCTTCTTTGGGACGAACTTCTATCTCACCTGGTATCCCACTTATCTACGCGAGCATCTCCACATGTCGATTCGCTCGCTGGGAATTTGGGGATCCGTTCCTCTGTTTGCAGGGATGGCCGGAGATGTGGTCGGCGGATCCATCTCCGACATGATCTTCAAGACCACCGGCAAGGCCAAGCTGGCGCGCCGCGTGGTTGCCGCTCCGGGATTCATTCTGGCCAGTGTGTTCGTAATTCCCGCCGCCCTAACGTCAAACACCTTTAGCTCGATTCTCTTTTTGGCCGCTTCGTTCTTCTTTCTCGAATGGGTGATCGGCCCCGCCTGGGCCGTGCCCATGGATGTCGGCGGCCAATTCAGCGGTACGGTTACAGGTGTGATGAACATGGTCGGCGCGCTCGGCGGCGCGTCCACCGCCGTAGTCTACGGAAGTCTCTTCAATCGCGGCTTATGGGTCACGCCGTTTCTTGTGAGCGCAGGAGTGATGCTGCTGGGCGCGTTGATCTGGATTTTCTTGATTAACCCCGAGAAATCGGTCATCGACGGCGGAATCGTTAAGTCCGACAGCGCGCCAGCCTAACGCGGTTCGCACAATCGCGAGACTCTCACGCTGCTGTCTAAAGCTTCAGCAGGCGCGCGGCGTTCTCGCCCAGGATCATCTTTCGCTTCGCGCTGCTCAGGTTGATCTGATCGAGAAATTCCACAGGCCGCTCGTAGCCCATATCGAAGCAGTAGTCGCTGCCGAGCATGATGCGTTCGGAACCAACTTCCTGTATCAGAAGCTCCATCACCGGTTTCGAGTGCACGATCGTGTCGTATGTGAACCGCTGCATATACGCGCTGGGCGGCTGGGGCAAGCGCAGCGATTTGATCTCCGCGCGAACTTGCGCGCCGTGATCGACTCGTCCGATCAGCATAGGCAGCGCCCCGCCGCCGTGCGGCAGGCAAATCTGCAATTTCGGATGGCGATCCAGAACTCCGCCAAAAATCAGGTGGCAGCCCGCGATAGCCGCGTCGAATGGATTGCCCAAAAGATTTGAAAGATACCAGGGCTTGGTGCGCTCTCCTCCGACGGTCTGCAGTGGATGCAGAAATATGGGCAGGTCCAGTTGCTCGATTTTCGCGAAGATCGTTTCGAATAGCGGATCATCCAGATCGCGATTGTTGATGTTCGTACCCATGTAAACGCCGCGCATCCCAGACAGCTTGGCCGCACGATTGAGTTCGTCGATTGCGCGATCCGGATCGAGCATCGGCAGAATCATCAGCGCTACTAGCCGAGTGGGGTAGGCTTTGTGCGCCTCGCTCGCCGCATCGTTCCAAGTTCTGGAGAGTCTCAGCGACAGATCGGCGTCGCCCCAGCTCACCATGGGAGTGGTCAGAGAGATCGCCTGCACGGAAACGCCCTGCACGTCCATATCCGCCATGCGCTGCTGCAAATCAATGATCTTCGTCGGCAGCGGCCCAATGCTTCCTGCCGGTGAGCTCAAATAGAAGCCATCGTCGGTCATGCGATACTCAGCTTTGAAGCGCTTACCTTCTTCGGCGATAAGGTCCAGGAAACTTTGCGGATAATAGTGCGCGTGAATGTCGATGGTGCGCGCGCCGGTGGCGCGGAGCGCCTGCTTATTTTGCGATTTGGTCTCGGCCTGATTTTCAGCAAGCAAATCCCCCGGCGTTCCGGCCGCTACAGCAGTTGCGGCGGCAAGCCCGGCCTGCAGAAGCTGCCGGCGCGATACATCGCCGATAGAGCTATTCGTGCAGCCACTTTTTTTGTGTGTGCTCATCATATTCTCCCGAAACGGCCCGCGATCGGATCGCTTTATAGCCCATTTCCGCTCCGCGATGTACAGCGCGTTTCTAAACAAACGGGAATCGCTCACATGGATTCACAGCTTGACGACGCGTATACTGTTCGCGTTTCGTCCGCGCTTCAAACTAAGGAATTTCATGCGCGTGTTCCGAATCGCCATCATCGCGCTCTTATTCGTGACGATAGTGCCTTCGTTTGAGGGCCAATCATCTCCAGCCTCACAACATTCGCCCTCAAGTCAGCAATCCGCTCTCATCGAGGATCTGGTCTACGCCAATCGCATCCTCTACGATCAGGGCGTCATCGACGGCTTCGGCCACGTTAGTGTGCGCGACGAGAAAAATCCGCAGCATTTCCTGATGTCTCGCAGCATGGCGCCAGGCCTGGTGACCACAAAAGATATTCTCGAGTACGACTCCGACGGCGCGCCCATTGATGCTGCCGGCCGCGCTGTTTACCTCGAACGCTTCATTCACGCCGCGATCTATCGTGCTCGCCCCGACGTTAAGGCGGTCGTGCACAGCCATTCGCCTTCTTTGATCGCCTTCAGCGTAACCGGCACCAGTCTGCGTCCCGTCTACCACCTGACTTCGTTTCTGGGTTCAGGAACGCCGATCTTCGATATTCGCGACGCCGCCGGGATGACGGACATGCTGATTCGCGATAATCACCTGGGCGATGCCTTGGCCAAAGTGCTCGGACATAATTCTGTCGCACTTATGCGTGGTCACGGCTCGGTGGTGGTTGGCAATTCCATTCCTCAAGCCGTCTATCGCCTGATCTACACCGAAATAGACGCACGGTTGCAGATGGACGCAGCCCGCCTCGGCTCGATTACCTTCCTCTCGCCCGAAGAGGCCGCCAAATCAGCCGCCACGCTCGATGCCCAGGTCCCTCGCGCCTGGGAACTCTGGAAATCCCGCATCGGGAAAATCGAATAACTCACGAGGGCGTCCTGGTTCGCGTCAACGGAGGTCAGCGTATCTCTTCGTATACTGCCTTTGTGGTACCGCACTCGAACGTTGAATGCGCAACAAACACAAAAGTGTTCCTAAGGGAACAGATATCCTTCAGCCACACTTTCTAGGATGTGAGCTGTGTGGGCTTCTGCGTTCTCTTTCCCCGTTTGGGGGTAAGCAGGCTGCCACGCAGGAAGTGTAAGTTCAAAGGAGAAACAGATGACAATCCATAGCAGCGAGCATGATGAGAAAAAGCGAGGCAACCATCAAGGGTCAAGACTTACGTACTTAGTTGTCGGCTTGGGAATTGGTGCTCTCGCGGGGGTGCTTCTAGCTCCGCAATCCGGGGATGAGACTCGTGAGTGGTTTGCGACTAAATATAAGGATGGAGTGGATTCAGTCAATGCGAAGGTCAAACAGACGCGTCAAAAGGTTGAGGAACTGATCGATCGGGGCCAGGAGCAGGTAAGCGAGGCCGTAGATAAGGGGCGAGAAGCGTTCAGCAAGGCCAAGGCTGCAGGCGTTTAGTGTGGGACCGGGCATTGTGTAGCAGAAAACGGTGGGACGACGGGCCTACAGGAGATGGCAGTGCTGGTTGTGAACGTCTCGTGCTCTGAAAAAGTTTAATCCTTTGGCTTCGCATCATGAGGCATGCCGAATAAGAACTCAAAAAAGGAATCCGGCAAAGTAATACTCGCCAGGGTCAAGAAAGAAATGGCGCAGCCTCGTTTGGCCCGATCCGTACGGATGTGGAGGAGTTGAACGTGGAAAGTGCCCGCAAAGGTCGTTTTGACGGTTGCACACGATAATGGCTAGCAAAGGTGTTCCTTACCTTCGCGGCCGATGGTCCTCTGAAATGACTCCCATTGCTGGTCTTAAAGCCGAACGGTCACCGGAAAAGGTTTCTGGAATCATAAGAGCCCTTGGAAAAAAGCTCTTCGGAACCGTGGCAAGAGTCATTCCACAGTGCTCCATGATTTCTCAGGCGGTCGCGTTCAACATGTTCATGGCTTTTTTTGCGCTTCTGCTGATTCTGTTGAGCCTGATGAAGAGTTCTCTAGAAGGGCAGGGTGGTCAGGAACTGGCGATGCGGCTGTCGGCGATCCTGCCACCGGGCAGCTGGCAGCTAATATCCGAAAATCTGTTGCGCCCGGAAGTAAACACCTGGTACTTGGCTACTTTCGGCTGGGCAGGAATGCTACTGGTGGGGTCACAAGTGATCAAGCTGATTATCAAGGGTATCGAGCTGATTTATGGCGATGCCAGCAGCAATTCGTTTTTCGGGAGGCAGATTCGCGGTCTGCTTTTGTTCTCTGCCGCAAGTCTGGTGTGGTTCGCGGCCGTCGCGATGAGTGTTTTCGGCTGGCAATTAGGCCGATGGATCACTCCCGGACTGGGCACATCTCCTTTAGTGCACGGCTTCTGGACGATCCTTCTTTCGATCTTGGCGATGATCCTACAAACACTTGTCCTGGCCTTGATTTATAGGTTTGCGGGATCAGGGACAAAAATCTGGAGCGTCCTGCCGGGGGCCGCGGCGGCGACCATTCTATGGTGGGGTCTCAATTTAGTTTTTGGGGTTTACGTCAGAAAGACGCAATACGGCCCTATCTACGGTGGTTTGGCAGCGGCGATAGGCTTAATGGTATGGATGGAATTTTCTGCAATACTCATTTTTCTTGGGGCGGCCTGGAACGCAGAGAGTGCTGCACAGGTCAGTGCAGACGATCGCGCCAGAAAGAACGTGCGATCCGCTTCAGTTCTTACTCTTCATCAAAGCGATCACAGCCCGTGAAGCCTCGGCATGCGGGGCCAACATTCGCAAGAGCAGCTTGGACGACCTTGCAGTAGATACCGTTGCTAACATAGACCTGTCCCATTCGAGACACTGCGATTTGTAGAATTATGTCAATATTCCCGTCCGATCAAGGCGTTGCAACGATTTCTGAATGTCTAACTTCACAAATGCTAAGGGCGCGTAGAAACCGATTTTGAAAGCCTGGCAAGAATGGGCAAAGTGAGGCGTCAAAAGGGAGACTATATTGTCCCTCGGCGCCCCACAACCGATCCGCTTGGAGGCAATGATGGGTAGTCTTCGTGTGTTAGTGGCAGACGACCACGACATCGTGCGCAACGGGGTGCGCATGCTGCTCGAAGAAAAACCCGGCTGGCAAGTTGTGGCGGAAGCTGCGGACGGCCGCGAAGCCGTCGAAAAAGCTAAGCTTGTGAAGCCTGACGTCACCATTCTGGATTTGAACATGCCGGAATTGAATGGTCTCGAAGCGGCTCGGGAAATTCTGAGGAGCGTCTCGACGAAAGTCTTGATCCTGACCATGTGCCATTCCGATCAGTTGATTCGGCAAGCTCTGGAAGCAGGAGCGCAGGGATATCTGCTGAAGTCCGACGCGGCGGGGGATCTGGTATCGGCAGTCGATGCCCTGCGGCAGAACAAGACGTTCTTCACGCTCAAGGTGGCGCAGATGCTTCTGGAAGGTTATCTGGGCGATCCGCCCAAAGAGAACGGGGATAACGGCAAAAACGGGTCGCGCCTAACCACTCGCCAAAGCCAAATTCTGCAACTACTGGTTGACGGTAAGAGTAGCAGGGCAGTGGGGGCGGCGCTGAATATCACGGTCAAGACCGCGGAGACGCACCGCGCCAATATCATGCGGCGCCTGGGTTGCCATTCGGTGTCGGATCTCGTGCGCTACGCTGTCCGCAACCACATCATCGACGCCTGAGAGCACTCAAGTTTGATTTAGGCGATTCTTCTGAGCAAAGACTAAAAGACTAAACCGTAGGCGTCTGACCGTTATGGACAACGTGCCCGCTGGAGTAAAAGAGCTCGACTCGTGGAAGGAATGGGTTTTGATTACCCGGAATCTCAGTGCGGGCGGGTGTTTCCTCAAGACTGCGACCCCGCTCCCCGAGGGAAGTCGAATCTGTGTGCGCATCATGCATTCGGGCTCCGAATTCATTGCCACGGGGAGGGTAACCGATAACGTGACCGCAGAGGGAATGGGTGTCGAGTTTATCGAGATGGAGCCGAGAGATCGAGCGGTCCTCGAAAATTGGTTGGCTCGCTCGAGCCCATAATCCGTTACTCAATCGCGCAGGACCACGCTGAGAAGAGAGTTGTTGATCTTCAGTGTGCCGTTGTATTCGATAAACCCAAGCCTCCGGAACTTGTTCATGAAATAGTTTACGCGCGTGCGTGTTGTCCCTACCATCTCGGCCAGCACGGTTTGAGAAACCTTTGGAAGCGTCAATGCCTGGTTCGGTTTGCCAAAGCGGGCGAGCAGCAGCAGGGTTCGCGCCAACCGTTTCTCGCTGGAGTTGAAAAGCTGATCGATCAAATCCTCCTCGGTCCGGATGTTTCTGGTAACCATGTAGGAGATGAACTGGTCAGAGAATTCGTGATCAGCGTGAAGGAGGCGAAGCATTTCGGCTTTTTCAACGACTGCGGCGCTGCCCTGAGTCATCGCCGTCGCGGTCGCAATCCATACCGGTTGACCGGCCAGGCAGGCTTCCCCCAGAAAATCACCAGGCCCCAGAATGGCAACGACCGCCTCTTTGCCTGCGGTGGAGGTTGCGGCAAGCTTTATACTACCCGTTTGAATGTAAAAGATATTATTAACTGGCTCGCCTTGGGAGAAGAGGGTTTGCCTCTTACGGAATTCGATCTGTCTCTTAGATATGCTGCCGGAACTAAGAAAGCCAAATACGTCGGGGGCAGTTCCAGTTTCGACTTTCGAGCTTCTGGCTTCGAGCTTCGAGGTTCGAGGTTTGGCGCTTCTAGTTTCGATTCGTAGCCGCATTCTTAAAGTTAGAGGCAACCGGAAGAATAGGGGGAAGAGGGTCGGATTGCCCCTACAAACGTACTATAACCCCATTCTTTCCAAATTGCTATATGTCTCAAAGTGGGGCAGGGACTCACTTTGATTACAAAAGGGGGATTCGGGAAGGTCCATGTGCAGCCGGAACGGCCAAATCGATCTTCTGCGAACGTATGTTCCCAAATCAGGATTCGTCCCGGCTCAGGCATGCTAGGGAGTGTACTTTATATTCCATTACCTAGGTGTCTCTTATCGGACAGTGTCCCCACAGTGTCCCCTTTGCCTCGTCGCGTTCTGGTTGGGTCTGACCCGCTACATTCACAATCCTGATACAGCGTAAGCGGTAGAGCTATCTCGGTAATGAATTGGTATGTTCCGTGTGAGCTATAGACCGGAACATCCGAAACCGGTCGCTCCCCCTTATTCTGATTGGTCGGAGCGATGCGACTTTCTCTCGAAGGAATCATGGAAAGGTCAGTCTGGAACGCAGCAAAACGGTACAATCTGATCGTTCTTGTTTCTGTGGTCGCCGCGACCGTGGTCTTTCCCTATCCATTACGCGCACAGGAAGCTGAAGCAAACCCGCCCAGTCTCGATTTGATTCTCAATTCTTTGGAACGAGCCGCCGCGCAGAACCCGGCCCTCTCTCAGCCATACGAAGTGACGCGGGAATATAAGGTCTTCCGGGAAGACGATCCCATGCCCGTCTCGGACATAACGGCTCAAATAAGCTTTACTCCTCCTCAAACCAAGACATTCCAAATCACCAAGGCGGAGGGCAGCCCGAGAGGTAAAAGGATCGTAACTACCATTCTGAAGCAGGAAATAGATTCTGCCAACGACGGCCATCGGGGCGACATCAGCCGGTCCAATTATGACTTCGCCTTTATTCGCGAGCAAAACTTTGATGTGGTTCCAGAGTACGTGCTGCACATCATTCCCAAGCGCAAGGAAAGGGGCCTGCTCGTGGGCGACATCTGGGTGGATGCCAAGACGTTCCGTATCCGCCAGATTATTGGAGTCCCGCTCAAGAATCCCTCTATCTGGGTCGAGAATCTGCACATCACCGTCCAATACGCGGACGTGAAGGGCATGTGGTTACCCGTTTCTGTGGACGCCATCGCGACCATCCACTTTCTGGGCATCTACACCCTTTCAGGTCTTGATTTGCTGCCCCCAGTTTCCGCTTCAAGCGCGCCAAACCCCTGATCTGGTGGATGACCCTGGTAATGCCGTCGCCACTCGTCTCCACGAGGTGATGCACGTTCTAGCGGCAGTCCGATTATCCAAATAACAAACACTGTTAGGAACGGGCAGCAGCGCTAGACGCCTCTTGCCCACGCACCTGCGCCAGTCTGCGGCCGCAGCTATCTTCAACGCCAGTTTACTGTCGTTCGATCAAAGCTCGGAGAAAACCTTAAGGAAATCGCCAGCCCCGCTGTCAGGTCTTTAGCGAATGGTTTTGTCGGAGCAGCCCGGTGATCTTGTGACGGGCGATTCCTCTCCGTCTATCCGCAGCGGCGCGAACGAAACGAATCCCCCTACACAAGTCCACAACAAGACCCATACAAGGGACTAGGGGCCGCCCCCTGTTCGGCCCAACGTGCAGCGCTTGCCGATACGGAGACACCATGAAGAGCCTGATGACTCGGATGCAGACGTACCGCGGTTCCTTAACAAAACTTGCCACAATCGCATTCCTTGCAGCGCTTTTTAGCGCAATCCCATTCCGTACGGCAATGGCCCAGGCGGTCGCACCAACGCTTGGCACGACGCAGAGCTTCGCGGTACTGGGTGGCGCGTCGGTGGTTAATACCGGCTCAACCGTCATTATCGGAGACGTGGGCGTCAGCCCGGGCACAGTGGTCAGCGGTTTTCCTCCCGGGACCGAGACCGGAGGAACGATACACCAGACTGATGGCGTGGCGGGTCAAGCTCAGATTGATAACACCGCTGCATACCTCAATTTGGCAGGCCAAACACCGGTCACCAAAAGTCTGACAGGTACGGATCTCGGTGGACAAACGCTCGTGCCGGGCGTCTATTCCTTCAGCAGTTCCGCTCAATTAACGGGAGCGCTCACTCTCGACGCCGGGGGTAACTCCTCTGCGGTATGGGTGTTTCAGATAGGGAGCACCCTCACGACGGCAAGCGGCTCGTCCGTGCTGTTAATCAACGGAGCTGCACCATGCAACGTCTTTTGGCAGGTTGGCAGCTCCGCGACGCTCGGTTCAACCACGAAATTCGTAGGAAATATTTTCGCGCTCACAAGCATTACACTCATTACGGGCGCAACCGTGGATGGCAGGCTGCTAGCGCAGAATGGCACGGTGACGATGGATACCAACACAGTCTCCATCACCGCATGCGGTGGGACGACGGGCACTACCGTCCCACCAACGCTCAGCAAAGCCTTTAGTCCAGCTACCATCACTGCGGGCGGCACTTCGACTCTTACAATTACCTTGAGTAACCCCAACACCACAGCGGCCAGCCTGACTACGCCGTTCACCGACACGTTGCCCAGCGGTTTGGTGGTCTCCGGCAACGCCGGCAACACCTGCGGCGGGGCGGTCACGGCCACTGCCGGCAGCTCTGCTGTGACCCTGACGGGAGGTAGCATCCCGGTCAATGGCTTCTGTGTTTTGACGGTGGACGTGGTTGCGGCTAGCGGCGGCAGTTACATCAACTCACTGGCCGTCGGCGCCTTGGTGACGAGCAACGGCACCAATTCCGCTCCAGCCGTCGCGACCTTGACTGTTCCCGCTCCTTCCTCTGTCACCCTTGGCAAGGCCTTCAGTCCGGCCACCATCGCAGCGGGTGGGACCTCGACTCTCACGATTACCTTGAGCAACGCGAGCACCACAGCGGCCACCCTGACTGGGGCGCTCACAGACACATTGCCGAGCGGCGTGGTGACCTCAGGCAGCGCCAGCACAACCTGCGCTGGCGGGACGGCCTCCACTGGGACGTCGACTGCGACTCCTACGCCACAATGGGCCGGCGGCGGGGCGTCGAGTGTGACCCTGACGGGCGGTACGATCCCGGCCAATGGCTCCTGTGTTTTGACCGTGGGCGTAGTTGCGGCTAGCGGCGGCAGTTACATCAACTCACTGGCTGCCGGCGCCTTGGTGACTAACAACGGCACCAGCGCTGCCCCAGCCGTCGCGACCTTGACCGTCAACAGCCCTTCGGTGGTCACGCCCACGCTTGGCAAGGCCTTCAATCCGGCCACGATCGCACCGGGTGGGACCTCGACTCTCACGATTACCTTGAACAACGCGAACACCACAGCGGCTACCCTGACTAGGCCGCTCACAGACACATTGCCCAGCGGCGTCGTGGTTTCTGGCAGCGCCAGCACAACTTGCGCTGGCGGGACGGCCTCCACAGGTGCACCGGCTATGGCATCTCAAGCCCACGGGTTACTTAGGCCTCAGTGGTTGGGGGGGAATGGCGGGTCGAGTGTGACCCTGACGGGAGGTACGATCCCGGCCAATGGTTCCTGTGTTTTGACGGTGGACGTGATTGCAGCTAACGGGGGCAGTTACATCAACTCACTGGCCGCCGGCTCCTTGGTGACCAGCAACGGTACCAATGCCGCTCCGGCCATCGCGACCTTGACCGTTACCGTTCCTTCCCCTATCACCCTTGGCAAGGCCTTTAATCAGGCCACCATCAGCGCCGGTGGGGTCTCGGTTCTCACCATTACCTTGAGCAACGCGGGCGCCACACCCGCCCTCCTGACTGCACCGCTCACCGACACATTGCCCAGCGGCGTTCTAATCTCCGGCAGCGCCAGCAGCACCTGCGGCGGGGCGGCGAGCACGAGCGTCTCAACGGTGACATTGACGGGAGGCACGATCCCAGCCGGTAGCTCTTGCACCGTGACGGTATCCGTGACCGCGCCAGTGGCGGGCACCTATTTCAACTCACTCCCTGCCGGCGCGTTGCAGACAGATACGGGCAACAGTGCCGCACCGGCCGTCGCAACCTTGACCGCCAATCCCATGATCAAAGCAGATTTCAGCCTGGCTATGGTTACGCCGGGCACCGTACAGATCACCCGCGGCGTGCCGGTCACGGTCGCGGTGGGCGTAGTCACGAATCCATCGAATATGCCCATCCCGGTGGACGTGAGCTTCGGTTGCGCCGTGCCAGCTGGACTTACCGGGACCACGTGCTCACTCAACCCAACTAAAATTACGGCGGGCAGCCCATCGGGCAGCAGCACAACGCTGACGATTAACACCATCCGGGGCACGACGAATTCGAATTTGCTTCCGTTCGGCCCCGGCGCTCGGCTGCCTTGGTACCTTCTCTGGGCATCCGCTGCGACTCTGTTCGCGCTGGCAGGATTCCTCGGCTTTGCGTGCAACTCAACTTCTCGTCGGCTCTTACCCTATTATCTGACCGGCGTGCTGCTGGCACTTACCGCTGGCGGCCTAGCTGGTTGCGCGGGATCAACCGCCGGCACGGCCTCCATCTCGGCCGGCGCCTCCGGCAGCACCTCTGTCGCCGGGACTCCTATCGGACCGTCGAGCATTACAGTTACTTCGACTGCAGCTGGAATAATGAAAACGGTGAGTATTCCGATCAACGTGAACTGATCTCTGCCAGCTGACTGAAACTCGGCAGTGGGCGACTTTCACAGTCGCCCACTACCCAAAGCCCCGTTCATTTTTGACATGAACTTCAAAAGAAGAGAGGGCTTGAATGCCTCACGCAGTACGTACGGAATTCGTGGAGGCGACCAATCCCATATCAGCGGGATTTCATGAGACAGTGACAACGGCTAATGGGGCCGCAGCACTTTTTTCAGGGACTTGTATATTTCCGTTCGGCCATTGTTGTAGCTAATGAATCGGCGCTTCCTAAACCGATTCATGAACAGATTGATTCGCTGACGCGTGGTGCCGACCATCTCCGCCAGAACTTGGTGACTTAGGGTAGGAATCTCCACCACCGCTGGACCTCTCTTGTCCAGGTGCGCTAGCCGCAGGAGCACGTGCGCCAGGCGTTGTTCGGAAGAACAAGTTATTAGTTCCGCGACATGATCCTTGTACTTCTGGACGCTGGATAGGAGATAGGCCAACATGGCATTTGACGCCTTGTTCTTCTTGCGAAGCATTTGCATCATCGTTTTTTTCTGGATGGTACGTATGGAGCTGGTGGCCAGCGCGACAGCAGTGGACATACGACGGGGATAGCCTGCGAGGCAAATCTCGCCAAAGAAATCACCAACCCCCAGGATGGCGGTAACTGCTGATGGCTGCTGTTTCGTTCGGGTGGTGAGCCGCACTCCTCCCTCTTGAATGTAAAAGAGCGTAAAAGCAGGCGCGCCTTGCGTGTAGATGTTCTGCTTGTTCCGATAGCGCGATATCTTGCCGCCCAGGGTGGCTCCTGAAGAAAAACCACCAAGGGGCGAAGCCATCTGCCTCATGCGTTTCATAGTCGGTATGCTCCTTACAAAAGCGTCTCGCGATGCACGAGTTTCTCAGCTGCTGCGTGTTGGTTCGCGGCCGATTTTCTAGACGGCTCTCTCTGTAAGAGCCAGCCTGCTGCGCTGGCGGCGGAACAGCCGCGCGGAAACCTTGAGCCCGGCCCGCTCGCGGGCAAAGAGCGCGTTCTTGGGGAATTTTCACCACGATCTCGCTGAGTTGAGCGAGGTGTTTATCCTTTCACCTATTGCACCATGCTAGCGACCTTGTAACTGAGTATCTGTCTGCTTGTGTACACATTTCTATCTTCGTAGCGCTTTAACGTCCCGCGTCACCCGGAAGAACGCATCGACCGCATCAGCTGGGAGTGAGTGGCCCTGCAGACGCTAATTGTGTGCGTAACGAGACAGACACTCATCTTCGGGTGCTTTAACATGATTTTAAGGTTGGGAGCCAACAGCCTCTCGTCTAGATTCGGTTTCCCAAAAAAGGAGTTAAAAACATGAACAGACAAATATTTTCTCGCCTCGCGTTATTGGTCGGGGCTGTGTTAGCCGTGGCCTCGGTTGGCTCGGCAAAAACCTACCATATGACTTCCATGACAACAGTGCCGGGGGCGGCAGGCGAAGTTGACGTTGCTAAGGAGAAGAATGGCAACATCCAGATCGATGTAAACGTTACGCATCTGGCGAAACCGGGCATGCTCACTCCTTCTGCAAACAGCTACGTTGTTTGGTTCGAGCAGGAAGGTTCAGAGCCGCAAAATCAGGGGCAGTTGAAGATCGGAGACGACCTCAAGGGTGAACTCAAGTCGACAACTACTCTGAATAATTTCAAAGTGATTATCACTGCGGAGACTGACTCGCAGACGAAATTCCCCTCAGAACAAGTAGTTCTACGAACGACAGTGCAAGAGTAAAAGACGATCACCCCAATCGCCTTGACGATTCTAGGAAGGTGTCTAAGTAAAGGCTAGACTGATTTGGTCCGGAGCCCGGAGATGGATTGGTAGAAGGGACCTGGCCTGAGAGGCCAACGGAGAAACGTTTATGAAACTCGACTTCCAATTCCCCGACTGGGAGCCTCAATACAAAGCCACCTTCTTGGAAATTGACCGGGCGAAGCTTTTCGAACGAATTGCTGCCGCCGAGGCAGCCATCCGTCAAAGGATGCAAGCTATATGCGGCAGCACCGGCGGAGCTAAAGAACGTCAGGCGATAGGAAAAGCGTTGTCGGCATTGAGCGTTCTCAAAGATACAACTTTTGTATGATCGCGGCTCCGCGATCCGGCAACCGTAAGTCCAAGACTAAACACAAGCCAGCTTTGTATGAGGCACCTGATCCGAGAAGCCGTTCGAAAATCTTAATTCCTACAGAAGAACGTCTCGTGTCGGAGCAGCGCCTCAATCCCATTGATAATCTGACGGTAGTCGTATTTTGAAACCGTGCCTTGCGCGCCGCAATGTTGTGCCATGGAAACCAAGGAAGGCGGGAGGTCGGTTGTACAGAGGAGGATGGGGAGATCAGGCAAGAGCCTACTGATTGCGCGAGCCGTTTGAAGTCCGTCCATTACGGGCATGCAAAGGCCCAGAATAACGATGTCTGGGGCTAGGTCTTGGATTTTGCTGATTGCATCACGACCGTTGAGTGCTTCTGCACAGACCCACCCGATATGTTCTTCTTCTATTAATTTGCACAGTCCAGATCGTAAAGGCACGCTGCCGTCGGCGATAAGCACCCGAGTCAATTGTTAAGGAGACCTCTCTTGCACGTAAACTGTCATTCTTCGTGCCCCCGGTCAATCCGGGCAATCAATGCGATGCGCTTGGTGAATACCCTATTCGGTGTCCAAGTAACTTGCCAAATGCCCGCTTTGCACGGCATTCCCCCTACTGTGTTCCTTTCTACAGCAGATCGGCGGGCGAAACACCCCAACAGAGTGTCCTAAATCGGACACTTCCGATCTGAAACATTAATTTGCATTGAATGTCCGAAATGGAACACGTGCTGTGCCGGATTGGGCCTATAGTTTTACTTCAACCAGCCTGCGACCCAGGGCAGACGTGTTTGCGGCCTCGCGGAAAGGAAACACTGTATGAGTGCAGGACTTTCTATTCCGACTATTCCGGCCCGAATGACACATGTTCGGGTCCTCGAGAATCTGGCGGAGGGTGTTCCCTTGGCGGAAGCATTGAGTCGAGTCTGTGATTACATCGATGGCGAATCTCCAGGGGCCGTTTCGGCAGTTCTCATGTTGGACGAAAGCGAAATGCAATTCCGGCTTGTCGCTGGCCCTAGAGTCCCGGGGCCACTGAGTAAGGCCCTCAACGGTTTGAAGGTTCCACCCTGTGACGGTACTTGCGATACGGTGCCCCGACAGCAGGGAAGGCCTGTGACGGTATGGGACATCAGAAATGACTCTCTTTTTGCCGATCGAAGAGATACGGCTTTGAGCAGCGGTTTCACAGCAGCCTGGTCGCTGCCGATCTGGTCAACAAAGAGGACGACCTTGGGGACAGTGGTCATTTTTCATCCTGACTCTCGCTTGGCCAGCGCTAAGATTCCGAAGCCGATGGAAACCGCGGTCCATCTGGCGGCCATCGCCATCAAGCACTATCAAGACGAATTGCAGATGCGCGCGCTCACCAGGCGGCTGCTTCAATCGCATGACGACGAACGGCGGCGTATTGCCCGCGACCTGCATGACAGCACTGGCCAAGATCTTGCCAGCCTACTCATCACGCTCGGCCGGGCCGAGCGTCGGGGCGCCCAACTTCCGGCCGAACTGTTAGAGATGCTCACCGAATCTCTTTTAATTGCCAAAAAGATTTCAGGCGGAATCCGCACCCTCTCATGCCTTCTTCATCCGCCTCTGCTCGATGTGTGCGGGCTAGGAGTGGCGATTGAGGCGTACGCAAACGAACTGAACCGGCGCAATGAACTGGAAGTAGAACTGGAAATATCTCCGGAGTTACCGCGATTGACCGAAGATGCGGAAGTTGCCTTATTTCGTATCGTCCAGACCAGCCTTACAAACGTGCATCTTCACTCGGGAACCCGCAACGTAAAAATTAAAGTAGATCATACCGCAGAGGCCCTCACCTTGACGGTGAGCGATCATGGCAGTGGCATACCGGCCGAAGTACTGGATCATTTCCTGAAGGGTGAGGCGACTGGTGTTGGAATCGCAGGAATTAGAGAGAGGGCAGAAATGCTGGGCGGGCGCCTGGAATTCGAGACGTTGGAGACTGGCCCCGCCCATGGCACCGCCGTAATCGTGACGATCCCGAGCCGCAATTTCCGATAACAACGATCGCCAACCAACCGTTTATCGACTGCGAGGTCCTGATGGAAGAAGAACGGGGTTTGATGTTTCCCGACTGGCAGTTACCTTATTTTGTCGCGCTCGCCCCTGGGGCGCCGGAAACGCTGCGCGCGCGAGTTGATCAAGCGGAAGCATTAATTGTCGCCCGACTAGCCGAATTGATAAGGCGTCCAGAGCGAGAAATGGAAAAATTCGCAATAAGAGACGCGTTGGATGCTCTGTACGCAATCAAGATGGACAAGCTCGATTTTCCCTATTGCACGCCAGGTCCATCCACGGCCGTTTGAGCGGCAACCCCGAGGGACGTTCACAATTGTCGCTTGCCTCCGGAACGTCAACTTGAGAAAGAGGAAAGTCGATGTGCGCAGTGAGCCTGTTGGTCGCAGACGACCATGAAATTGTCCGGCGGGGAATTCGGGCTTTGATTAGAGAGCAGTCCGAATGGCGGATCGTCGCT
>Ga0210394_10002615_pt1 | contig 24358 bp, 24 predicted proteins | sample IncBWC12MmetaG_FD_160121 | JGI IMG/M metagenome (GOLD analysis project Ga0210394, IMG submission 160121) | Forest soil microbial communities from Barre Woods Harvard Forest LTER site, Petersham, Massachusetts, United States - Inc-BW-C-12-M | ecosystem: Environmental > Terrestrial > Soil >... | reverse complement strand
ATTGTTCGATGTCCGTGGACTCATACTGACCGGACCTGGTCGTGTAGAGGTCCGTTTCCTTGAAGCAAGACACTGCGCCCCACCGGCGCAACGCCGTCTTGGTGCGGAGGATGCAGTTGGGATCGCGAAACTGCTCTGGCGCAAGATCGAGATAGCGAAACTTGCGCTCGCCGGTTGTGGGCAAGAACCGCTCTTGATACCAGCAAGGTACGTGATGGTTTTCTTTGTATTTCACGTCAGCACGCGCGGAGGCGCAGAATGGACGCTCTATCCGTAGTAGAAGCGATAAAGGGTGCATTTACGCCTTGTGGTGCCGCGCTTCAATACCTCTCGGCGGAAAGTCGGTTTCGTTGGCACGGGTCTGATGTTCGGTCGCTACCCAGGGAGCCCGGCGTCTATTGCCTGCTTTCCCACGGGAGCACGCGAATTCAGAAAATCGGAAAGGCGGAAGCCAAGGGCGGACTGTATTCGCGCCTCCTTGGCTACACAGGAGCAAAGACGGCTGCAAAAATCGCCAGCGATAAGACCGATCAGCGTTGGAAAAGGGTGATGGAAGGCGTGCTGAACGGCAAAAATCTCAGCGTCTATTACTACCCCACGGTGCCGCAGATAATCGACGCCCCCATCAAGTTTGACGGCAACGCCGAGCGCGAGCAACTCGAATGCCATTGGGCGAGGTCGCTGGAAAAATATCTGTCTAAGGTCGTGCGGGAGGAATACACGAAAAGGGGACTGTTAGAGACGCACCTGTTGCTGTCGGGTCTTGCAGATTAGAGCAAGCGTAGCCCGGATGAGCGAAGCGACATCCGGGGTTCTCAATTTCCGCATATCGCTGCGCTCATGCGGGCTACTTGCTCCGGTTTACTAAGCGCATAGTCCGCTTCGGAAGGCTGAGCCAACATAAGGCTTTTGTGTTAGATCGACCGCTTTTGACCATCATCAGAACTTTGAGGTGCTCATCCGACGACGCGTCTCGTTGCTGTGAAATACTGCTTGGGGCGGGCCAAAGATGACCTCGCGTTCCACCGACATCGAGGGCGATTTGCTCGCGCGCGTCGCGCAGCGAAAAAACGTTGCGCAATCAGCGCGTGTATGGCTAACTGAGCTCGTGGGGCGAGGAAACAGCGAGGCAATTACCAGCCGTTCGTTGTTTGCCGTCGATTTGTAACTGGGCGCTTTCCAATATCGAGACGGGGCATAATGAGGTCGAAAATCGGGGCGCAGCCCCTTCTGCTTGTCGGATTTTTACTGGCGAGTTGCGCGAGTCCACGTGGCGTCGATGAACCACCCTTGCAGATCCCAGCATTGAAGCCTGGTTACGGCCGTGTCTACTTCACCCGGCCGGGCGATCTTGGGGGGTCGGCTATTCAGCCCGAGATTCGGATGAACAATGAAGTCGTCGGCCGATCTGTGCCCGGCGGGTTCTCTTATGTCGACCGCCCCCCGGGGAAATACGCCGTAACAACGGCAACCGAGGTCGAAAATGCGGTTACGTTCCAATTGGCAGCGGGCGAGACGAAGTACATCAAGACATCAGTGACACCCGGCATACTCGTCGGCCATATCACGCCGACGCTCGAATTCCCTGAGCAGGGGCAATCCGACATAAGCCGCCTGAGGTATGTCGGCCCCAAATTCTGATCCCTTGCGCGGGACATGATGTAGAACGTCGCGGAATGTCCGCTGTTGGCCCTTCTCGGGCCTTGCACAATGTTCCCTTCGCGTCGCTGACGGCGGACAGGCGGACATTATGGACTTGTTCAGCACCGATCCCCTTGCGCCAAAAGACGAATTTCTCGAACCCGATCAAGCTGATGCTACCTGTCCAGTCCTTCAGACAAAAATATTTTGCTTCGCGTTTTGCCCAAATCACTTCCATCTTTGGCGCCGTCCCGTGCCCTTGAACGAGGGGCGTTTCGCGATCGTCACGGACGTTGGGCGCGGGATGCGGTGGACGCTTTGGCGCCTTTGACGAATGGCGTGTGAGGCGGACGGCGAAGTCGTGTGGTCCTGACGCCCCGACGCTGGCGTCAACTCGCGACAATGCTTTGCATTGCGCGGGGATGGTGGCAAAAAAGCCCGGTCACCAGGGAGAGCACGAAGGAAACCGTTAAAACCATTCGCGTGCGGGAATGCCGGGTGAAACCGGCGTGTACCTGCGGTGACTACGCTCGTGTGGTTTTATTTTTCCCACGCGAGGCTGCGGGTGCGCTTGTCACCCGGCATTCCCCACGCCCTCTTTGGGCGAAGGATACATGGATAACTCGGGCAGATCATGTCGCGGGAACGCAGAAGTGTGTCGTCTACTTGATCCCGTCATTCCGGGGCGCATCGAAGATGCGAACCCGGAATCCATGGCGCCACAGTAATGCTGGGATAAATGGATTCCGGGCCTGCGCCGTTCGGCGCATCCCGGAATGACGGCGAAGCTGTTTGACAGGTTGATCAGAAGCAACGGCGGCGGCCGCGGTTCGCCGGGACGACTTAGTGAGCCAAACATCGTCACATCATGGACTGCGGATCCGGCGCAGTCGTGAGGCTCAACCGCTATCGTGCCTTCTCCGCCCGGCTCAGCAGAAACACGCCCTGCTCGCCGAACATGTTCCAGAACCACCACGGCAAGTTCACCCGCAACGGCCGCCCGTAGAGATCCAGCGCCACCGCGCGCTCCATCTTGACGTTGATCTCGTCGCACAGCTGCACGAAATCCTTGATGGTGCAGAAATGGATGTTCGGCGTGTCGTACCAGGTCGCCGGCAGATTTTCCGTGCGCGGCATATGACCGCCGATCAACAGCTGAAGCCGCATCCGCCAGAAGCCGAAATTCGGAAACGACACGATGGCGCGGCGGCCGATCCGCAGCAGGTTTTCCAGCACCACCCTCGGCTGCCGTGTCGCCTGCAAGGTCTGCGACAGGATCACGTAGTCGAAGGCGTCGTCGGGATAATTGACAAGGTCGGTATCGGCGTCACCCTGCACGACCGCCAATCCCTTGGCGACGCAGCGGTTGACACCCTCGCGCGACAATTCGATGCCGCGGCCGTCGATCCCCCGGTCCTCGAGCAGTTGCAACAGGTCGCCGTCGCCGCAGCCGACGTCGAGCACCTTCGAACCGGGCGCAACCATCTCCGCCACCAGCAGGTGATCGCCGCGGTGCTGCGCGCTGTCGCGCTCGACCACGGGGCTGAGTGGCAACGCCTGTTGCTGCAACGTCATGCGCCGCCTATCCCGGAAAGTCCGCGCGCCTTGGCCGCCGATTGCAGGAAGGCGCGGGAGATATCGAAGAATTCCGACACATCGAGCAGGAAGGCGTCGTGCCCACGGTCGGTCTCGATCTCCGCAAACGACACCCGCGCACTTGAAGCGTTGAGTGCATGCACCAGCGCGCGCGACTCCGAGGTCGGAAACAGCCAGTCGCTGGTGAAGGAGACCACGCAGAAGCGGGTCTGGACGCCGCGGAAGGCTCTCGCCAGCACGCCGTCGTGGTCGGCGGCGATGTCGAAATAGTCCATCGCGCGGGTCAGATAGAGATAGCTGTTGGCGTCGAAGCGCTCGACAAAGGACGAGCCTTGATAACGCAGATAGCTCTCGACCTGAAAGTCCGCGTCAAAAGAGAACGTCGGCAGATCGCGGTCCTGCATCCGCCGGCCGAACTTGCGGTGCAAGGCGGCGTCCGACAAATAGGTGATGTGCGCGGCCATCCGCGCCACGCCGAGCCCGCGATGCGGCTGGATCCCCTTTTCGAAGTAGCGGCCGTTGTGCCAGTCCGGATCGGCCATCACGGCCTGTCGGCCGAGTTCGTGGAAGGCGATGTTCTGCGCCGAGTGCCGCGTCGAACAAGCAATCGCCAATGTCGAGAACACCCGTTTGGGAAACGCCGCGGTCCACTGCAACGCCTGCATGCCGCCCATCGAGCCGCCGACCACGCAGAACAGCGTCTCGATGCCCAAGCGATCGAGCAGCATCGCCTGCGCGCGCACCATGTCGGGAATCGTGATGATCGGAAAATCCAGGCCCCACAATTTGCCGGTCGCAGGATTGGTCGAAGCCGGCCCGGTCGATCCCATGCAGCCGCCGATCACGTTGGCGCAGATGATGAAGTACTGGTCCGTATCCAGCGGCCGGCCGGGGCCGACCAGGGTTTCCCACCAGCCGGGCTTTCCGGTCACGGGGTGAACATTGAAAACGTGCTGATCGCCGGTCAGCGCATGGCAGACCAGAATGGCGTTCGAGCGCTCGGCGTTGAGCACGCCATAGGTCTGGTAGGCGATCTGAAACGGCGCGAGATCGATGCCGCAATCGAGATGCAGCGGCTGGTCGACGCCGAACCGCGCGAGTTCCGAACTCGGATGGTCCGCCTCCTGCGAGCGCTCGTCGGCATGGATTGCCGGACTTGGTACGACTTTCACCATCTCGATACCGATCCCCTTGAGGCAGTCTTCAAACTGCCGCGGAAATCAGGCCATAAAAAATCCGGCCTGAACGAAAAGTTCGGCCGGGATCACATCTGTCCCCGGCCTGTTTAGCGAGTTGTTTAACGTGGCTGCAAGCCGGCCGGCTCAAATGACCACGGAACCAGGCAAAATTAGTCACTTGGCGCTTCCGCGTCAAGGCAAGGTGATGGTTAATGAGGGCCCCGGAAGCCCATGGCGATGAGGCGCTCTTGCACTGCCGCAAGCCATGAGGGAGAAGAACGGGCCTGCATCCTTCGAGACGCGCTTTTCGCGCTCGTCAGGATGAGGAGCGATATTCTTTCAGGTTCTAAAAATGTCCAAGCAGCCCCCCGCCCCGCCCTCGCTCGATGTGTTGCGCCAGGAGATCGATACGATCGACGCGCAGATGCACAGCCTGTTGATGCAGCGCGGCGATATCATCGACCGCCTGATAAGAGTGAAGCAGACCCAGGAAGTGGGCTCGGCCTTCCGCCCGGCGCGCGAGGCCGACATGATGCGTCGCCTGGTGCAGCGCCATCGCGGCATCCTGCCGCTCGACACCGTCGAGAGCATCTGGCGCGTCATCATCTCGACTTTCACCTACGTCCAGGCGCCGTTTTCGGTGCACGCCGATATTTCGGTCGGCGAATCTGCGATGCGGGATTCGGCGCGGTTTCATTTCGGCTTCACCGTTCCTTACGTCTCGCATTTCAGCGCGCCGGCCGCGGTCGAGGCGGTGGCCAAGTCGAAGGGCGACCTGGCGCTGGTGTCGGCGGCTTCGAGCCGCACGCCGTGGTGGATCGCGCTCGAAGCGAAAGGCGCGCCGAAGATCATTGCGCGGCTGCCTTTCGTCGAGCGCGCCGACCATCCCGCCGCGCTGCCAGTATTCGTGGTATCGCGCGTTGCCGACAGCGCCATGGTGACGGAAGTCGAGATGTGGAGCGTGCGCGTCTCCGGCTGGAACGCCGATATCGCGCGTGCGCTCTCGCCACTCGCCGAGATCGTCGCGGTGCCCGACACCGCCTTCGACGGCGCGGCCCTCCTGGTGTCGGTTACGGGAGGCAGCAGCCTCGAAAAGATCAAGGCAGCCCTGATCGAGGCGGGTGCATCGGTGCGCTCATCGGCTCTCGTCGGCAGCCACGCAACGCGCTATACGGTGCCGAACGGGCTGCCCAAATAGCCGTCCGCCACTCCGGAGTTGAAGATGTCCCGACCCGTGCCGAATCCCGGCATTCTCGATATTGCGCCCTATACGCCCGGCAAGAGCCCGGTGGCGGAGCCGGGTCGCAAGGTGTTCAAGCTGTCGGCCAACGAAACGCCGTTCGGCCCCTCGCCGAAGGCGATCGAGGCCTACCGGAGCGCGGCCGATCATCTGGAGGATTACCCGGAAGGCACCTCACGCATCCTGCGCGAAGCGATCGGGCACGCCTTCGGGCTCGACCCGGAGCGCATCATCTGTGGCGCCGGCTCCGATGAACTCCTCAATCTCCTGGCGCACACCTATCTCTCGCAGGGTGACGAGGCGATCTCCACCGCGCACAGCTTTCTGGTCTATCCGATCGCGACCAAGGCCAGCGGCGCGGTCTGTGTGGTCGCGCCCGAGACCGAGTTTACCGCCGACGTCGATGCGATCCTCAAGCTCGTCACGCCGCGCACCAAGCTCGTCTGGCTCGCCAACCCGAACAACCCGACCGGCACCTATTTGCCGTTCGACGAGGTGAAGCGGCTGCGTGCCGGATTGCCGGCGCACACGCTCCTGATACTGGATGCGGCATACGCGGACTACGTCTCGCGCAACGATTACGAGATGGGCATTGAACTCGTGGCGACCAGCGAGAACACCGTGATGACCCACACGTTTTCGAAGATTCACGGCCTGGCGGCGCTGCGCGTCGGCTGGATGTTCGCACCCGCCCACATCGTGGATGCGGTCAATCGCATCCGCGGGCCGTTCAACGTCTCGACGCCGGCGATGCGGGCTGCGATCGCCGCGATCGAGGATTCCGCGCACCACCAAATGTCGAAGACCCACAACGAGACGTGGCGGAACCGGCTGACGGAAGAGCTGACGAAAATCGGCCTCAAGGTCACGCCGAGCGTTGCCAATTTCGTGCTGATCCATTTCCCGCTTCAACAGGGCAGAACAGCGGCGGACGCGGACGCCTTCCTCACCAAACGGGGTCTCGTTCTGCGGGCGCTGAACAACTACCGTCTGCCGCATGCGCTGCGCATGACGATCGGCACCGAAGAAGCCAACCGGCTGGTGGTCGAGGGTCTTCGCGATTTCATGGGGGCGAAGTGAATACAACACCCCTCTTCGATCGCGTCGCGCTGATCGGCTTCGGGCTGATCGGCGGCTCGATCGCGCGCGCCGCGAAAGAACAGGGACTGGCGAAAGAGATCGTCACCACCGAGCCCTCGGCGAAGACCCGTGCCCGCGTCATGGAACTCGGCATCGTCGATCGCGTCGCCGAGACCAATGCGCAAGCCGCTGAGGGTGCCGACCTCGTGATCCTGTGTATCCCCGTCGGCGCTTGCGGCGCGGTCGCCGCCGAGATCGCTGGCCATCTCAAGCCGGGGGCGATCGTCTCCGACGTCGGCTCGGTCAAGGGCGCGGTGGTTCGCGACATGGCGCCGCATCTGCCCACGGCTGTGCATTTCGTACCCGCGCATCCGGTGGCGGGCACCGAACATTCCGGTCCCGATTCAGGCTTCGCCGAACTCTTCATCAACCGCTGGTGCATCCTGACCCCGCCCGAAGGCACCGACCCCGACGCGGTCGAGAAGCTGCGCGCGTTCTGGGCCGCCATCGGCGCCAAGGTCGAGATCATGACGCCCGAGCATCATGACATGGTGCTCGCGATCACCAGCCATCTGCCGCATCTGATCGCTTATACAATCGTAGGCACGGCGGATGAGCTTGAAGGTGTCACGCAATCCGAAGTGCTGAAGTTCTCCGCCGGCGGCTTTCGCGACTTCACGCGCATCGCCGCATCCGATCCGATCATGTGGCGCGACGTGTTCCTGACCAACAAGGACGCGGTGCTGGAGATGCTCGGCACCTTCAACGAAGACCTCGCCAAGCTCACGCGCGCAATAAGGCGAGGCGACGGCGAAGCGCTGTTCGAGCATTTCAGCCGCACCCGGGCGATCCGGCGCGGCATTGTCGAGATCGGTCAGGATTCCGCCGCGCCCGATTTCGGCCGTCCCCACGCGCAGCTCGACAAGAAGTGATTCTCTCCGTCGTCCCCGCGAACGCGGGGACCCATAATCACCGGCCGAGGTGGCTACATTAAAGTCGTCGAACAGCGTCTCTCACAATAGACGCCGCGGCGTATGGGTCCCTGTGTGTGGAAGTTCTGTCATGATGGGGTGGGCGGGAAGCCGTTGGGTCCTTGGCGCATGACGCCGTGAGCCGGCTCGGTCTCCCGCCCGTTTCATCCATCAACCTGAACAGTTGCACGAGGCTGCGCGAACAGACCTCGCACCACAGGGACAGGCGCCATGATCATACCCCTTCGCTGCGTCGGAATCGACGTCTCCAAACATCATCTTGATGTCTTTGATGAGACCATTGGTGCGCCCGAACGCATCGCCAACGTGCCACACGCCATCACAGAGCTGGTGGCGCGTTGGCGATGCGATGCGTTTGTCGTCTTCGAAGCCACAGGTGTCTATGACCGCGAACTCCGCGAGGCCCTGCATCAGGCCGGCATTAGGTTCAGCCGGATCAATCCGGCCCGTGCCCGCGACTTCGCGCGCGCGAGCGGCCAGCTTGCCAAGACCGATCCGATCGATGCTTGTATGCTTGCCGCCTTTGCGCGCGCCATGCGGCCCGCGACCGAGCAAGTCTCGACAGCCGCCCGCAACGCTTTGGCACGGCTGGCAAAACGCCGGGATCAACTGGTCCTCATGCGAGCCCAGGAGAAGAACCGTCGCAGCGAAGTCGACGACTGCGCTATGGCCGAACGAATCTCTCGCCTCATCGAGGTCTTGGATCACGAGATCGCCGGGATCGAGGCCGAGATCAGCGTGCTCATCAAAGCCGAGCCGGAGCTCTCGGAAGATGCGCAACTGATGCGCTCGCTGCCTGGCGTGGGTCCCGTAACCTGCATCCAGCTCATCACCCAGATGCCGGAACTCGGACACGTCGGACCCAAGCAGGCGGCGGCCCTAGCGGGCCTGGCTCCCTTCAACGTCGACAGCGGCGCCCACAGAGGCAAGCGTAAAATCGGCGGCGGGCGCAAGCGCGTCCGCGATGCCCTCTACATGGCTGCTCTAAACGCTGTCCGCCGCGCGCACCCATTCAAGGCTTTCTACGCAAAGCTGCGCCAAGCCGGAAAACCGGCCAAGATCGCCCTAATTGCCGTCGCTAGAAAGCTCCTGACCATCCTCAACGCTATGCTCCGCGACAGGAAAGAATATACGATCACCCAAGCGACATAACAGTTGCCGGATCGCGCTCGGCGTGCCTCGCTTGTCCGGGACGACGGCAGTGTGTTTGTTCAAAACAGCGGCGGCACCTGTCCTACTTTCAGCGGGCCGAGATAGACGGTGCCATCGACAAAGCGCAGCGGGAAGGTGCGCGCCGGCTTGCCTTCCAGCATCGCCTCCTTGCCGAGCGCATTGATGCCGGCGGCGACGCCGAGATTGGCGTTCTGTTTGACCACCTTGCCGAGACCGGGAACTGCCCGGTCGAGCGCGCCGAGCAGGTTGGTGACATCCTGCGTCTTGACGCCCGGTGCGACACGGTCGAGCGCGGCCTGCGGCACGCCGTCATCGAGCATTTTCTCGATGCCGAGCGCGGGAATGATCTTCTCGAGACCCGTGACCGTCATCTGCAACTCGCCATCGGGGCGCCCTTGGGGTGTGAGCGTGAGGGTGCCGCTGGCAACCGCGACCAGATCGTCCTGCTGGATCCGCGATTGCACGATCTCGACATGCCCGCCGCTGGCCTGAAGTTCGCGAAACCGCTGTGGCCAGGGTTTTGGCGCGATATCCGCAAGCCCGCTCAGCTTCGCGCGTATCTCGGCCTGGAACGGCCGCGCCAGCAGAGGGTGAACGTCCTGTACGCTGCCGGCTTCGATCCGCAACACGCTTTCGATGACGGGGTCCTTGGCGGTGGAACCTTCAGCCAGCCGGCCGTGCAGTTCGATATGTTTGGCGCGCGCTGCCGGCACCTGCACCGAGTTATTGATGCGATCGATGGCTATATCGTCGAACACCATCGATGCACGCTGCGGGATGGCTGGCAATCCAACCACGCTTGCGCGCGCCGTGCTCCAGTTCACCTGCATCGCAGCTGCGTTCGGTGAATCGGAAATGGTCGCAGGCGCCCTGAATTCCGCGATCAGCAATTTCGGATCGTAGACCTGCGCGACCGCCAGTATCTCACCGAGGTTGACCGTGACCGGCGCCGGCGCGCTACCCGCGGTCTGCGATGTCAGCGTGACGCGTGCGCCCTCGCAGCGCACCTCAAGGCGGAACGGAAAGCCCGCGACCGAGCGCTTCGCGCAATCATAGCTTCGCCCGGATTTTGCCTCCTGCGCGCGCCAGGCATCGGCCTTCACCTCGGCCTGCGAGGCGGCATAAAACCAGAACGCGCTCCATGCCGCAGCGGCAATCAGCAGCAGGATCGGCATCAGAAAGAGTTGCCAGAGCGGGCGGCGGCGTGAAACGTGAGGAGCAAGGATCATATCGGTCATAGACCGACCATTGCCCGAGGATTTTGTCAAATATAAGCGGCCACCCCGCAGACGATGAACACGGAATTTCCGCTTCGTTTCACATTTGCGTTCTGATAGCGATTCCTCGGATGTCGGACAGAAAGCCTTCCATACCTGCTCCCTCCCGTGAAGACCTGTGGATCTTCGGCTACGGGTCGCTGATGTGGCGGCCGGAATTCGAGTTCGTCGAGCAGGTTCCTGCGCGGCTGATCGGCGAGCATCGCGCGCTGTGCGTCTATTCGTTCGACCATCGCGGCACGCCGGAAAAGCCCGGCCTGGTACTGGGCCTCGATCGCGGCGGCGCCTGTCGCGGGGTTGCTTTCCGCGTCACTGCAGCGCGGCGCGACGACACCGTGAATTATCTGCGCGGCCGCGAGCAGACCACCCACGTCTATCGCGAAGTCATGCGTTCGGTCTGGCTGGAAAACGATGCCCGCGAGCGGGTAGCCGCGCTCGCTTATGTCGTTGACCGGGGCCACGTGCAATATGCCGGACGGCTCTCGCTGGCCGAACAATTGCGCTATGTCCGGCAGGGACATGGTCGGTCGGGAAACAACCGCGATTACGTGCTTTCAACCGTGAAGTCGATCGAGGCGCAGGGGTTTCGCGATTCCCAACTGCATCAGCTCGCACTGATGCTGCACGACGACGCACCGCTGCACCGCTAAACGCGCGCTGAGTTTCGTTTACGCGTTCGCGGAGGCCGAGTTTCGCGCACGGCCAAACAATTGCGCCTGTTCGCGCTGCGCCGTTTCGACCAGCCGGTTCGTGGCCTCCTCGATCACGGCGGAGACGCGCGCGATAAACTCGCGGCGCGACAGGCCGGGCGGCAGCGGATCGAGAAACTCGACCACCAGCGTACCGGGATAACGCATGAAGGTCCGGCGCGGCCAGAACAGTCCGGAATTGAGTGCCACGGGAAGACAGTTCACGCCGCAATCGACGTAGATCTGCGCGATCCCGGTTTTATAATTCGGCGTTGCCCCCACGGGGGTGCGCGTGCCCTCCGGGAAGATAATCAATTGACGGCCGCGGCGTACGGCCTCGCCGGCACGGCGCGTCATCTGCAGCAGCGAGCGGCCGCCGGCGCTGCGATCGATCCCGATCATGTTCGCCTTGATGAGATACCAGCCGAAGAAAGGTATCCATGTCAGCTCGCGCTTGAGGATGAAGAGCGGCTGATCGAAGAATTGCAGCAGCGCGAAGGTTTCCCACATCGACTGATGCTTGGAGGCGACGATCAGGGGCCCCTTCTGGATCTTCTCGAGCCCGCGATATTCCACCTTGATGTTGCACACCAGGCGCAGCAGCCGGATGCTGCTGCGCGCCCAGGCCCGCGAAATGCCCATGATACAGTAACGGGGCATCACGAAGGTCGGGATGGCGACAATGATCCAGAACGCCAGCAGCAGATAGAACAGCACGTTGAAAATCAGCGAACGCAGAAAGATGACAACCATCGATAACCCGATCAATTGGCTAGAAACTTCACTAGAAGCATATACCTGGAAGTGGTCCTTTGATTCTAACATTCGCAAAAGTGCCCCCGAGCCGAGATGCGAATGTTAGAATCGGACCACTTCTGCGGTCGCCGGCCTGCGCGGCGCAAGCGAATCGGAATCGGTGGCTTCTCGCATGATTTCCAGACCGGCGTCCGCCAGGCGCACCCGCACCTCGGCGGCGACATATTTGACGTATTCCGATAGCAGCAACCGCATCGTTGCGCCATTGGTCCACCAGGGATCGTCGCGCCATTTGTCGCCGACCACTGCGAAGGGAATAAGGGTGACGTCGGGCATTGCGTGCGACAATTCGACGATCGCGCGCGGCATGTGGTAGTTCGACGTCACCACGATCAGCGACTTGAAACCCCGCTCGCGCGCCCAGCGCCGCGTCTCTGCCGCGTTGCTGCGCGTATTGACCGCCGAGCGGTCGAGGTCGACGCAGCAATTGAGCAAAGACTGGTTGTCGGTCAGCGAGCGCGAGATGTCGCTGGCGCCGCTCGCCGGGTGGACGCCGGAAATCAACAGTCGTTTTCCATAGCCGTCAGCCAGCAATTCCATCGCGTCCGACACGCGCGATGACCCGCCGGTGAGCACCACGATGCCATCGGCAGTGCGCGACGGCTTGGCCTCACTGCCGCGCAGTTGCGAGATGAACCCGGCGAACCCCGCTGTGGCAGCGGCAAGCGTGATTGCCAGCACCGCAACGATTGCAGCACCCCACCTTCCTCGCGGCGCAGCCGCCGGTGAGGCTCTCGGTTGATCTGCGGGTGGCGGCCGGTTCATGACGATCAGGCGATCCCTTTCGGCTCAAGTCTTCGCAAGTCTAAAGCATGATCCGGAACAGTGGGAACCGGTTTTCGCATTTGGACAGCAGTCGGCCCGAATCATTCGATATCGTTGAGGGTCGCAAACAGCGTGCGCCGCGATGCCCAGGCCGTGATCGCGGCGATCACGACCGCCTGCACCGCCAACGCCAGGTACCCCGAGGGACGCAACGAAAACGTGCCAAGCAAAGCGGCGAATTGATCGCCGACGGGTGTGCCCGAAAACCAGCTCGCGATCGATTCGGAGAAGCCGAAAACCAGCATGGCGATGCCGCCGCCGATCACGCCGCCTTCCAGGCCGAGCCGGAGAAAATGCCGCAGGAAACGATTGGCGATGTAGCGGTCGCCGGCACCGACAAAATGCAAGACCTCCACGATCGGGCGGTTTGCCGCCATCGCGCCGCGGGTGGCGAACGACACGGAGATGATGGTGGCGACAATCACCAAAGCCAGAATGCCGATACCGGCGACCACCGTCGCGCCGGTCATCGAGCGCATCCGCTCGATCCAGGCACGGTGATCGTCGACGCTTGCGGTAGGCGCCGCCTGCGTCACCCGGCGGCGCAGCGCTTCGAGATCGACCGCATATCCCGGCTGCACCCGCGCGATCAATATGCGCGGCACCGGCAGTTCGTCGAGCGAAAGCCCGCTGCCGAGCCACGGCTCCAGCAATTTGGCGGACTCTTCGCGGGAGAAAGGCCTGACCTCGACAATGCCGGACTGCGCCCGTACCGCATCGGCTACCGCGGTCGAATCGCGCTCAATGTCGCGCCCCGGCGCCGGGCGAACCTGGACGGTGATCTCGCTTGCGACTTCCGATTGCCACTCCGCCGCGGAAGCACTCACCAGCAGCACCGTGCCGGTGGTAATGGATGCAAGGAAGGTCATGATAGCGACGACCGCAACAAGAGCGCTGCCGGAGATCGAGCCGCGCGGCACGATCGGCGACATATTGCGCGCCCGCGCCGGCACCTGCGGACGCTCGCGTCCGAGGTCGACGAGTGGGCCATGCTGTTGATCGGTCCTACTCATAGATATGCAACCGTCCCTGGTGCAGCACCAGCCGCCTTGCATCATACTGATCCATCAGCGTCATATCATGGGTCGCGATAATGACCGCGGTCCCTGACTTGTTCAGTTCGATGAACAGCCGCAGCAACCGCCGCCCGAGCGTCGGGTCGACGTTGCCGGTCGGCTCGTCCGCCAATAGCAAATGCGGCCGCGAGATTACCGCGCGGGCGATCGCCGCGCGCTGCTTTTCGCCGCCGGAGAGGATCGGCGGCAGCGCGTCCATGCGCTCGCCAAGGCCAACCCATTTCAGGAGGTCGATGACCTCCTTGCGATAGCTCGACTCCTCGCGGCCCATCACGCGAAACGGCAGAGCAACGTTTTCGTAGGTCGTCATATGGTCCAGCAGGCGGAAATCCTGCAGCACGATTCCGATCCGCTTGCGCAAGTCGGCGATCTGATCCTTGCCCAGAAGCGAGACGTCGTGGCCGAACAGGTTGACGAGGCCGCGGGTCGGCCGCAGCGACAGGAACAACAGCTTCAAGAGCGAGGTCTTGCCGGCCCCGGAGGGACCGGTGAGAAACTGGAAGGAATGGGCGGGAATGGCGAAACTGAGGTCGCGCAAAATCTCCGGGCCGAGCCCGTAGCGCAATCCGACATTTTCGAACCGAACCAAGTTCAGCTCCGTTCGATGAAGGGCGCGGCCGGAAACCTCAAAACCAGCTTTCTCAGCCCGCCCGCTTCAAACGAAAGAGGTTTTCCATCGTTTATGGTTTCCGATTCGTTAACGCTCGCCTTGTAGCATCCTTGGACCCCGCTTCCGAAGCCCATCAAGGCCGGCCTCCCGGCGCGAACTTTGGGGGCGTGGGGCACCGGCAACCCCACGTTTTTCGGTGTCGCTTTTTCGATTTGAGGATTCCGAAACGGCGCGCGATCGCAGACCGCTTTGGGAACTTCACATCAGCGGCACCGGGCAGACGTCCTTGCGGAGATCGGCTCCATGCAGATCATTTGTCCTCATTGTTCTACGTCTTATGGCGTCAACGCAGCAAGTCTCGGCGAGGCCGGACGCAATGTGCGCTGTTCACGCTGCAAGGAAGTCTGGCTGGCAAGGCCCGAAGATGCGGTCGAATTCGCCAACCCGCCGGCGATGGCAGCGGTGAACGGGGAGAGTGCCGAACAGGATGCGGCCGCCGAATGGGAGGCGCTTGCACGCGAGGAAGCCGATCAGGATAGCGAGGCCCCGCACGTCGAAAGTCCTTCGATCGCGAATAACTGGCAGGATTCGGCCGAAGGCCGCAGCGCCGCCGATTGGCCGTCGATGGCCGAGAGCGATCTGGATGGTGACAGCCACGCCCTGTCGGGACGCTTTGCATGGCTCGACCGGCTCTTGAGGCCGACGGCTAATCGTCGCCTTTCACCCCGCGAAGCACCCTTCAGTCTAGCCACCGCGTGCGCCGCGATGGGCGCCGTGGTGCTGGCGTTTCTGATCTGGCGCGTCGAAATGGTGCGGTTGCTGCCGCAAACGGCCGCGTTCTACAAATTGGTCGGTCTTGACGTCAATCTGCGCGGGCTTCGGTTCAAGGACGTCAAGATCACCTCGGAAATGGTCGAAGGCAAGCCGGTGCTGGTGATCGAAGGTTCGATCACCGGTGAATCCAGCAAGCCGGTGGAACTGCCGCGGCTGCGGTTTAGCGTACGCGACGCGCAAGGAGCGGAAATCTACGCCTGGAATACCGTGCTCGAGCAATCCGTCTTACGGCCCGGCGAGAGGGCGCAGTTCAAGTCGCGACTAGCCTCCCCGCCGCCGGAAGGCCGCAACATCGACGTGCGCTTTTTCAACAAACGGGATATCACCGGCGGCCATGCTTGAGGCGGGTCGCCCTTTGACCTACGCCGGTGCTTCGATGTCACGCGTGCTGATCGTCGACGATGAAGATTCGATGCGCCTGTTGGTCGCGCGCGCGATCGCGATGGACGGTCACGACATCATGACCGCCTCGGACGGCGCCGAGGCGCTCGAAATCCTGGGGAGCGCGGACAGCGCCTTCGATCTGCTATTGACCGACATCCAGATGCCGATCATGGACGGCATCGCATTGGCCTTAGCGGCGGCGCGCGATTTTCCCGATCTGACGATTTTGCTGATGACCGGTTTTGCCGATCAGCGCGAACGCGCTTCCGGCCTCAACGCCATCGCCTATGACGTCATCACCAAGCCATTTTCGGTGGCCGATATCCGCACCGCCGTCGCCGATGCACTGGCGTCAAGGAAGCGCGGATAGCGGCCGCTTTGCATCCCCCTCGTCATTGCCGGGCATAGCCGTTCGAAGAACGGCGTCGCTTCCGCTCGCCTACGCCCGGCAATCGATCTTCTTCGAGGGGCTCTTACAAGGATGATGGATACGCGGGTCAAGCCCGCGTATGACGCCTTTCCCGTGGCGCCGTCAGCATCGAAAAGGCTTCAATAGTCCTTCAAGAGCCGCTCGATGTAATCGAGCTCGATCTGGGGACGCTGCGGATCGGCGAGGCGCCGGCGAAGCTCTTCGAGAATCCGGCGCACGCGCTGTACGTCGATTTCGCCGGGAATCTTCACCGTCAGATCGTCGCCGAAATCCCGCCCGTGCAAGGGCCGGCCCAACGGATCGCTCTGGTTGCCGCCGCTCTGCTGACGGCCGGCGCGACTTCCGGGACCCTCGCCCTGACCTTCGCCATCGCGCTGCTGCATGGCCTCGGCCAGGCTCTGCTGCCCCTTGCGCAAGGCGTCCAGCGCCTTGCCTTGCGAATCGACGGCGCCGTCAGCGTTGCCCTCCCCTAGCTTGCCGCCGGCATCGCCCATCGCATTGTCGGCCGTGCCGAGACCGTCCTCGTTATCGCCCTGTTGCGGGTCGCCATCCTGGCCCGGTTGACCCTGCATGCCGCGCTGACCAGGTCCCATGCCGCGCTTGGCCAGGTCTTCCTGCAATTTCTTCAGGCGGTCACGCAGGCCCTGCTGATCCTGCTGGAGATCGCCCATGCCTTGATCGCCCTGCTTGCCGCGTTGCCGGTCGCGCCGCGAATCCTGGCCCTGCTTGAAGGTCTTGTCGCGCAACTGCTGCTGCTTGCGGATCATGTCGCCGAGTTCGTTCAGCGCTTGCTCCATATCGCCATCGCCCGACTGGCCCGGCTGGGCGAGCTGCAGATTCTCGAGCATTTGCTGCATCTGGTCGAGCAGTTGCCTTGCCGCATCCTTGTCGCCGGAACGCGACAGCCGCTCCATGCGATCAAGCATGTTGTTGAGGTCCTGCTGGCGCATCACCCTTGCGTTGGGATCGAGCGGCCGCGCGAGAGCTTGCGGATTGTTGCGAAGCTGCTCGGCAAGCTGGCGCAGGTAATTATCGAGCGCCGCGCGCAGATCCTGGGTGAGCTTCTTGATCTCCTCGTCGCTGGCGCCTCTTTCCAGCGCCTCCTTCAATGCGTCCTGGGCCGCGCGAAGCGCCCGGTCGACATCGGTGATGTTGCCGTCCTCGATGGTGACCGCGAGCGCCCACATGTTGGCCACCACTTCGCGATGGGCATCGTCGGTCCGCGCCATTTCGAGCTGCTGCGTCACACTGCGCAGACCGAGATAGTGGCCAGCTTCCGGCATGAACAGTTCCGGCGCTATCAAAAGCGATTCAAGCGCGTCGATGACCTGCGAACGCCGGCCGGCGTCGAGCGCCAGAATGCGGCGCTGCTCGATCAGCGCCCGCGCCAAGGGCTTGGTGAAGAGGCGCTCGGGCAGACGCATGTCGAACGGCTGGCTCCGTCCCTCGTTGCCGGCTTCGTCCTTGGCCGTCAGCGTCAGCGTGACATCGGCGCCGGCATAGGGATCCTCGCTCAGATCCTTGACGGTCTGCCCGACCCCGTTGCGCGTCCGGGCATTCGGCAACACCAGCGAAAATTGCGGCGGATCGAACAAAGGCCGCGGCTGCGTTGCGCCAGCGCTACTGCGAGCCGCAAACAGCGCATGCGCTTCGGTGACGCCGTAATCATCCTCGATCTTGTAGGAAAGCTGCAACGAACCGCGCGCCTGACGCTCCGGATCCTTGGCCAGCGCAATGGTCGGAGGGTGGTCGGGCATCGCGGTAAATCGCCACTGCGGCTGGCCGGAGGGCGCGCGGACATGAACCGTGCCGTCGCTCGCGATCGTGAAATGCTTTTCGCTCGTGCCCTTGGGCGCCTGCTCGGTCACGGCCGCCTCGCTGATGCCGCCGCCGGCCACGACGTCGAGCGCTCCGCCGCTTGAGCGCACGATCAGCGTAGAGCCGGCCGGCACCGCCAGCGGGCCGCTGGCAGGAAGTGCTGCGGCCTCCTTGTTCGCCGCCGACAAAATGATCGGCGGTTTTCCGGTATAAAGCGGCGGCGTCACCCAGGCATCGACCCTGACATTGGCAGCCGCAAACACCCCGTTCCAGTCAAAGGCGGCGGCGACGCGCACGCGTCTTTCGTCGCCCGCCGCGATATAGGTCGCAACCATCAACACGACGATCAGGGCGCGCAGCGCCCAGGGATCGTGAATAGCGAGCCTCGGCGAAGGCAGCCCGGCGCGGATGCGCCTGATCGATGCCAGCGTGCGCTCGCGTTGCGCATGCCAGAGCGCCAAGGCGACCGGGTCATGGTTGGTCAGTGTGTCGGTGAGCGTCGTCGCCGGTCGATGGCGGATGCCGCTGCCGCGATCCAATCGGGCCAACGCCTCTACCCGGCTCGGCCAACGAAACCGGAGCAAGGGGGATAGCGCCACGAGCGCCACGACCAGAAAGAGGCCGAGGCCCACGGCGCGCGCCGCGAAGGGCAGAACCAGCCAAAGCCCCGCCCAGGACAGCGCGAGAAACAGCCCCGCAACCGTCAAAACCCGAGCCAGATGCGGCCAGCTTCGTTCCCATGCAATCGCAAACTCGGCCCGCCGCAGGGCCTGCGTGATCCGCAGCCGCGCAACGGCATCTGGGTTTTGCACTGGCTCTGACGGGTCGGGGGTCGCGCCGCTCAATAATCTCTCCAGGTTGCCCGAAGCACACCCTAGCACAACGGCGACAGTGAGGCACCCACGCAAGGTGGGTATCCCACACCCGAAATTGCGCATAACACGCAGGCGTGACTGTACCGTCCTAACCACATAACGTTAGCCGTGGAACCATCAAAACCTGTTGGGAAACGCCATGGACAAGACGACACACGACAAGGGACTTGAGATCAGAAAAGCCGTGCTGGGCGAGGCTTACGTCGCCAACGCGCTGAAGAATTCCGACGACTTCAACAAGCCGTTTCAGGAACTGGTCACCGAGTATTGCTGGGGCGCGATCTGGGGCCGCGAAGAACTGCCGCGCAAGACCCGCAGCATGCTCAATCTCGCGATGATCTCGATCCTCAACCGGCCGCACGAATTGCGTGCCCACATCAAGGGCGCGCTCACCAACGGGGTCAGCCGCACCGAGATTCGCGAAGTCTTCATGCAGGTCGCGATCTATGCGGGCATTCCCGCAGGCGTCGACAGTTTCCGCATTGCGCGCGAAGTGTTCGCCGAACTCGACAAGGCGTAACCGCTCAACAATGCTCCGTCATTGCGAGGAGCGAAAGCGACGAAGCAATCCAGGATATTTGCGAAAGACACTGGATTGCTTCGCTTCGCTCGCAATGACCTGGGAGAGGAAAAGACACCATGGACATCGGATTTATCGGCCTTGGCAAAATGGGCTTCCCCATGGCCCGCCGCCTGATCGAGGCCGGGCATCAGCTCGTCGTTTTCGATCAGCGCAAGGAGCTCATGGACAGGCTGGTTTCGATCGGCGCGAAGGCGGCCTCCTCACCAAAGGAGGTCGCCGATCGCGCCGAGACCGTGATGGCGAGCCTGCCTTCGCTGCAAGCCTCGCTCGATGTCGCGACCGGAAAGGACGGCGTGATCGAAGGCAGCCGCGTGAAGCGCTTTGTCGATCTCTCCACCGTCGGCTCGCAGATGGCGGCGCGGATTCACGACATTCTGGCGAGGCGCAACCTCGTGCAACTCGACAGCCCCGTCAGCGGGGGTGTCGGCGGCGCCGAAAAGGGCACGCTTGCGGTGATGGTCTCGGGCCCGCGCGCCGATTTCGAAGCGGTCAAGCCGGCACTTGAGGTGATCGGCAAGGTGTTCTTCATCGGCGAGAAGCCCGGCTCAGGGCAGACCATGAAGCTTGCCAACAACCTGTTGTCGGCGACCGCCCTGGTGGCGACGTCCGAGGCCGTCGTGATGGGGGTGAAAGCGGGGCTTGATCCCGCCGTGATGATCGATGTGATCAATGCCGGCTCCGGCATGAACACGGCAAGCCGCGACAAGTTTCCCCGCGCGATCCTGCCCCGCAGCTTCGACTTCGGCTTTGCCACCGGCTTGATGGTCAAGGATGTGCGGCTGGCGCTGGACGAGATGAAATCGCTGGGGCTTTCCATGGAGGTCGCCGAAGCGGTCGGCCGGTTATGGGAAGTGGTGATTCGCGAGATGGGCGCCGAATCCGACTTCACCTCCGCCATAAAGCCGATCGAAAAGATGGCCGGCGTGATGGTCGGCGGGCCCAAGGGCGGGCTTGCGGGGAAATAGTTTGCGTTCCCCGGACGCAGCGCAGCGCGCTAGCGATGCGCTGCAGATCCGGGGTCCAACCACATCGAGGGATGTATTTGGGTCCCGGATCTGCGTCGCGTCATTTCATGCCGCGCCGCGTCCGGGACACGAGAGTCACAACCACGGCGCCGGCCGGTCCAGCGCGATCAAGGCGTCGACCTCAAGGCGCGGGCGCACCACCGCGTATTGATCGCCCCTAACCAGCACTTCCGGCACCAGCGCGCGGGTGTTGTAGGAGCCGGACTGCACCGCGCCATAGGCACCCGCAGTCATGATGGCGAGCAGGTCGCCGGCCTTCGGCTCCGGCATGGTGCGGCCGAGCGCCAGGTAGTCGCCGGTTTCGCAGACTGGGCCGACCACGTCGGCGGTGATCTGCGGCGCACTTTGCGGCGCGGCGCGGACCGGCAGGATATCGTGATGCGCCTCATACAGCGTGGGCCTGATCAGATCGTTCATCGCCGCATCGATGATGACGAACTTCTTGGCCTCGCCCTGCTTCACATAGATCACGCGCGTGACCAGGATTCCGGCATTGCCGACGATCATCCGGCCGGGCTCAAACATCAGCGTGCAACCGAGGTTGTGCGTCACGCGCTTGACCATCGCGGCATAGGCGGAGGGCAAAGGCGGCGCCTCGCGATCGGCATGGTAAGGAATGCCGAGACCGCCGCCGAAATCGACATGCGAAATGGCATGGCCGTCGGCACGCAGCGCCTGGACCAACTCGGCGAGAATGCGGAACGCGGTCTCCATCCGGTTAAGATCGGTGATCTGGCTGCCGATATGCATGTCGACGCCGGTCACGCGAATCCCCGGCAGCTTCGCCGCGCGAGCATAGACGCTGCGTGCCTGCGTCAGCGGAATGCCGAACTTGTTCTCGGACTTGCCGGTCGAGATTTTCGCGTGCGAGCCGGCATCGACGTCCGGGTTGACGCGAACCGAAATCCGCGCCGTTTTCCCCTGCTCGCTCGCCAGATGCGACAGCAACTCAAGCTCGGGTTCGGATTCGACGTTGATGCACAGAATGTCGGCCGCAAGCGCGGCGCGCAGTTCGGCCTCGGTCTTGCCAACCCCGGAGAATACGATCCGCTCGGGTGGAATTCCGGCAGCGAGCGCGCGCTTGAGCTCGCCGCCTGACACCACATCCGCGCCGGCGCCGAGTCTTGCCAGCGTGCGCAGCACGGATTGATTGGAGTTGGCCTTCATGGCGTAGCAGATCAGCGTCTTCTCGCCGGCGAAGGCCTCGCTGAACACCCGATAGTGACGCTCCAGCGTGGCGGTCGAATAGCAATAGAACGGCGTCCCGACCGTCTCGGCGAGTTCCATCAGACTAACCGCCTCGGCGTGGAGCACGCCGTTGCGATAATCGAAGTGATTCATGAAACGCTCAGTTACTGTTGAGAAGCGGATCGAGAGCGAACGGCCGTTTTGGACCTTTGCCTGCGGTCGGCAGCGTGCCTGCGCCGTTGTTCGGGTCGAACAGGTTCGGATTGTTGGCCTGCGGGGGCGTCGTTGGGTCCGGCTGAACGGCAGCAGTGGCAGTCGGCTGCTGCCCCGAGGCGGTCGGCGGCAGATCGAGCGGCCCCTTGCGCCCGCAACCGGCAAGCGCCAGCACAGCAGTTCCCACCAGGATGAGGGCCCATCGTTGCGTGTTTGGGCGGTCGTTCCGAGTCACGTCAAAAATCCCCAATGCGGGCCGCACCATACAAAGATTGGCCCGTTCTGGCCACACCAGTAAGCGGTCAATTTAGCGAAAAGGAATCGGTGCGCAGCCCTACTTTCGCTCTTTTTCCAACCGCTTGAGCCAGGCCTTGGCCTGCGCCGCTACATTCTTTGGCGCGGTTCCCCCAAAGCTCGTCCGGCTTTTGACGGACGCCTCGACCGATAACACCGAAAGCGCGTCCTTGGTGATGTCAGGCTCGATCGCCTGCATCGCCTTCAACGGCAATTCATGCAGGGCTGTGCCATCGGCGGACGCCTTGGCGACAATCCGCCCGGTGACATGGTGGGCATCGCGGAAGGGCATTTTCAGCGTCCGCACCAGCCAGTCCGCCAGATCGGTGGCGGTGGCATAGCCCTCGCCGGCCGCAAGCTTCATCCGCGCTTCGTCCGGCACGATGTCCAGCACCATGCCGGTCATCGCGCGAATGGCCAAAGACAGCGCACCGAACGCCTCCATCGCGCCATGCTTGTCTTCCTGCATGTCCTTTTGATAGGCGAGCGGCAGGCCCTTCATCACGATCAACAACGCGGTCAGCGCGCCGATCACCCGGCCGGTCTTGGCGCGCACCAGTTCAGCCGCGTCCGGATTGCGCTTCTGCGGCATGATCGAGGAGCCGGTGGTGAACTTGTCGGAGAGCCGCACCAGGCCAACCAGCGGCGAGGTCCAGATCACGATCTCCTCGGCAAGGCGCGACAGATGAACCGACGTGATCGCCGCCGCCGACAGCGTCTCGATGACGAAATCGCGGTCGGACACCGCATCGAGCGAATTGGCCATCGGCCGGTCGAAGCCGAGCGCTTTCGCTGTTGCGGCGCGATCGATCGGAAACGACGTGCCGGCGAGAGCTGCCGCGCCGAGCGGAGATTCATTCAAACGCTTCCGCGCATCGGCAAAGCGGCCGCGATCGCGCGCCGCCATCTCGACATAGGCGAGCAGATGGTGCCCGAAGGTGACGGGCTGCGCGGTTTGCAGATGGGTGAAACCGGGCATCACGGTTGCGGCATGTTCCAGCGCGCGCTCCGCCAGCGCCTGCTGAAACAAAGCGAGCGCAGTATCAGTCTCGTCGATGGTATCGCGGACAAACAGGCGAAAGTCGGTTGCGACCTGATCGTTGCGCGAACGCGCGGTATGCAGCCGTCCGGCAGCAGGTCCGATCAATTCGCCGAGCCTGCTCTCGACATTCATATGGATGTCTTCGAGCGCGCGCTTGAATTCGAACGTTCCCTTGCCGATTTCTGACAAAATCGTGTCTAGACCCCTCGCGATATTTTTCGCATCGTTTGCGGTGATGATGCCTTGCGCCGACAGCATCGCGGCATGGGCCTTGGACGCGGCGATGTCCTGGGAGTACATATGCCGGTCGACGTCGATGGAGACGTTGATTTCCTCCATGATCGCGTCGGGACGCTCGGTGAATCGCCCGCCCCACATTTTGTTGCTCATGACCAACCGCTCACATCCGTCGCTTTTTGTTGCTCCCGCCGGCGTGCCAGTGGAGTGGATTTGACACTAGTGTGCAACCGAAGCCCCCAAATAGCCGTATCTGACACAAGATGACAAACGATATGCCCGAAAGCCCCTCGCCTGCGCCATCTCCGATGCGCCGCATCCCCTATGTTATCGGGGCGGTGCTGATTGGCGCTGCGATCGGATTTGCCGGGGTATCCGGGTTCGGCGGGTTCAAACGGAACGCAACAGGCGATTCCGCCTGCGCTTCCGCTGTGGAGCTTTCGCACAAGCTTGCGCCGCTGGCCCATGGCGAGGTCGCCGCCCTGACGATGGCGACCGCGCCGCTGCGGCTGCCGGACCTCACCTTCGAGGATGCCGATGGCAAGCCCAGGAAGCTCTCGGAATGGCGCGGGCATACGGTGCTCGTGAACCTATGGGCGACCTGGTGCGTGCCCTGCCGCAAGGAAATGCCGGCGCTGGATCGCCTGCAAACCAAGCTTGGCGGCAAGGATTTCGAGGTGGTCGCGATCAATATCGATACCCGCGATCCGGAAAAGCCCAAGAATTTCCTCAAAGAGGCCCAGCTGACCCGGCTCAACTATTTTAGCGACGGGAAAGCCAAGGTTTTTCAAGATCTTAAATCCATCGGCCGGGCGCTGGGCATGCCCACTTCGGTATTGGTCGACGGCCAGGGCTGCGAGATCGGCACGATTGCCGGTCCGGCCGAGTGGGACAGCGAGGACGCGGTCAAACTGATCACGGCGGCAACGGCGCCGCCACGATCATAGGGCGGCATTAAAAAGCGTCGCGCTCCAACCCACCCGGGGCGGATTGCCCTTACGCCTCGTCGGCGATGCCATTGCGCAATAGCCCGATCCGGTCGATTTCGACTTCGACGACATCTCCCGGCTTCATCCACAAAGGCGGCGTGCGCCGCGAGCCGACGCCACCCGGCGTGCCGGTCACGATCACGTCGCCGGGCTCGAGCCGGGTAAATGCCGAGCAGTATTCGATCTGGCGCGGGATATCGAAGATCATCTGGCTGATGGTCGCGTCCTGAACCACTTCGCCGTTGAGGCGGGT
>Ga0210394_10002614_pt1 | contig 24358 bp, 29 predicted proteins | sample IncBWC12MmetaG_FD_160121 | JGI IMG/M metagenome (GOLD analysis project Ga0210394, IMG submission 160121) | Forest soil microbial communities from Barre Woods Harvard Forest LTER site, Petersham, Massachusetts, United States - Inc-BW-C-12-M | ecosystem: Environmental > Terrestrial > Soil >... | reverse complement strand
GATATGCATATTGGCAATATCTGTGGCATTTCACATTCATCCGCCAAAAGTGCACCAAACTACAAAGGACGGCGGTACGGAACTGCGCCTAACGGACAGGCCTCCCCGTTGAAAGTGAACGTTTGCTTGGGCGGGTGGATCACCCTTAGCGTGCGGGATGATTTTGACCTTATGTTCATTTCTGGGGTGGCCTATCCCTTCGTGGTTTTTATGAAGGGTGGGCCGCTCTTCGCTCTATCTCGTCTCATGGGTACCGTTAACCCCTCCTCCGCAACCATTGAATCCTCAATTCTCCCCATTCCCTGCAAAACACTTAGACTCTCGCCACTCCCATGCTATCCTCTCCCGTGTACGCCGAATCCAATCCCCGCCCGCCCGTCCCACACCCGCGCCGAGCCTCCATTTCCTTCTGCTTTTCCCAACCTTCGAACCTTTCAACCTGCAAAGATGCCAACAATGTTCAAGCTCCTTCCGAATTCCCCCATCCCAACCCTTTACTCTCTCGCCAACAGACCGCGCCCGCAAATCCTTTAGCTGCAACACCTACGGACCACCCCGCAAGTGTTGCAAACAAAAGACTTACGAAAAACGTAACTCCTTTAGATGCAACACTTACAAAAAACAAGGGGTGGGGAGTGTCTATCTTTTTTCGCCCCAGCCACCAAATTCCGGTCACTGCTTTGTTTTCAATCACTTACAAATTGCCCATTTTCTATCCCCTTTGTTTTGAAATTCATCCATGTAATGGGGGGTGTACCCCCCTCCCGGCTTTTCTGCCTCACGCATTCCCGCACCTCCAATCGTTGTATCATTCCACCCCGTGAACCTTCTCCTCAACGAAGTCGAATGCCGCGTCCTGGGCTCCCTGATCGAGAAAGAGATCACCACCCCGGAGTACTACCCGCTTTCCTTGAACGCGCTGGTCAACGCCTGCAACCAGAAATCGAATCGCGAGCCAGTCATGAGTCTCGACGAAGCCGCCGTCCGCCACGCCTTGCACACCCTCGACGGCCAATCCCTGGTCCGTTCCGTCAGCGCCTCGGACAGCCGCGTGACCAAGTACGAACACCGTCTCCAGGAAGCCTTCAACTTCTACCGCCACGAAATCGGCATCCTCTGCGTCCTGTTGCTCCGCGGCCCGCAAACCCCCGGCGAACTCCGCGTCCGCGCCGAACGCATGCACGCCTTCGACGACCTGAGCGCCGTCCAATCCAGCCTCCAGCACCTGATGAAGCGCGAACCACCCCTCGTCAAAATCCTCCCCCGCCAGCCCGGCACCAAAGAAGCGCGCTACGCTCACCTCTTATCCGGCGACGTCGTCGAACTGGAAGGGAAGTCCGAGAAAGAACCGCAGGTCGTCTCCGGGTCCGGAGACGGCGATCGCGTCTCTCTTTTGGAAAAGGAGGTAGCCAGCCTGAAAGACGACATAACGGATCTCAGGCAACAGTTCGCTGCATTCCGAAAGCAATTTGAATGAAGAATGTTTTGGAGGCCACGCATTTCACGACCAGCGCCAACACTCAGTTCTCGTGGCGGAAACTCCCAGGAGGCCTGGCTCGCGAAGGTCGCCATCAATTGACGGAACGAGCGCGCGTTCCTATTGCGCGTCCACCCAAGTGTCCGACCCCGTCACCTTGACAGCCACGTTGGTAAAGAAAATTCGCGCCGGCTTGCCGTCCGCCGTTCCGCGATGGTCCGTCGAGAAGAGCAGAGGGCCAGCCTTTTTGTAGCCCGCCCAAGTGGTTGTGACGTTGCTCGGCTTTTTGGGTCCGCCGCGATGATAGATGAATTGCACAACTCGCCCAGCTGACCCGACGTAAAGATCCCAAGTGTCTCCCGGCGTGTAGCCACCAACCTCCGCCGGATATTTCACCGACACCAGTTTTGCCGTACCCTGTCCGATCGGCAATTTTTGCTTGTCCTTGACCGTCACAGTGGCGCTGGTGTCCCAGTCAACATGGAAAGGGAAGAACGCCCAATAATTGTCGTTGACGAAGGCCGGCTCAATTTCATCTTTCACGTTGGCAGGCGCGGTGTTGAGCTCAGAGCGGAGATAAGTAACTTTGACCGGCTTGCCGTCCTTGTCTTTTCCTTCGAAGGAGACTTTTCCGGTCTTGGGCTCCCACTCCCAGGAACGAGCGAGTTCCAACTTCAAGGCTGGGAGTGATATGTTGAACGTGTAGCGCACCGCTTCAACTTGCCCATACGAATCAAGGCCATAGGTTTTGGCGAGTTGTTCGACAATGGGCGGGCGCGTCTGGGCCTGGGAAGTGCCCGTAAGGAGCAGCACTCCTAAAAATAGGTGACCGATCGTCATGGAACGCCGCAACTTTGTCATGGAGGTCCTCCTCAGTGAATGTAACGAACGAGTCTTGGATGACGTTCAAAGCTCCCTAGATACAAAAATCGCATGTGGTGCACTGGCCTTCACTCTACCGGGTCCGCTGAGCATTGTAGTGCGGCCGATCGTTTGATCCTACGAAGAGCAACAATGGCAATCGCTACTGCCACGGATCCGTATTCAAGCATCATAATCCACCTAGGAACTACCCACGGCCGCCCCGCGGTGCGCAGATGCCAGACATAATAGGTAGGAATAATGCTCACTGTCCAGAGGATGATCGGCACCGTGGAGGTCGACCTTAGGAACGGCAGCATCCACAGCAAGTACCATGGGTATACAACCGGCGCACACAAAAGCGATGCAGCCATGGGCCAGGCAAACGCGTCCGAAGAATCTTCTGCGGATTTTCTTCGCATCCAGATTGCAGTAAGAAAGCCGACGAGCACTGCCAGCCCAGCCACAACCTGTGGAGCAGCCACTCGCTCGAGCGTTGCAAACACCGGACCGTTAAAGCGGAATCTCTGCACGTAGGTGCCGAGCGAGCCCATCGGAATCCGCCCGTGATTGAAAAATGGTACGTAGAGCAGTCCGACTGCGATTGCCGCCAGCGCACCGTCGCGGATCCGAACGCGCTTCCAATAGAGTGGCAGCAGTACAATCGGGAGGAATTTCACTGAAACAGCCAGCCCAAATGCCAGGGCTGCAAGCGCACGCCAGCGGCGCAGTAGCGCGGCGACGGATACCAACAGCAGGAGCGTGCCGAGAATGTCGATGTGACCACTGCCTGCCGCCGTCGCCAGCAGCGGGTTCCAAGCATAAGCCAGAACCCAGTGCGCTCCCTGCCGAGTACAACGCAAAACATCAAGCAATACAAACACAATCGCGAAATCGCAAAGTATAAATGCTACTTTCAGCGCGAATATAGACTCGTGAATCGATGTTACGGCGCGGAAGAATAGCTGAGCGCCCGCCGGATATGGGCTCGGCACCTCTGGATTATTCAGCGTGCGCGTTTCCGGCGTGTGCAAGCTGGCAAATGCGGGGTCGCTCGGAACGACGACATAGGGGTTATAGCCGAGCCGCTGCACGCGGCCATCCCAGACATATCGATGAACATCATCATCTGAACCCGGCGCCGTCAGTAGAAATGGAAGATGCCACAGAGCAGCCAACACGAGCGCGATGACGATGACGCGGTTGGGAAATTCTGGCGTGGAGAAGAGCTCACGAATGGCGAAGAGGTACGCGATGCCAGCAACTGCCAGCGGAATGATGAAGGACAGTTCACCCACGCTGCTGAGCTTGCGTGAGCAGAGCATCAGCGCAGCAAGCAAAATCGCGCCGAGTCCGTACAACCTGTGCGAGGGTGTGAGTTTCACGGGCCCCCATTCAATGGCGAAGTTGCGCCACTGCTTGCTGCCATTCGTTGAACCAGCCCGCAGTCCTTGGCGCCTTCGCGGGAGCGAGCTGCAGTTCCCGAGCCAGCAAAATCAAATCGTTCGCGATGTCGATGTCGTAGAAGGGCTCCGTGAAGCCGGTTGAGAGTTCGAGGACCTTTGTGCGCGCCAGCAATCTGTCCAGCGCACTCCTTGTTCCCATGCCATCGCCCTCGAAGAGCGACGGGTAAGCGGACTTGGCGCCAACCAGATAGTAGCCTCCATCGTGGGTTGGCCCGACGACCACGTCATGGGTGGCGAGTATTTCGAACGCGCTGTTCAGAACGGACGGCGCGAGGTGTGGACTGTCGCTATTGAAGGCGATGACGTGCCGCCGGCCGGCGGCAGCGAAGTGTCGAAAAACAGAGGTGAGTCCTGCGGCAAGACCTTCTCCTTTTTGCGCAACGACCTGCACTGTATTACCGAATAGGAGCGCCAATTCCTCCTGATCCGACTCTGGGCACATCACCGCGACCTCCACGCTCATCAATGACCTTGCCAACGCGAGGGTGTCCTCCAAAAGGCAGCGATACAGCGCTGTCACCGCGGAAGAAGGAAGGCTCTCCGTGAGCCGGGTCTTGACCATGCCGGGCCTTGGAGCTTTCGCCATAATGACTAACGTGCGGTTTGGGCGGGAGGAACACACAGTGGTCTGGCTGGAGGATTCCATGAGAGATTGGTCCATCGGGACTTACGCGGGTCGCTGCGTTTCCGTCCCCGTCCTTCGACGGCGAAAAGAATAGAGCACGATGCGGCTTAGGATGAACCACGCGGCTCCTACCGTGCCCTTCACCGTACCGCTAATTTTGGATTTTCCAATGCGCGGGTAATAGCTCACAGGGACTTCCACGATGCGAAATCCCGCGATGGCCCCTTTCACGATCATTTCCACCGCCCAGCCATAGGTAGTCTCTTGAAGGGCCAGGGCGCGCAGCACATCCGCGCGGCCGGCGCGAAACGGACCGAGGTCATTGATCTTCACGCCGTACAAAAGCCTGATCAGGCCGGCGGCGAGGCGATTGCCAAAAGATTGGTGCCACGGTAGCGCACCGCGGTTGCTTTTGCCGCCGAAGCGCGAACCGAGCGTAATGTCGGCGCGCCCCTCGATGATAGGAGCCAGGATAATCGGCAACTCCGAAGGGCGGTCGCTGTAGTCTCCGTCGAGGAAAACGACCACATCAGGATTTTGTGTATTCGCAAGCCCTGTCAAACACGCGCGCCCGTATCCTCGGCGAGCCTCGTGGATGACTTGTGCCCCCATCTTTCGGGCGAGATCGGGCGTCCCGTCCGTCGAATTGCTGTCAACAACGATGACCTCCGTGACGAGATGGGAAGGCAGATCGGCAAGCACACGGCCAATGGCCTGCGCTTCGTTATGCGTAGGAATGATTACCGATACTCGCACGCAAACTCCCTCATCACCACCACAGGGACGCGGGATTGCGCCGCGCCAGCAACGCGTCAACCCCCCAGGCGCGACCTGCGCGCCCCACAACGAGCCCGAACGATGCGACGACCGGAACCAGTAGTTCCCAAATCCATGACGTGCCCAATTCCGTGACCCAGAGGCTGCCGAGAAACAGAAATGCGACCAGGGCAACAGGACGGGTGAGCAAACCAATAACCAGCAGGATCCCCACGGAGATCTCCATCACCGCTTGCCCGGGAGCCACCATGGCCGCATGGCTCGACATGAAACCCAGAACCAACTTCCATGCCGCGGGCGAATGGCTGTTCTTAATGTAGAAGTTGATCACGCCTGCGTAACCGGCTGGTGTGTAGGCGCCCTTCCCCAGATTCTCGAAGAAGACCGACACGAACATCGCGCCGACGATCAGGCGAACCAATGCCAAGCCGTTTGCCGCAAAGGGTTGGCCGGCTACCTGGGGTGTGTTGTCTTGCGGTTGGGTCGTGGTTGTTGTCATCATGATCCTCCCGGTATTCGATTCTAAATCTTCTATAAGCGATACAGTTTTATCAGCACATACTCCTGCGCACGAGCAACACCGCCATCTCAATCACGCGCAATCACGATGGTGGTACATGCGCTTTCGCCTTTGGGGAGCTCGCGGGCGGGAGCCAAGCGGATCTCCAGCTTTTGCGTTTCTCCGCGGACAATTGGGCAGTAGAAGTCCGGCTGATCGAGAGCGTTTTGGATGCGGCGCCGCCCAGCACAGCCGCCATAGCAAGATTCCAGATAAACACAGGAACGGCAAGCCTCGGGCGCAGTGCGGGCCTCCACAAAGGGCGGAGTTTCTACAACTTTTGAGCTGAGCGACAGTAGGAGTGAGAGGGGTTCGCCAGCTCCCGGCCAGTAGACGCAAGGCTGAGTAGTAGCGCGAGGCGTAACTCGCACGGTACTCACTCCACATCCGCCGGTCCTCGGAGGCAAACCCGCCATAGCGCGAACCAGGGGTTCCCCAATGCCGATCACATCCGTTTCCGCGAATAGCGCGCGAAAACCTTTCCAGTATTCTTCGTAACTCAAGGCGTAGAGATCCGAGCGCACCGCTTGGTAAACGTTGACGCGCAGCGGCGCGTCGTAACGCTTGACCACGCGCGCCACTTCGGCAAGGCGCAGATAATTCGCCTTCATCATTACGGCGATGAAGGTGACAGGGATTCCCAACCCGACGCAGCGTGCTGCCTGCTCATGGATCAGAGCCCAATTTCCGCGGCCGCGTTGGGCATCCTGCTCGCGTTCCGTTGGATAGTCCAGGGAGAACTCGACATCGTGAAAGGCTTGAAGCTCGTCATCCGTGAGCACGGCGGCACTATGCCCATTCGAGGTGATGGTGAGCTTCAGCGACAGAGTCTGGAGGTAGGCTAAGATCTCCCGGAATTCTGGGTGCATTCCATTTTCACCCGTGCCCAGATTGACGGAGCGGACTGGCAGGCTTGCCATCACCGATCGCACCTGTTCGAGGCTCAGGCGGTCGACGCGCGCCGGATCGCGGTAGCAGAACGAACAGGCGAGGTTGCATTCATTGGTTAGGCCGAGCCCGAGGGCAAACCCTCCGGACGCAGCAGGCCGGATCAAGGCAGAGTGCGAAGCAGACTGGGTGTCGGCCTGCGTCATGATGCTGTTTCCTTGCTCGGTGCCTCGCGGGAATGACGAGCGATTACCTGAATGTAGCGCGCGACCGCAGCGAACTCCGGTCGACTACCGAGCTTACGCTCCAGTGGAAAAAGCCGCTCGTACTCGTCGCGGCGGGAGATCTGCGGCGGCAAATAATCCGAAATGACGCGCACGCCACGTTCGGCAGTCACTGCGAGCGACGCTTCCATCAGCATGGTTCGCAGGCCTCCTGCCGTAAACAAACGCACCTTGCCCGCGTACAGAGATTCAAGTCCCCACTCAGCGGTAAGATTTTGTTCCGCTGCAGCCAAATCGCCGGCCTGGATAGCGGCCTTCAACACCTCGCCTGCCTGGTTGCGTACGATAACCGACAGTATCGCTGAGGAGCCTTGCATCGCGCGAGCAGCACCGCGCAGCACAGCGACCGGATCGTCGGCGTACTCAAGGATGTTGTGGCAAAGAACGACGTCGAACGATTCAGCCGGAAACAGGTTCACCACTTGGCCAGCGTCGCCGTGGTTTAGAGCAATATTTCCGTCAACGCCAGCTTCCCGTGCCGCGCGTTTCGCGATATCCAGCATCGCGGAAGAGGAATCGAGCAGCGTCATGTGAATGCCGAGACGCGCCAGGCGCACGGCGGTTGCTCCAGTGCCGCAGCCGAGATCCAAGCCGCGCAACGGCCGCCCGCTCTGCGGGAGGACCAGAAAATCCTGCAGATTGGCGAAAGCCAAGTCGCAGCGCAAGCGGCCCTCAGGTGTATCGAGGTAGGCGGCGTACTTGTCCGCGCCACTCTGGAAGCGCCCGCTGTCAGCTTTAGCGGTCATCAGCATGCAAGACTCGAGCGAAGTGAATCCCCGATTCCCGTATTGTACACGGACAGCGTTAGGTGTACGTTATGAGTCTGCAGAGAAGCCAAAGAAATTCTGGTCGAGAGGTATTCGCCATGAACCGTCGTAGTTTCTTGCAATCAGGGAGCGTTGTGTCGGTAAGCCTCGCATTCGCGAAGGCTGGGCGCTTGTTTTCAGAGGTCACAACGCCTGATCGTTGGCGCACATTTCAAGTAACGACCCGCGTCGAAGTCCTGAAAACTTCCGGGACGACACGCATATGGGTGCCGGCGGCACTCATTAGTGAAACACCCTTTCAGAAGACGCTCGCGAATACCTTCCACTGCGAGGGCGGTACCGGGAAGATAGTTGAGAGTAAGTCCGATGCGCTCGGAATCATCGCTGCGGAATTTCCGGCCGGGGTAACTCCAGTCCTCACGGTGACGAGCCGGATCGCCACGAAGGATTGCGCGGTTGACTTCACCGCGCGCGGCATGGCACCCAAGGAGAGCCGCGCGGAATTGGAACATTTCTTGCGGCCAACCAAGCTTCTGCCGACCGACGGTATCGTGAAAACGACAGCGAGCGAAATTACCAAGGGCACGAATACGGATGTGGAGAAAGCACGCGCGATCTACGAGTGGATCGTTGACAACACCTTTCGGAATCCGAAAACGCGCGGCTGCGGCGCAGGCGACATTCGCTTCATGCTGGAGTCCAGAGATCTGGGCGGCAAGTGCGCCGATCTAAACGCGCTGTACGTTGGGCTGGCGCGGGCGGCGGGCCTCCCCGCGCGGGACGTTTATGGCATCCGCGTCGCCAAGTCCGAACTGGGATACAAAAGCCTCGGTGCTTCATCAGAAAAAGTGACGAAAGCGCAGCACTGCCGCGCCGAGGTTTACCTTGCTGACTACGGATGGGTTCCCGTTGACCCCGCGGACGTTCGCAAGGTCGTCCTCGAGGAGCCGCCCGGAAATCGACCGTTGGACGACGACATGGTCAAAAAGGCCCGCGGGCGGCTATTCGGATCCTGGGAGATGAATTGGATGGGGTACAACTTCGCGCACGACGTCGCTCTGCCCGGGTCGAACGGCGCGCCAGTCGCATTCTTCATGTATCCGCAGGCGGAAACGGCCGAAGGCCGGCTCGACAGCCTCGATCCCGACAACTTCAAGTATGAGATCACGTCGGCAGAGACCACGTCCACGAACGGCTGACGGAAACAGTCAAAGCTGCGGCCGAAGGCTTGATCGGAACGATACACAACAACAGTAGGTAGCTAGCCGTTCTCGACGCGCGCCTTTATATCCGAGTACGCCGCATCGATGAGCCTGCTTAAGGCTGCGGCGTTTGTGTCCGTTCCCAGTTTCAACTTCACGTGACGCATGAACTTGCCGGCGCCTTGCAACAAGCGAGCCGGATCCGGCAGTGCTGCACCGTGAAAAACCCCAAGTTTTAACCGTTGCCTGGGGCCCGCTAAATATACCTTGACACGTATATACTCCGTGGAGTATACGAAGTGTATGGAATCTGTCTTCGAAATCATTGCGGAGCCGAACCGGCGCGCGATCCTGAGCCTGCTGGTCTCATCCCAACAGTCGGTGGGAGAAATCGAGCGTCAGCTTCGTATGACGCAGCCGACTGTGTCAAAGCACCTGCGAGTGCTGCGCGAGGCCGGCTTCGTGGAATCCGTAGTGGACGCACAGCGCCGTCTCTACCGAGTGAAACCTGAATCGCTTCAGGAGGTCGACGCCTGGCTGGCTCCGTTCCGTCGGTTCTGGTCTGCTCACGTAGATGCTCTCGAACGACACCTCGACCGCATGGAACATTCAACACCAACGGGGGCAACACCAACGGGGGCAACACCAACGGGGGCAACACCAACGAGGGCAACACCAACGAAAAGAAAGACAAGGAGAAGACGACGCGGCGCAAACCGCGAACGTGACAAAGGAGAAACGAAATGAAAATCAAAGTAACGAGCATATACGTGGACGACCAGGACAAAGCCCTCCGCTTCTATACGGAGGTACTGGGCTTTGGCAAGAAGGTTGATTTCAGTCAGGGCCCCTATCGCTGGCTGACGGTGGCTTCGCCCGAGGAGCCGGACGGCACGGAACTGCAGCTGGCGCTGAACAACAACCCTGCGGCCAAGGCGTATCAGCAAGCGATTTTTCAACAGGGGCAGCCCGCGGTGATGTTCTTCACCGACGACGTCAAGGGCGACTTCGAGCGAATCAAGGCCCGCGGCGCCGAATTCACCATGCCGCCCACCGACGTGACCGGCTCGACCATTGCGATGCTGAAGGACACCTGCGGCAACCTCGTTCAGATTACTCAGCTTAAGCGCTGGTAGCAGCGTGCGTCGAGCAGGAGAAGAAGATGAGCTATTCAGAGCAATACATTCCTAGTCCGGCCTACGGAGCGCAGATACAAAAGGACGGAGAGAAGTGGACGCTCATTCTCGTCAGAGAACTACGCCACTCGCCGGAAAAAGTCTGGCAGGCGCTTACCGACCCGGCGCATCTGCGGGAGTGGGCTCCCTTCGACGCCGATGGGAGCCTGGGTACAGCTGGAAACACGGTGAAGCTCACCACGGTGGGAGCGCCTGCGGCGCGTGTCACCGAAACAACCGTGACGCGAGCCGACGCTCCTGAGGTGCTTGAGTACAAATGGGGCGGCTTCGATATGCGGTGGGAACTCGAAGACTTGGGTGGCGGCACGCGCCTGACGCTGTGGACCAACATCGGTCACCGCTTCATCGCCATGGGTGCTGCCGGGTGGCACATTTGTTTTGATGTTCTGGATCGCCTTCTCAGCGGAACTCCGATGGGACGCATGGTTGGCCCCGAGGCGATGAAGTTCGGCGGCTGGCAGCGATTGAACGCGGAGTACGCCAAGCAGTTCGGTATTGAATGCCCCAACTGGCCGCCGCAGGCGGCTCAAGAGTAGTGAAAATAAAAGGAGGAGAAAATAATCATGAAAGAAGCAACCAAACGTTCGATTTTTCGCTGGATTCACATTATATTTGGCGTTCCCATACTCGGTTACATTTATGATTCACCAGCGGACACTCCGTACTACGCGACCAGTGTTCGATATGTCTTTCTTCCAGTTTTGCTCCTTTCGGGGCTGTGGATGTGGAAGGGCCACCTCGTTCGACGACTTATTTCGAAGAGTTCGGCCTATTCGCATGAAAACGGAGGCGTAAAAGCCCAATGAATCCATCGGAACGCATTGACCAGCTGATTGCAGGACTCAGAGACTGGCGTGGCAAAACGCTCGCCAGCATCCGCAAGAGCATCCTGGAGGCCGACCGGGAGATCATCGAGGAATGGAAATGGATGGGAAGCCCGGTGTGGTCTCGCGACGGAATGATCGCGGTCGGCAACGCCCACAAAGATAAGGTGAAGCTTACCTTTTCCCACGGGGCGAGCCTCCCAGATCCGGACAAGCTCTTCAACGCGGGCCTCGGAGGCAACGCGTGGCGAGCGATCGATCTTTTCGAGGGCGATACGATTAATGAGCGTGCTTTAAAAAATCTCGTCCGTGCCGCCGTGGATTACAATCAGATCAAACTGAAGAGGAAAGCGCCTGCGGGTGCTCGAGCTAAAGTACATAAACGTAAAAAGTGATGAAACGACGGCTTTTTCTCGGCCGTCACTTCAATACATTCTTCAGCCTACTAATCGACAACAATTTCACCCTTCATTCCTCTGTGGCCGAGCCCGCAGGTATGACAGCACCTAAATGTGTACGTGCCCGGAGTTTGGGCGAAGAACTCGATTGTCGTTGTTTCTCCTTTTTTGAGCTGCCAACAATCTTGTCCCGTGGTGAAAACCAGCCCAGGCTTACCGTCCTGCGCAGCTCCATCGGGAAGAGCGGCGATTTTAAAACCATGATCATGGTCCGTGGCGGTGATTTTTAGTTGTACTTTCGTGCCCCTCTTCACGTGGACCGGCTCAGGGGAATACTCGTACTTTTTGGCGGTGACTTCGATCACCTGGACGTCCTGATTCTGCGCTGAGATCCGGCCGCCCGACAGACAGTAAACGACGAGCACCAAAAACGCCAAAATACGCAATATGGATAAAGATGCACTTCGCTTCATCGAGCCTCCTGCTCGTTCGCATGGCTTCGCTGATTCTATTTGCCTATCTGCGAGGATGCGTAGTCTCTGAATTGTTCAATCAGAATTCGAAGGTGTCCCCCGAAGGGGCCTTTCCATTGAGAATAGCAATCGACCAATGCACCGCCTGGACCTTAAGGAAGCGAAGCCTCCTTAACTCGAGGACGAGATTTGGCTGCGGCCAGGCGCTCATCGCGCGCCCGGTCCCGCTGGAGTTCGTGGAGCTGCTCACGGAGGCGCTTGCGTGCCTTATGTAGCTGCGACTTCGAATCACCTACCGAGCGCCCCAGTTTCTCGGCGATCTCGTTGTGTTCGTACCCCTGAATATCGTGCAAAACAAAGATTGTGCGGTAGCCCACGGGCAACTGCTTGATGCAGCGTTCGAGATTTATTCGGTCAATCGATCCCTCCAGCAACAAGTCAGGCGCCCCAACATCAATGCTTGGTGAAACCGTTTCATCGTTGGGATCGGGAGTCGCTTCGATCGACACCATTGCTGGGGACTTCTTGCGAAGACGCATGAGCACGAGGTTAACCGCCAGCCTGTGCAGCCAGGTGGAGAACGCTGATTCGCCACGGAAGGTGTGAATTTTGCGGAACAAGAGTAAAAATGTTTCTTGCGTCAGATCTTCTGCGTCGGTCGTGTTTCCTACCATGCGCAGGCATAGGGCATACACGCGCCGGCTGTGCATCCGGTAGAGAGATTCAAACATTGCCGGATCGCCGTCCTGGGCTCGCCGGATGATCTGCGCTTCGGTCAGCTTATCGCTGGCGAGAGAAAAGACTGGCGGCGCAGCCTTCTTCGAGATGCGTTCCGTGCTGGAACGCGCATCCCAATTTAGGCTACGCCGCTTCTGTACACTGGGCCTGGCCAGGGATTCGATCAGTAGCTTTCTGCACCTGGCGTTTGCAGTGGCTTGCATGACATTTGTCCTTAGCGAGACGCAACCTGGACTGCAATGGATGATGTCTTGTTTTCGCTGACCTGAGTTCCAGGCGCGGTCTGTGGCATCGTCTTTTGGTGGGCTAGGTTGTGTCCCATCTGCTTTTGTGAGGGCGTCGAGTAGCTAAAGGTCAGTCCGAGCTCCGGCGCCTCGAAGGTCTGGACGTTCTGCACATCGGCGATGTTCACCAGGTTCAATTGCGCATGGCCTGAAGCCACTTTTTCGTCAGCTGCAGCGGCCATGATGATGGCGTTGCCTGCTTTTCCCTGGATGTAAAGTGTGTAAGGAAAACTCGTGGTTGGAAGAGCAAAAGTGTAATCGCCTGCCGGCAGGGTGACACTTCCCCAATGAGTTTCAAATGGCAAGGTGAACTTGCCTTTGTAAGCGTCCTGCGCGTTTCCGCTAGCCGCCAAAGCGACCAACGCGAGAGCAGCGATGCCCAACTTCGTAACTAATTTCAGATGCCGAGCCCAAATCATTTCAAATCTCCTTGTTCGTTGCGATTTTGAATTGCGAGACATTTCATTGTCTTCAGCGTGTAAGACCACGTATGCTCGCGGATAATTCCCCGATACAAGGATGTTTAGCGGCCGGGAATAAAATTGTGAGGATTCCGGTCCCCAAGTTATGACCGTTTTTCTCAGTGCGCCCGCGCCGTCAAGAAACTGATGGAAATACCTCTATCTTTCCTTGCGCTTCATCCAACCCTGCAGATCTGAAAGCTTCCGCACCAGCGCACGCGCTCACGCGTTCACATCTACGATTGGCCCTGGACTCGGCGCCGTTACCTGGGTCATAAGACCTGTCAGAGTTTGACGAAGGCGGTCGCGCGCGCGCGACAAGGTCGACATCACCGTGCCCACAGGCATGCCGGTGATAGCGGCTATCTCTTTGTAAGACATCCCCTCGAGTTCGCGCAGAACGAGCACTTCACGTGAATTCGGCGGGAGCTTCTCAAGGGCTTCTCGCAACAGAGCGGCGCTATCGTTTTGAAGTGCAACTTCTTCTGGATTCGGAGCGCTACAATCAGGAGGGAAGAGGTTCTCGTCAAACTCCGCGGCCTCTTGCAATGGCCGGTTTGCATGCAACCAGGTATAGCAAGTGTTCCGAACAATTTTCATGAGCCATGCACGCGCGTCGCCGCCGCGAAAGCCGGGAAAGAATCGGAAAGCGCGCAAGTATGCTTCCTGGGCGACATCCTGGGCATCTTGCTCATTGCGCATCAGCCAGCGCGCGAGATTGTAGGCGGCGTCAAGATGCGGCAAGACAGCCTGCTCAAAATTCGGAAGCTGATTCTGCTCGAACATAGGAACCTCCCTGCGCGAGTACCGCGTCCTGGCCCTTCGCTTGACGGTCTCACTATGGTTTGCAGTTGAAATCGATTCAATGGACGGGCAGTTCTTTCCCGTTGGAATTGGGGTCCCCTGTTAACTGACAGTCCATAAAAGACTTATCGGAAAGTGTCCCCATCTTTGGTTCCTGCAACTGCTGCCAGGTGGTACACTCACCTTCGGCGGGCAGTCACCTCTTCATGCAAGAAGACCTTCACATCCGCTCGCGGTTCCGTTTTGGCGTTTTCGAACTGGATCTTCGCGCCGGCGAATTGCGCAAGCACGGCCTTCGAGTTCGCCTTCAGGAACAGCCTTTCCAACTCCTAGCTATCCTGCTGGAACACTCCGGTGAGGTGGTAACCCGTGAGGAGCTTCAGAAAAAACTCTGGCCCGCAGATACGTTTGTGGATTTCGACCACGGGCTCAACAAAGCGATCAGCAAAATCCGTGAGGCTCTCGGCGACTCTGCCGAAAGTCCCCGCTTCGTGGAAACTGTTGCTCGGCGCGGCTACCGCTTCCTCGCGGAGGTTAAAGTTACCGATGCGGCCACAGTTCGCGGGCCGGAAATCGCCCCTCCGTCTCGTCCTGTGGCGGAAGTTGGTGATCGCCTGAATCTCGGTGGCAAACCTGCAACTCCCAGACATCTCCTGTCGTCACTCGCGTGGAAAATTTCGGCCCTCGTGCTCCTTCTACTGGTGACCTCTCTCGGCATCTGGAAGTTTCGTTCCTGGAATCGCCCGTCCCTGGTCATTCGCTCCTTGGCTGTCCTTCCGCTCGAAAGCCTTTCGAGCGATGCGTCTCAGGATTACTTCGCGGATGGAATGACCGACGAGTTGATTTCAGACCTGGGCCAGATCAGCGCGTTACGCGTGATCTCGCGCACCTCAGTGATGTCCTACAAGCACGCGCGCAAGCCACTCCCACAGATTGCTCGTGAGCTGAACGTAGACGCAGTGGTCGAGGGAACCGTGCTTCGTTCTGGCGACCAGGTGCGCATCACGGCGCAGTTGATCGAAGCCTCTTCGGACAAGCACTTATGGTCGCAGAGCTATGAGGGTGAATTGCGGGATACCTTGGCGCTCCAGAACAAAGTAGCCAGAGCTATTGCAGATCAAATTCGCGTCAGTTTGAATCCTCAGGAGCAGGCTGCGCTGAAAACGGCAAAGGTCGTCAATCCGCAAGCGTATGTGTCTTATCTCAAAGGGCGCTACTTCTGGAACAAGCGAACCGCGGATAGTTTGAAGGTTGGCCTGGCTTACTTCAATCAGGCCATCGACGAGGACCCGACATACGCCCAAGCCTATTCCGGCCTGGCTGACACGTATGCTTTGCTGGGAGACTGGCAATATGCGGTGATGCCCGCCAAGGAGGCGCTTCCCAAAGCGAAGGCCGCCGCGATCAAAGCTCTGGAATTGGACAGCGCGCTTGGCGAGGCCCACAACTCACTTGCATTCTGCCTGGATGGCTTCGACTGGGATTTTGACTCTGCCGGAAACGAATTCCGACGGGCCATTGAACTCAACCCAGGCTATGCGACGGCTCACCATTGGTATGCTTGGCACTTGAGTCTATTGGGCCGGTATGACGAAGCCATCGCGGAAATGACAAAAGCGGAAAACCTGGATCCGCTGTCTCTCATCATTAACGCCGATTTGGCGGAGCTTCTGGTCCTTGCGCATTCTTCTGACGAATCGATTCGACAGAGCCGCAAGACCATCGAAATGGATCCGAATTTTGGTCTCGCCTATAGTCACCTCGGCCAAGCATATCTCCAAAAGCAAATGAATGAGGAAGCGGTTGCAGAACTGCAGAAAGCGGTACAGCTTTCGGAGGGTAGCCCGGTATGCATAGCGAATCTCGCTCGCGCTTACGTGGCATCCGGCAAGAGGAGTGAAGCGCTAAAGCTACTGAGCGATTTGAAGAAGCGCTCAAACTCCAGTTCTTCGCATGCTTCGGAGCTTGCTGTGATCTATGCCTCTCTCGGGGATAAGGATCAAGCCATGAACATGCTCGAAAAAGGCTACGAAGAGCGATTTAACCCCGGCGTCCTGCTTCGGCCGGGCTTCGATCCTCTCCGCTCGGACCCTCGCTTTAAGGACCTCTTGCGTCGTATTGGCCTCCCTGGTTGAACCAGAGATTTTAATTGCAAGAAATAAATGGCACGATCGAGACGCGAGTCGCACCCAATCTATCTTTTACAAGTTCTCCATCGTGCCAAGCGTCACAAGCCTGAATCGAAACGATTGATGCTCATCCCGCGATCCCTTTGCTCAGGATCTTGATGTGGCTTGTAGTCTCCGAATTCTTCCGTCTTCATATCGTCATCGCTGACGCCCAAAGAATTGAGCAGCTCGGTCATCGCCGTGACCATTCCCGATGGGCCCGCGATGTAGTAGACAGGCTCTTTGACCGCGAGGAGATAACGCGTGAGCATCTCACGATTGATGTGCCCCTTTTCATAGGGCCATGCAATGGTTCTATGTCCAGTGACCGTTGGAATGAAGGTGAAATTTGGATTTTGCGCGGTCAATTTTTCAAACTCCTCGATGAACGCGGCGTCATCCGCCTCCCGGTTCGAATAGAACAAATACAGTCTCTGTGGCAGACGTTCCTGGCTGGCCTGCTGAAGGATGCTGCGAATGGGCGCAATTCCGATGCCGCCCGCCAGAAATACCGCTGGCCGGGTGATATCTCGATGCAGCGCGAAGGATCCCCTCGGACGGCTCACGATGAATTTCGTGCCAAGAGCGGCAGACTTCAGTGCGGTCTTAAAGACCGTCTTTCGCATACGAAGCGCGATCATCACAGGCCTCTTGTCATAAGGAGAGCTTGCGAGTGAAAAGGTCCGGGAGTTGTCGCTTTCACCTTCCAGGCGCGCAGGAGTGAAGGCAAAATCAGCGTGCTGCCCGGCGCGGAATCCGAAGCTCGCACCATTTGGGTCAAACCAGAAAGCCATCGTATCTCGGGCGATTCGTTGCCGGTCCACTAAAGTCATTTCATATTCAGCCATGGGTCGTCCTCGGTCTGAGTGTTGCGAAGGCCCTCATAGGTGCCGTGGGCATTTCAACTACATAGACCAAATTGACCACGCTTTATTCCGCTCTTGCTTCGGGGCCATATTCGTTCCAGGTCACAACTAACAGCAAGGATGCAGAGAGGCCACACAAGGAATGACCAAAGTAGAGAACAGCGGAAGACTCACGGTTGGAATCCTTGAGGACCCGCCCAAAGGCGATGCGGCAGCAGGTAAGTGAACCCCACGAATGCTTCCCACCGAGTGGACGTTTTGGTCAGTCCACGATTGAATCCTGCGTCGACCACCAAGTTCTTGCGAAGAGCACGGGAAACCGCCCACAGATTGCCGACGGTGTTGCCCTTCTCGAATGGCTGAGAGAAATGCCATACCTCCCCAGAAATTGTGAACTTCCCCCGAGAATGGGAGATGGACAGTGTTTGTCCGAACTGCGCTCGACGTACATCGCCCTGAACCTGCTCGGCAAATATCCCGTTCGTATCGAAGTGAAATCCGTGCAGATCTTCACTGAGAAGAATCGAGGTTGATTGTCGAAAAGTGCCAACGTCGAGTTCCGGGGCGACACTCGAGTAAACCCGCCGAACGTAGCTGATCGAGACAGTTGGCCGCGATTCACCACCTGCGAAGAGAACGCTCTGCACACCTGCGAAGACCTCTCCCGCATGCACCGCCGTCTGGCTTTCTGACTGACTGTAGGCGAGCGGTTCACTTTGCAAGAACAGCTCCAGCCGCGGAAGTACGGTTAGTTTGGTGACCTGCTCGATCCCGAAGCGTTGCGAAAACTCTGTCGAGTCGTCTGCGAAGAGCCCACCGGTCTCGAACTGCAGATATCCAACCGGCGTGAGTGTCGCCGGCGTCGATACCGTGGGCCGTCCCGGATTAGCGTCTGGCACAGATGTCGTCTCCGATTGTGCTCGCCCGAGTGGAGCAAGGCAGCTTAAAATGAAAGGCAAGCAAATCGGGACGAGCTTCAACCTTCCTCCTCTGAATCACAAAAGTACAAATCTATTTCCGAAACAGATTTGGAATGTACCAGCGAGCGTACGTAGCAAATCCCAACAGGAGCACGAGCCACCAGAGCACAAGTACAGTTCGCATCCAGGCCTTGTATCTCGTGATGCGAAATCTCTGCGGCAAAAGGTTCGTACCCGCAGACAGCAAGATGTAGAGCCCCGCGAGTTCGGTGACGGTTCCGAGCGCCCCGTGCATCGTCGCCAGTGCGTAGTAAGCCTTTCCCAGTTTGGCCGGAATCCTGGGAAGCACATGAACGCGGAAGGAAGGAATCATCATCACCGCAATTACGGCGAGGTTCAGAAGAACGATGACGGACTGGCACCAGGCGTGGTGCCGATAGCGCCCCTTGCGGGCAAGCCGTGCGCCCACCAGCAGACCTACTCCCATCGCGAGTTCGAGAAGGAGAACTACGTTGGCAGCGAGCGGAGCGGCGGTATCAAAGAATGCTTGGAACAATGGATTGTCTCCACGCAGAGCGCCGACTGCCTTGCGTTTCTGTTTAGATGGGAATCTCGCGTGGCAGAGTGGGCAGAATTGATTCTGTCAACCGGAAGGGAGATGCTAAGGTCGCATATCGTGTAGCCTACGAACACCTCCCGGGGTCTTCGGGTTGACAACACCAAAAGCCACAATCGCGATTGGTGCGCCTTGTTTCGAAACAGCTCTTCAGCTAATCGCCGTACGAGCCTCCCGAAGAGTCGCTTCCGCCAATCGCAGGGCACGAGGCGAATTCCCGGAAGGTCATATGTCCCTTTAGCAAAGCGTTTGATTCGTTCCTCTTCAGAAGGACCGCGCTTTGCGTTTTTGCCCGGCCGCCATTTTCTCCGGGCTCCGAAATGCAGACGTAGATTCCTGAGGATTTCTGGTCGAGCACCTTAATGGCCAGTTTCCGGGCTCCGCCCGCTGCTTCGATGATGGTTTCGTTCTCGTCCACCTTCTGCGTTGTGAATCCGTAATCTGCAAACGTCTTCTTTCCTTTTTCCTTCTTCGGCCGGAACACGGACGGCAGCGAAGTTACATCCAGCTTTTCAACCACAAACTCCCGTACTTTTTCGCTGGGGTATTCCGCTTTATTCCCTGCCATGCCCAGCGGCGCGCATGACAGCGCCACCATCGCCAACAGAACTTTAGCCTTCATTTCTGATTCTCCTTTTTCGAAAATTGGACTCGTACAAACGCTGCCAACGCTTTTTTTTCTTCCCGAATTCCGCACGCCAAATTTTCTCGTCGGAGGATCAATCGACCTTTGGTTAAGGATTCTTGGAACACCTCTATCCCGGTCCATTTACTCCACTGAGAAAGCCTCCAAGGTGCCCCGTCAAGACGACGATGACTACGGCCACAGCCTCGATCGGCAAGCGGTATCCGGGCAAAGCCTCGCCTTGGTTTCGTCGAGTTCTCCTATGGATGAACCACACTAACCAGATGAGAACGGTCGATACGCATCCCGTTACTAGATGCAGCAAGAGGATGCCTTTGAGCTTCTGTCCCTCAAGTTCCCACTGCCACGCGAGAATTCCAGTGACGACCACGGGTATGGTTGCAATCGCCGCGATGAGCAAGTTGTAGTAAGCCGCCGCGGCCAGCAGGCGCTGCTTCTTCCATTGACCTAGATAATCAAAGAGGACGCCGATGATAAAAAGCGCAATCGGGAAATGAATCAGCACGACGTGTTGCGCGTGCTTCGCCAAAATTACTGTTTTTATGTCGAACGGATGCAAGGTCGCTCCTCGCTCACTGCACGATGACTTTGCCGGTCATCTTCGGGTGAATGGAGCAAAAATAGGGATACGTTCCGGGCTTGCTGAAAGTGAAAGAAAACTTTTCGTCCGTATCGAGCACTTTGGACTTGAACGCCTTCGGTTCATCCGTGCTGACGACAGTGTGCGGAATGTCGTCCTTATTCGTCCACGTCACGGTCGTTCCCACCGGCACGGTCAGCGCAGCTGGTCCAAACGTGAAGTTGTCGATCTTCACTTCCATCGATTCCATCTTCTGTTGCGCGCTGGCAACGAAGCTCTTCTGGGTCACACCAAGCGCTCCCATTCCGAGCATTAACGTTGCTCCCAGGCATGCAGTAAACACACTTCTCCTCATGGTTTGTCTCCTATTCAACTCATTGTCCTTTCAAATCGGTTGCTGGATCGAGTGGCTTCTCGCTTATGCCAGCGAAGAGTCCACCACCGCCAGCGCGTGTTGCCCTTGCACGTAGTTCACATCCGTGATTCCCAGGACGCTCTTCAATTGCTCGGCTGGCACTTTCATCGGCCCCGGAGAATCCGCCTTGCCCGGCGCCGGTTGCGGGAACGCCGTGGAAGCCGCGGTGTGAAACGTCACGTTGCCTTCGACCTTCTGCATGGTCTGGTGAATGTGCCCGTTCAACACCGTTACCGAGCCGAACTTCTTCAGGTACGCGAGTGCCTGGGCGCTATCTTCTGTGCCCCAGCCCCACTCCGGATAGACCGACCAGAGCGGAATGTGCGCGAACACCACGATCGGTGTGCTACTTTTCAAGTGCTTCACGTCGTCTTCCAGCCATTCCAACTGGTCGTGGCCCAGCGTTCCGAGCCCGCCGGCTTTCAGATTCATTACATTGACCAGCCCGACGAAGTGCACGCCCTTCTTATCGAAGCTGTACCAGCCGCCGCCCTTGCTGCCTTTGCCGTAGCGTTCCAGAAATTGCTTTCCGTCGTCATTCAGGACATCGTGCTCGCCCGGTACATAGAAAACGTCTTTCGGCTTGGCGCTCTTCAGGATCTGATCGACAGTATCGAACTCTTCGGGCTTCGACAGGTGGCTGATGTCGCCCGTATGCAGCATGAATTCCGGCGAGGCCGAGAGTCCATTGATCTTGTCCACCGCCGCTTTCAGAGTGCCCGCGACATCCGGGTTCGCCGGCTTGTTGAAGCCCATGTGGCTGTCGCTGATCTGCACGAAGCTGAGCTCGCCCATGGCTTCCTTGGAACCCGGCTCGGGCAGGCGGCTCAGACTGTAGGACTTCAATACGCCTCCCTGAATTACGCAGAACGCGCCGGTTCCTGCCCAGGCCATGCACTTCAGAAATCCCCGCCGGTCAATCCCGTCGTGGTTGTGGTCATGCACGATTTCATCTTTTTTCTTCTCGGACATCCTTGCCCTCCATACCCGCTTCGATTTTTAACCCGTCTCTATGCACTGCACATGCCGTTGGGAGTGGCGGCGCGGGATGGTTTGGGGGTTGCCCACGCCGCCATTGAACGTGCTTGCATTCATTCAGACTCGGGCAGCGCCTGTCTTATTCCAAACTCGTCCGCTTGTATGCCTCTGTTTTTTTGTTCGTCACAATGGAGCGACCCCGAGAATAAAATCGCGGGTCATCCGGTTCTCACGTATGAAGCATCACTGATCGGGGAATGTCTTTGAGCGACTTGGATGCCGAAGACCGGCTGCGCTTCGAACAACTCGTGCTGCCCCATGTCGACGCCGCTTTCAACCTGGCGCGCTGGTTGTTGCGCAGACGCGAGGATGCCGAGGATGTCGCTCAGGAAGCCATCCTTCGCGCGTGCCGTTTCTTCCGCGGCTTTCATGGTGGAGATGCACGCGCCTGGCTGCTGCAGATCGTGCGCAATACGTGTTACTCCTGGCTGGAGAAGAACCGCTCGAGGGATCTGATGGACGAATTCGACGAAGAACTCCACCCGCAGAATGGCGCCACTCCCGAATCCATTGCTATCACTGGTGAGGGCCGGGAGCGCTTAACTCGCGCCCTCGAAACCCTGCCACCCCGTCACCGCGAAGTTCTTGTTCTTCGAGAGCTGGAAGGCTGTTCCTATAAAGAGATCGCAGCGATTACATCGATTCCCATTGGTACGGTGATGTCCTCGCTCTCCCGCGCTCGTCGTCAGTTGCACTCCGCACTCGTGAATGCTGGCTGCAAGGAGGTTATGCGTGAGCTGTGAACTTGCCTGCTCGACCCTTCACGGCTACTTCGACCGTGAACTGAACGCAGCCCGCGCCGCCGAATTTGAGCGCCACCTCGAGCATTGCTCCGACTGTCTCGCAGAGCTCGATGCCTGCGATGCCGTTCGCGATTCCTTGCGAAGGTCGCAGGTTTATGAACATGCACCGGCCTTGCTTCGGCAGAAAATATGCGCGGACCTCCGTTCCCTCGCGCCTACTATCGCCCCATCGCCATTCTTACCTTGGCGCTGGCTAGCTGCCGCCGCTGTTCTCCTTGTCGCACTCGTAGTCTGGCGGTTCATCCCCGGCCACCAAACGGAGGAGGACTATCAAGCCGAATTCGCCGCCGGGATTGTCGATGCGCACTTGCGTTCGCTCCTACCCGGCCAAATGACAATTGTCAATTCATCTGATCCGCGCACCGTGAGGGCTTGGTTCGAGGAGAAGGTCAAATTTGTTTTGCCGGTCAGCGATTTCGCGGACCACGGCTTCTCGCTGCAGGGTGGACGCGTGGATGTCGTTCGAGGTCGCACCGTCGCTGCGCTTGTTTATACAAGCAAAGGACATCTAATCAATGTCTTCGCTTGGCCTACACGCGAACCAGACACCTCACTGCGTGCAGGCTCCCGTCAAGGCTATCAATGGATCGATTGGCGAAAAGGCAAGATAGAATTCTGCGCCGTCTCCGATGCGCCCACGTCCGACCTCCAACAGCTACCGGAGCTGTTCACGGAGTAGTTCAGAAATTGAACTCGTAAAGGAATGTGTGGATAAGCGCCGGCACCTGCTCGCTTTCAATTCCGGCGATCTCGCATTTCAGGAAATCATCACGTCAAGACCCTACCGCGACAGTGATCGCCCGTCGCGCCGTTACTTCCGGTTTCCCGACAACCGCCAGGTTGCCCCCATTAATTAATACAAGCGCGTTTGTCAATCCTAACCCCACCGGCTATGAGCCGCGTTACGTAAATCGCTGGCCGTAGGCCCTGTTGGTAAGTAGAGCGTCGAAGCTTGCGGCACGAGTTCGTTTAGCTGTTCGTTTCTCGGCGGAGCCCTCTATGGGCCCAGTTCTGTTACCCATGAACTAGCGATAATGATTCGGTCTGGCCGCGCAGCTTTTGTGCGGCCCGATTTTTTCCTGTCCCACCCGCCCACCCTAAGCGTCACAACGCACTCTTTCTCCCCACCGCCATCGTCTTTCAACAGGAGGCTGATGGCGCGGTGCAGGCAGTGTGCTACGCTAATTTGGTTATGAGTACCACCCTTCCCATTCCGCTGAGCGCATCGTTAACGGCGGAGCGGCGCGAGCTGCTCTTTCCGACACTGAGCCCGGCGCAGATCGAGCGCATCGCAGCCCATGGCAAACGAAGGCGCGTTTCAGCGGGCGAGATTCTGGTCGAGCAGGGCGATCAAAACCTTCCGTTTTTTGTCGTGATCAGCGGCGCAATCGAAATCCTTCGTCCAAATGGCAAGGAGGAAGAGCTAATTACGGTGCATACCGCCGGGCAGTTTATGGGCGATGTAGGAATGCTTTCGGGCCGGCGCAGCTTGGTGCGTGCGCGGATGCGCGAGGGCGGGGAAGTAGTGGAGGTCAATCACGGGTGCTTGCAAAACCTGGTCCAGAGCGACGCCGACCTCAGCGAAATCTTAATGCGCGCTTTTATTTTCCGCCGACTCGAACTGATCGCGCGCGGCTTAGGCGATGTAGTGCTTCTCGGGTCCGGCAATTCCGCTGGGACATTGCGGATCAGAGAGTTTCTTTCTCGCAATGGACACCCATACTCGTATGTCGATCTCGACAACGATACTGGCGTTCAGGAAGTATTGGACAGGTTCCAAGTCACGGCGGCAGAGGTTCCCGTGGTCATCTGCCGGGGGAAAACTGTTCTTCGCAATCCGACGAACCGGCAAGTAGCGGACTGCCTGGGGTTCAACGAAGGAATCGACCAGCAAGAAATGCGCGACGTGATCATCGTGGGCGCGGGGCCGTCCGGGCTCTCGTCGGCGGTATACGCCGCGTCCGAGGGTCTCCGAGCGCTCGTGGTCGAAACGAACGCACCTGGCGGCCAGGCGGGTTCCAGTTCAAAAATCGAGAATTATTTGGGATTTCCGACAGGTATATCCGGACAGGAGCTTGCGGGCCGCGCCTACACGCAGGCGCAAAAATTCGGCGCGGAAATGATGATCGCGCGGCGAGCCGTGAAGCTAAGCTGCGAACGCAAGCCCTATGCGATTGAAATTGATGGCGGCGCACGGCTTCCTGCGCGCACGATTATCATTG
>Ga0210394_10002613_pt1 | contig 24364 bp, 21 predicted proteins | sample IncBWC12MmetaG_FD_160121 | JGI IMG/M metagenome (GOLD analysis project Ga0210394, IMG submission 160121) | Forest soil microbial communities from Barre Woods Harvard Forest LTER site, Petersham, Massachusetts, United States - Inc-BW-C-12-M | ecosystem: Environmental > Terrestrial > Soil >... | reverse complement strand
AACACGCGGCCTGGTCGGCGCAACTCGATCTGACCAATGTTCCCGCGTCGGGACCGGGAGCAAAGGCCGGCCATCAAGTCACGGATCAGCTCGTCTTCGTGCAGCCGCTGTGGAGATTGGGTGCCGCGACCTCAGTGACGCAGTCCGACGCCGGCAACCGCCGCGTCGGAGGGCTGTTCGCGGGCCTGCGCACGGGCCCCGTTGGCTGGCTGGGCGAGTACGATCTGGTGCGTGATGAAAGTTTCCCGGGCGGACGCTCGCTGCGGGGTGGATTGCTCGAAGCGGACTGGCGGATCCTCAAGGGGCACAATCTCAAACTGACGGCGGAATCCTATGATCCCAATCGCGCGGTGCGTGAGAATCAGCAGGCTCGCTACAGCATCGTCTATGAGTTCACGCCCATACCGTTCCTGCAACTGCGGGCCGGTTACCGCCGCTATCGCGGCATTCCGCAGAGCGACGTCGAGAACCAGCACCTGAGTTTCGTGGAACTGCACGGCTACTTTTAGGCGCCGCGCCGCGCACCGGTAGCTCGCTACTCCGCGTCGGCGAACTCGAGGTTTCGCGGGGGTTCGATATCGAAGCGCAGGCGCGGCAGCCGGGCCTTGAGCAGCTCTCGATCGAGCTCGGCCGCTTCGCCGTCGCGCAGACTTCGCCATCCCGTCTCGATGCGGCTCCAGTCTTTGAGAGCGAGTTCGGTCTCGCTCGCCTGTACTGCCGTGGGCGCGGCATCGGCGTCGGTGACTTGAGTGTAAAGAGTCAAGAAATCGCCGTTGAGGCGTTCCAGCCCGCGGACCGGTGCCGCGCCATCGTCGGGGGATTCGAGCAAGGCGGCGATGTGCAGATCGAGCGAATGAATTCGCGCGGCGAGCTGCGCATCGGCGCGTGCGCTGAGATCGGTCAGCTGCGCCCGGATCGAGCGCGCCGCGAGCCATGCGCCGGTACTGCCGTCGAGCGCGGCGGCGAGGCGCTGAGCGAGATCGAACTGAGCGGAGAAATCCTGAGGCTCGAGTTTGATGCGCGGATCCGCGCTCACGCTCAAGGGTTGCTCCCACTGATGCGGACCGACGCTCAGGCGCACCCGGTAGGTCCCCGGAGCGGCCGTCGGGCCCAGGGGTTCCTGCGGAGTATCGCCGGGCACCGCGGAAATCGGAAATGTGCGCTTCGCGCTGCGCGGCGGCGCATAGTGCAAATCCCAGACCCAGCGATGCATGCCGGCGCCGGCCGAGAGGGGCGGCGTCATGCGGATCCAGTACGCCGGTATCAACTCGCGTTCGAGCTGTGCTTGCGTGAAGGAGGGCGGATCCGCACTCGAGGCGCGCCGTACCACCGTGCCGCTCGAGTCGAGTATTTCGATGGTCACGGTGCGGCCGGCATCGTGGGCGAGGTAGTAATCGATCACCGCGCCATCCGGCGGATTGCGTCCCGCGGGTTCATCCGGCTGGATCGGCGTGTCGCTGCCGGTGCTGCGCTTCACGCGCACCGCGGGCGCCGGCTTCAGCAACATGGCCTCGCGCGCCGCAGCCGGCGCGGTGAACTGCCGCAGCGGACTGATGTCATCCAGCACCCAGAACGATCGTCCATGCGTGGCCACGATGAGATCCGACCCGTGGATCGCCAGGTCGCGCATCGAGGTGTGGGGCAAATTGAGCTGCAGGGAATTCCAGTGATCGCCGTCGTCGTAGGAGACCCACACGCTCTTCTCGGTGCCGGCGAACAGCAGGCCGCGGCGGCTCAAATCCTCGCGCACGGTGTTGACCGGCGCATCGTCCGGCAGGCCGCCGATGATCGGGCTCCAAGTCCGGCCGCCGTCGCGGGTCCGGTAGACATAGGGCCGCAAATCATCGACGCGAAATCGGCTCACCGACACGTAAGCAACTTCGGGGTCGAAATGCGAGGCCTCGATTTGCGTCACCTTGCTCCACGGGGTGAGGGCCGGCGGCGTCACGTTTTGCCACTGTTTGCCGCCGTCGCGCGTCAGCCACACCAAACCGTCGTCGGTGCCCGTCCAGATGAGCCCATCCGCCAGAGCGGATGCACTCGCCGAGTAGATGACGCCGCGCTGCAGGTCGGCCTTCGGCAAGCGCAGACTGCCGACGCTCGGCGGCGCGCCCGGGTTCTCTCGCGCAAGGTCCGGACTGATGACGCGCCAGTGTTGACCGCCATCGGTGGTCTCGTAGAGACGATTGGCCGCGTAATACATGCGGCGCGCGTCTTGCGGGGAAAACAGCAGCGGTTCGGTGCGATCCACCCGCACGCCCGCGCCTTTGAGCGGGATCGGCGTGATGTCCTGCACCTGCCCCGTCGACAGACGGGTTTTGGTGACCACATTGCGGCCCGAGCCATAGACGACGTCGGGATCCTTTGGATCGGGCACGGCATACCCGTACTCGATCACGCCGACCGGATGCCAGTCGCGAAACGTGATCTCGCCGTCGTTGCCGCGCGTGGCGATGCACACCGAGCCGCTCTCCTGCTGGCCGGAGCAGATCCGATACGGGAATGTATCGGTGACGCCAATGTGGTAGAGCTGTGCCGTCGGCTGATTGAGCCAGGAACTCCAGGTCGCACCGCCGTTGACCGTGATGATGGCGCCCTGATCGCTGACCAGCGCAATGTGGCGGGGATCATCCGGGCTGATCCATAGATTCTGATAGTCGTCGCCGCCGGGAGATCCGCGCAGCGATGACCAGTGCGCGCCGCCGTCCGTCGACTTCACGGTCACCAAGCTCGCGCTGTAGAGCACGTCGGCATTGCGCGGATCGACCTTGATGATGGGCAGATCCCCGCCGCCGATGCGCAGCGCCGGCCGCGGATCGCTGGTGGCGCGTAGCCACGTTTCGCCGCCGTCATTCGACCGGTACACGCCCAAGCCCGCCGCCGAGCTGTAATCGCCTTCGGCGCTGGTCGCGACCGTCGCATACAAGCGGCCCGGCTCACTCGGTGCCACCGCCACTTCGATTTGCGCCAGATTCTCCGGTAAACCTTGCGTCAAGCGGCGCCAATGGTCGCCGCCGTCGGAGGACTTGTAGAGACCGCCGGTCGAACCGTTGAAGACGTTCTTATCTTCCCACGGGCCGGAGCGCACGCTCCAAAGGGCGGCATACAGCACGTTCGGATCATGCGGATCGATTTTGATGCAGGAGCCGCCCGTGTCGTCATCGGTGTGCAGCACCCGGGTCCAGTTCTTCCCGCCGTCCTGTGAGCGGAAAATCCCGCGCTGCGCATTCGCGCCGTACGGGTGCCCCAAGACCGCCGCATACAGCCGGTTGGGATCGCGCGGGTCCACGGCGAGGTCCGGGATCTGCTGAGCGTCGTCGAGCGCCAAGTGTATCCAATGCAGCCCCGCGTCCGAAGAACGATAAATGCCGTTGCCGACCGACAAATCCGGCCGCGCCAGGCCCTCGCCGCTGGCCACATAAATGATGTTCGGATCGGATGGCGCCACCGCGATCGCGCCGATGGATTGTGTCGGCGCCGAGTCGAACACGGGATTCCAGGTCCGGCCGTAATCGGTGGTCTTCCACACGCCGCCGTTCACCGCACCGATCAGAAAGGTTTCGGGCTGACCGGGAATGCCGGTCACCGCGCGTGTACGGCCGCCGCGAAACGGTCCGACCAGACGCCATTGCAGCGCCTGAGCCGCGGCGACCTCCGCGGCGGCGGCCGGCGCGGCCGCGGCTGGCGCGGAAGCAGCTGCCGCGGGCAGCGCGAGCCCCGCGGCCAAGGCCGCGAGGCAGGCGCGGCTCGCGATGCTCACGCCGTTCATAGCCCGTTCGCGGCGCCGATGGCGGGCACGCCGTGGGCGCGCATCAATGCTTGGAACGCCGGCAAATCAGTGTCGGATACCGAGCGCCACTTGGCGAGCACCGCGGCCAGCTCGCCATGCAGGTAGGTGTAGACCTGCCGCTGCGACTCGGTGGGGCCAAAATCCTCGGAGTCGAGCGTGACGGAGAAGGTGTCGTACTGTTCGTTCAGCATGTTCGGATAGCGCAGATTGTCCTCCGACGCGGCCATCTTGACCTGCAGCAAGCGCCCTTCGATCGGCGCGAGCTTGGCCGCGAGCTCATTCGCGGCCTCGATGACCGGCTTGGCCTCGCCGTTATCCTTGCTCCACTTCTTCACGATGTCGAGGCGCGCCCGCGTCTCGCGAATCTGGTTCACGACCTTGTGCAGCGAATCGATGTCGGTCCAGGTCTGCATCGACAAGTCCGCGAGCTCATTCACTTCGCGGTCCGTGATCTGGCCGTGCAGTCTAGGATCGGGCACGACTTCGAGGGGTGCGGTTTGGCTCTTGCCGCCCACGGTCAGGCGCACCTGGTAATGGCCCGGCGCAACCAGGGGTCCGCGCGGACCGTCGTCGGCGTAGAACGCGCCCGGGATTTTCTCCGGATCCTCCCAGCGAAGATCCCACGCGAAGCGATTGCCGCCGGCGGCGTCCGGAATCACATCCGCCGGTTTCTCGCGGTCGGTCCATTCCTCCGGCTGCTCGAAGCCATTCGAGGGCCGATGATTCGAAATGCGGCGAACCAGCTTGCCGTCGCCGGTGAGCACCTCGAGGGTGATGACCGCGTCCTCGGCGGGCTTGGTTTTCAGGTAGTAGTCGATCACGGCGCCTGCCGGCGGGTTGTCGCCCACCGGCAGCCGGCGCTCGACTTGATTGGGATAGTGCAGTTTCACCGCATGCGCCGGCTGGAACAGGTGGAAATCGCCGGCGGTGATGCCTGCCGCTGTCTGGCGCAGCGGCGACAGGTCGTCGAGTATCCAGAACGAGCGGCCATGAGTTGCGGCCACCAGATCATTGTCCTTGACGACGAGATCATGGACCGGCGTGGTCGGCAGATTGAGCTGCAGCGCGTGCCAATGAGCGCCATCGTCGGGCGAAAAATACACGCCGAGCTCCGTGCCGGCATAGAGCAGGCCCTTGGCCGCAGGGTCTTCGCGCACGGCGCGCACATAGGCTCCGTCCGGGATGCCGTTGACGATTCGAGTCCACGTCTTGCCGAAGTCGTGAGTACGGTAGATCAGCGGCTTCAAGTCGTCGAGCTTGTGGCGATCGACCGCGACATAGGCCGTGGCCGCATCGTGCGGCGAGGGATCGATCAGGCTCACCATGCTCCACGCCGGCATGTCCTTCGGGGTGACGTCGGCCCAAGTCTGGCCATCATTGCGCGTCACTTGAATCAGGCCATCATCGGTCCCGGCCCAGAGCAATCCCTGTTGCCGCGGCGACTCGCCCAGTGCAAAAACGGTGTCGTAGTACTCGACGCTGGTGATGTCGAGCGTGATTGATCCGCCCGACGGCTGCTGTTTGCTCTTGTCGTTGCGCGTGAGATCCGGACTGATGGCCTTCCAGGTGCGCCCCTGGTCAGGGCTGCGCAACACGAATTGCGCCGCCGTGTACAGAACATTGGAATCATGCGCCGAGACGAACAGCGGTTCGGTCCATTGCAGGCGGAATCGCAGGTCGGCGGCGCCGTTGCCCGACACGTCGAGCGGATACACCGACACATCGCGCAGATTGTTCGTGCGGTGATCGAGCCGGGTCATCTGCCCGCTGTCCGAATTCGCATAGATGATCTCCGGATCCTTGGGATCCGGCGCAATGAAACCGCTTTCGCCGCCGCCGACGTCGAACCAATCCTGGCGGCCGATGACGCCCTCGTCGTCGCGGCTCGCGATGGCGATCGTCGTATTGTCCTGCTGCGCGCCATACACGCGGTACGGCCAGCGATTGTCCACGGCCACGTGATAGAACTGGGCGGTGGGCTGATTGTACGGCTGGGTCCATGATTTGCCGCCGTCCACGGAAATGCTGGTGCCGCCATCGCTGCCGTTGATCAGGCGGCGCGGATCCTTGGGATCGATCCACAGCGCATGATGATCGCCATGCGGGGCCGGCATCAGGTCGAAGGTTTTCCCGCCGTCCGCGGAGCGGAACGCACCGGTGTCGAGCACGTAGACGACGTCGGGAGAGACGGGGTCGGCAAATACATGGCTGTAGTACCAGGCGCGCTGCCGGAAACGATGATCCTCGTTGACCCGAGTCCAGGTATCGCCGGCATTATCCGAGCGGAACAGGCCGCCTTCGGCCGCTTCGATCATGGCGTACACGCGCCCTGATCCCGCGCCCGCCACCGACACGCCGATGCGCCCGAGAATCCCCGCAGGCAGTCCATGTCCCTCGAGATGCTTCCACGTGAGTCCGGCGTCCGTCGATTTGTACAGTCCGGAGCCCGGGCCGCCGCTCGAAAGGTTCCAAGGCTGGCGGCGCATCTGCCACAGGGAAGCATAGACGACGTTGGGATTGCCCGGATCGAATACCACGTCGATCGCGCCGGTGTCCCGGTCCTTGTATAAGACCTTGCTCCAAGTCTGCCCGCCGTCCGCGCTGCGGAACACGCCCCGTTCCTCGTTCGGACCGAAGGCATGTCCGAGGGCGGCGACGAGCACGATGTCCGGGTTGTTGGGATGCACGATCACGGCGCCGATCTGCCGCGTGTCGCGCAGCCCCATGTTCTTCCAAGTGCGGCCCGCGTCCACCGATTTGTAGACGCCGTCGCCGTAGGTGATATTGCCGCGCGGACAGGCTTCCCCCGAACCGACATAGATGACGTTGTGGTCCGAGTCGGCGACCGCGATCGCGCCGATCGAGGCGATCTTCTGGTCGTCGAACACGGGCTTCCACGAAGCGCCGACATCGGTGCTTTTCCACACGCCGCCGGCGACTGCGCCGAAATACCAGGTGTTCGGATCCCCCGGCACGCCGGTGACCGCGACCACGCGGCCGCCGCGGAACGGGCCGATCTGGCGCCATTTCATGCCGCCGAGCAAGGCCGGATCGATGTCGGGGGCGGCCGCATTACACAGCCATGGCGTCAGCACGAGCACGACTAGGATGGCAACAGACGAAACGAACCGGCGCGTCATATTTTTTTACTCCGTTGAGGACGGCGCGTATCGTACAGGAAAGTGCAGTGTCGGCCACTGCCCGCATGGACTGCGGCGCCATCGCGGCGGTGTCCGCGGGCGATCGGTCGGCTTAGCTACGAATGATCGTGAGTCGACGGCAGCCAAACTGCGGCGCGTTCGACCCGAACCGGCGCAGCGCCGGAGCGGGCTTCTGCGATGGCAATGTAGAACATTTCATCCTGACTTCGGGATGCCGTCGGCAGCAGCTTGATGAAGAAACTGGTGGAGTTCTTGCCCCGGGGAATCAACTGGGTCACTTTTCCCTGCTGCACGTAATCGATGCCGGGTTTTGCCGACGCACCCTCGGTCCACCAGACGAATGCCGTATCCCCGCGCAGCTGTTGGGAAGATCGATGCACGCGAATTTCGGCAAAGTTCTCCCCCGAGCGGATTCTATAGTTCCTGGCCGCCACCACGATGGGGTCGAGCACGGCTGCAGGCTTCGGCCGGATGGCATCGCGCTTCGTGGTATCGACCGTGGCATCGGCGAGCGAGGCAGGTTGCGGAAGCTCCGGCAGGGAATCGAATGGTCCGGTGTCTCCGAGACTCGCTTGCATCGGTCCGAAGTCCGCGAGCGGGTTTACATCCGTCCCGTAGCTCGATCGGGTGTTCGCGGCGAGCGTCGGGCCGCCATTGTCGCGGGACTTTCCGGCCGGCGCCACGCGAATCAACGATAGCCACACCGATACCGTGATCAGCAAGACCGCGAACGCCGTGGCGGCCTTGAACGATGCCAAGGGCCGCGCCGCAGCCGGTGCCGGCTCTATATCGCGGGCGCGCGGCAATTGCTTCGCCGCCGCGCGCTCGGTCGATAATCGATCGAGCCAGGTGCGTACCAATATCGAACGGCCGCCGCGATGCCAGGACAAGCCCATGGTCAGGGTCTTCCATTGCTGGCCGCTCAATCCCGGCGGCCGATCCGGCACGATGCCGAGGTCGCGCGCCACCGTCGACGGCCGGCGCTGGAACGGATGTGCGCCGGCCAGCAATTCGTAGGAGAGGCAGGCGAACGCATAGATATCATCGCGCGGGTCGGCCGATCGCCCGGCCAGAAGTTCGCAGCAAGCATAGGCGGGCGTCAACGCGGAAGTCGTGGTTCTGCGGACCGGCGCGTCCGCGCCCTGGGTAACGGCAGTGCTCGACGCGCCAAAGTCGAGTATGCGAACTTCCCCCGAGTGCGTGATCATGACGTTATGCGGTTTCAGATCGCCATGCACGACGTTGCGCGCATGCGCATGCGCGAGGCCGGCCCCGATCTCGCGTATGATTGCCCAGGCATAGGGGCGCGGCATGGGCAGCGGGTGCAGGCGCTCGGTCACGCTGCTCAACAAATCCCCTTCGAGCAGCTCCATCGTGAAAAAATCCAGCTCGCCGTCGCGGTCGAGCTCGTAGACCTTGACGATATTTCGATGCGACAGCCTTTGCGTGCAGTAAAACTCGCGCCGCAAGTTGGCGAGCAGCTCCTCACGGTTGTCGGACTTTTCATGCAGAATTTTGATCGCCACGTATTGATTGGCGGGGGGAAGGTCGGCGCGGTAGCGATCGAGGGCCTTGAATACCGTTCCCATGCCGCCGCTGCCCAGGCGCTTCTCGAGCACATAGCGGTCGCGCAACACTCGGCCGATTTCAACCCCGGCGAACCGACTCGAATCATCGAGCGAATCGTCGGTTTGTTCGGTCGGCCGGGTGCGAAGATCGAGCGTGGCGGCGTAGGGCATGGTCGCTGTTCCGCGTCCGATGATTTTCGACGCCCTGGCGCGAAACTCGTCGGCCGAAATCTCGCCGCGGATGAACTGTTGGTTGATCGCAACGAGCACATTTCCCGCGGAGTCGGGCGCGGCACGCACCAGACTCGAAATCTCGCCCACGAACTCAGCCTCGCTATAGTCGCCGCGGGCCAGTTCATGGAGGCGGTTGCGCAATTCGCTGTCCAAGTTGACTCCAGGCTGGCTGACGGCGGCGGTATGAGCTTCAATCATAGGGATCAGTCCATAGTCCTTTGTAAAACGCCTCAACCTGCCCGTCGTTGACCGTACTCTGGATGCCGGCGCCGGTTCTGTATGTCAGACAACGCCGCATGTTGGCGCGGTAGATGTCGGATAAGGCGGCTATTCTCCCGGCATCGCAGACGCCCCGGCAACCACTGTCGCGTTTCCCCAACATGAAATGGTGCAGTGCGGTAGCTACTTGCGGCTACCCCCTACATCGCGCGATGCGCGCTCCGACTACACTGCAGACCACCTTTCCAATGGAGTTCCCCGATGCGCAACAACCATCCGAAAAGCGAAAATCCCGCGATGAAGGAAAAGGCTGCGAGCGAGAAGGACCTGTTGGCCCGCGAGAAAGCCACCGAAGCCGAGAGAGCGGCAACGCATCCGCATCTGCACGGTCACGATGCCGCTGCGGACCTGAAGTCGGGCCGGCGCAAGTAGCTCGGGCTCGAATGCCGGCCTCACACCAACGCGTCTAATATCGCGTGGTGACGGCCGTGAGCCATTGCGGCGCTCGGTCGAGTACCCACGACTCGAGCGACTTATCGAGCCCGGTCGCAATCAGGGCGCCCACTCCCAGCATGATCAAACCGAGGAGTTGCCTGCCGAATCTGCCGGTCTGCAGTAGGCGTCCCCGCATCTGCGCCAAGCTGGCCCGCGATAGTGAACCGAGCAGTATCAGAGGTGCGGCTGCACCGATGCCGAAGATCAACATGAGCAAGGCGATTTCAGCCAAGTCCCGGCCTTGGCTCGCGAGCGTAGTCGCTGCGCCGAGGGTGGGCCCCACGCAGGGACTCCACACGACACCGAGCAACAGCCCGACGATAAACTGACCGGCGAGTCCATCGATCGCGAGGCGCGCCAGCAATTGATTGCCTGAGTTGCCCAAGCTCGCAGTCGCGGCGGCGAAGGCGGTTTGCAATCGCGGCATCAAGAGAATCAATCCGAACACGGCAAGAATGACGGCGCCCCCGAAGCGAAACGTGTCCGGATCGAGCCCGAGCGATGCGCCCGCGGTGGCGAGAAATATCCCGATCACCGCAAAGGAGGACGCCAGACCGGCGCCGAGCGCCAAGGCTCCCCACCGGTGCGCATTGACGGCGGAGGCGATCAACACGGGAACCAAGGGCAGTACGCAGGGCGACAGTGTGGACAGGGCACCCGCCAGGAGGCCGAGTCCATAGGTCGCGGGGCCGAAAGTCATTGCGCTGGCCGTGCCTTAAGTAACCGCACGGCGCAGGAGTGCCGCCAGGGCCGTTTGCCCGGTGTCGCCCGTGGACCGTGCAGTCTCCTTGCCGCCCTTGAAGACCACCACCGTACTTTGCTGGGTCACTCCGAGTGAGCGCTTCAGCGCTTTTTCTGTATCGAAATCCGCGACGAATAAAGTCACGTCCTTGAATTCCGGCGTTTGCATCAATTGCTGCAAGACCGGCGCCTGGGCGCGGCAGGTGGGGCACCAATCGGCGTGAAACACCACCGCAACCGGTTTACCGGCGGCGCGCTGCGCGTCGAACTGCGCCGCGTTGAACGGTGTTTCCGCAGCGACAGACGTGGTCGCCAAAACAGCGAACAGGAGCGCAATTGAGGCGCAGCGGTGGGCAAGCGAGGCGCAGCGGCGGGCAAGGGCGGCGCAGCGGTGGGGTGTCATATTTCGTTCTCCAAAGATGTGGTTACTCCCGGGAGACGACCGGGGCAGCGGATGAATCATTACCGATTGGTAACCATGTCTTTTGCGTAACATTCCGCCGCGTCGGCGCGACGCCGCTATGATCGGGGCGCGCGGCAGGAGGAGTCCCGCACGCGCGAAGCCACAGTCACAACCAGAGGAGAATTCAATGAAATTCAGTCTGCGCGATCTCATCTCGGCCGGCACGTTCTCGGTGATCACGGCTCTCGCGCTCGGCATGCAGCCGATGGCGGCGGGCGCCGCACCGGCGCTCACGATGCAGCAGGAAGACGCTGCGCATCCGCGGATAGTCGAAGCCATCCACCACATGCGGGAAGCGCTGCGCGAAATGGAAGCCGCTCCCGACGATTTCGGCGGCAATAAAGCAGCCGCGATCCGCGATACCAAAATCGCGATTCATTCGCTGCGCAAGGCGCTGTACTTCCGCCTGCACATGGACGACGCGGCTATCGACAGGATTCAGTAAGCTTCTGTAAAAAAAAGAGGGTGAGCGCCGGGCCGAGTATCGTGACGATGCGGCTCGGCACCCTCTGGTTGGCTCACCCCGAAAGAGCTCTGAATCAATGAAACGCGGACAGACTGCATGACAGCATCCGCCGGCCCCTGTCGTCTGTGCGTTGCCGTACAGACCCGGCAGATTCTAAGGTGCGCCGCTCAGACAGGCAGCCTGACGGACGGTGCGCGAAGCAAATCTTTGACGGCATTCGGCGCGAACTGGCGCCACTCAATGCCCACTTCGCCACGGACCTTGCGCGCGACGTGCGCCGCGATGACGGCGTCGCCCGGCTGCGGCGATGGTAGCTCGAGGGTCACTTCGATACGGGAGTTGAGCGGTAAATCAACATCGGTCGTCATGAGCGCGCCGCTCAGACTGAGATTTTTGATGCGGCCGTCAAAGCCGGTCGTGGACGGCGATGTCACGTGAACCGGAATGCTGACGCGGATTCGTGCGCCCCAACGATGTTCAGCATCAATTAATGAGTGTGCCATTGACGAATGTTTAGCGGCCGAGACGCGTGATCAGGGATCGAATCTTGCGCAGCAGAACGATCCTCGCTCCGTTCGTCAGGTAATAGAGCTGCCACGTGGCCGAGGTGCGGGCCGGCCGGGATTTCCGAGCGACGAATCGACGCCGCTTGCGGACCGCCGGAGTATCAACGTCGGCCCAGGTGACGCTTTTGATCACATGTCGAACCATCTTCGTCGGCAGTTCTTGGAGCAGCATGAGTGCCATTGTTCGCCAGTGAATCCACTTTGGTTCCGTGGTTCATTTACGCCAGAACAGCGGCATTTCTCTGTTCGATAGCCCACATTGGCCGGTTTTTCATCGGACGTCGTCGTGCGCCGGGCCGTCGCCTGCGCATCCCGCGTTGCAATATCAGTCGCCGGCGATGATGGAGTCGATCCAAGATGCGAGCGCGCTCAACACCGCGGTTTGCACCTGCGCGTCGGTACGGCCGCTGCGCGCCGGAACATGAAAAGAGTGATCCGCATCTTGAAACAACATCAAGGTCGCCCGCTCGCCGAGCCGCATTGCCAACGGCTGCAGCAGCGGCAATTCGGCGAATGCGTCCTGTGTGCCTTGGAGAAACAGCAGCGGGATACCGACCTTGAAGAGATGCTCCGCTCTGGCCTCGGACGGCTGTTTTGGAGGGTGCAGCGGAAACCCCAGAAAGACGATGCCGCGCACTTCCGCAAGCGGCGATGCGGCTTGCGCCTGCGAGGTCATGCGGCCGCCGAATGACTTGCCGCCGGCGAACAAGGGGAGGCGGGGCGCGAGTTGCAACGCTGCGCCGACGGCAGCGCGTACGGTCGCGTGGCAGAGCGCGGGCGGATCCGGCCGCTTGCCGTGACGCTCAACGTAGGGGAACTGATAACGCAGGGTGGCAACTCCCAAGCCCTGGAGCTCATTTGCCACGCCCGCGAGGAACGGGTGATGCATGCCGGCCCCCGCCCCATGGGCGAGCACCAATGATGCCTTGGATTCGGGTGCACACTGCCAAAGACCCGAGACGCTGATGGTTTCGGTAACGAATATCGTTTGAGGGACGGCAGAGGTCACTCGGTTAGTATGCCGTGCAATCCGTTTCATGAGGAATCCTCCATGACAATTCGGCGCTGGCTGACCGGGCTGCGACAGGCAGAGAAAGGCGGCGCGATGATCCTACTATTGGGACTGTCGTGGCCGCTCCTGTCGCACTCGGCCGATGCGGTGATTCCGCCCGCCGAGTGGCACTGGGCGGCGATTCATGGCCATAAAATCTACTATGCCACGCGCGGCAGCGGCTCGACGCTGGTGCTGCTGCACGGTGGCGGGGATTCCGGCGAACATTCATTCGCCCGCCAACTCGACGTGTTCTCGCAGCGGCATCGCATCGTGGCGCCCGATCAAGTCGGTCAGGGTCGTACACCGGAGGTGCCCGGTCCGCTGACCTATACCGGCATGATGGACGATACGGCGGCCCTGCTGCGGCACCTCGAACTGAACCATGTCGACGTGGTGGGGTTCAGCGACGGTGGCATCCTCGCGCTGATGCTGGCCGTCCGCCACCCTGAATTGGTGCGGCGGTTGGTCATCAGCGGCGTCAATGTCGCGCCCGAGGGTCTCAACGCCGAGGATCTCGATGAACTGCGCGCCACGCAGAGTCCGCACCCCAAGACGATGGATGAGAAGCTTGCGCATCTGTGGCTGACATCCCCCACCGAAGCGGAACTGAACTTGGGCGTGCTCGCAACAATACGGCAGCCCGTGCTGGTGATTTCCGGCGACCGTGATGCCATCACGCTCGAACACACCCTCAAAATATTCCATGCTCTGCCGGAGGCGCAGTTGTGCATCCTTCCGGGCACGGATCACGCCACTTTTTCGGGGCGCTCGGAATGGCTGAACCCGATCATCAATGCGTTCCTCGAACGCTAAAGGGCTAAAAAATGGATACCGAGGAGCTCCTAACTGAGATCCGCCTCGCTTTTCCGCTCGTGGAAATGCCGAGCAAGCGTGATCATGCCGCAGAAGTAGGCTGAGAGTTCGAACTGGTGGGCGATTGCCTACGCTGTTAGATCTGGAGTAGGCTTTCGAGATCGTGCTGACATCGGATCAAGCCAATATAGTCGCTGAAAAGCTGCTAGCCGCAGAGCGCCAGGTCAGCGACCGTGCAGCCGCTTGTCGCGCCGTACGTTCATGGCCATCCTCATTGGTTCTAGCAATTTTTGCCTTTGTGATGTGTGGATTGATTTTCTTCACATGGGTTTTTGTCGCTCGAGATTTGAGCAGCGGGTCGCGCGCCCTCGGCGCTATGGTTTCTGTGTTGCCCTGTTTCTACGTTGCCGTAGTTCTAAGGCGCCGTCGGCTCAGCGGCGGCCCCGCCGGGCCGCGGTAACATTAAACGCCGGACACGAGTTCAGCGATCTAACACGCCTCTGGGCGCCCGAAAGTCGATCGATGTGGTTTTCGCATGAGCTAATACGATTAAGGACCCGCCGCATGAAAGTCAGAGACGCCGTTGTGCTTATCACCGGGGCCAATCGCGGTATCGGTTTGGCCTTCGCTCAAGCAGCGCTCGCGCGCGGCGCTCGCAAGGTCTATGCAGCTGCACGCAATCCCTCGCAAATGACCCTCACCGACGTGGTTCCCGTCAAGCTCGACGTCACCTCCGCGGACGACATACTTACGGCCGCCCGCACTTGTCCGGATGTGACCCTCGTCATCAACAACGCGGGCATCGCACGTCTGGGCGGGCTCCGATCACCGGAGACGCTCGACAGCGCCCGCACACACTTCGAGACCAATGTGATCGGCGTCTTGCGAATGATGAAGCCTTCGCGCCCGTTTTGAAATCCAACGGCGGGGGAGCTTTTATCAATGTGCTGTCCGTCGCCAGCTGGATCAATTCCGGTGCCATGACCGCTTACGCCGTATCCAAGGCCGCCGCCTGGAGCCTGACCAACGGCCTGCGCAACGAACTGAAGGCGCAGCACACCCAAGTCTTAGGATTGCACGCGGGCTTCGTCGACACCGACTTGACCAAAGGACTCGACGTCCCCAAGGCCTCCCCGCAATCCGTCGTCCAACAAGCCTTCGATGGGTTAGAAGCGGGATTGAGTGAAGTCCTTGCCGATGAGCGTTCGCGGACGATCAAGCAAGGACTCACCGCGATTCCACCGGTTTACCTTTAAGACCGACCCCCATGGCCGGCGATCATCTGCCGACACCGGCTCCTGCCGTGCTCGCCGCACGATCGGCTTTTGCATTCTAAAACAGACAGGAAAAAAATGAATCCCTCATCCTTGTTCGCCCGCATCGTGGCTATCGTCGGGATTGTCACGCTGGTCGTCGGCAGTCAGGCATCGGCCGCAACGCCGCCAGCCGCAAATGCCTATGGCGACAACTCCGCCGCTGGCAACACCTTCGTGTTCAATGACAATCGTTTTTATTACGAAACATATGGCGGGGGCTTACCGCTGTTACTCATTCACGGCAACGGTGAATCGATCAACGGTTTCAAGGGACAGATTGACGCTCTTTCCAGGCGCCACAAGGTCATTGCCATGGATAGTCGCGGACAGGGCAAATCGGAGCTTGGCACGACCGCGCTGACTTACGAACAGATGTCCGAAGATGTCAATGCGCTACTGGAGCACTTACAGCTCGATCATGTGAAAGTATTGGGCTGGAGTGATGGCGGCATCATCGGACTGCTGTTGACCATTCACCATCCCGACAAGGTCAGCATGCTGGCCGTGATGGGTGCGAATCTCGAGCCGGCTGCCGCTTATCCATGGGCGCTAGAAGGCCTCGTACGCATGCGTAACCGAATCACTGCGGAACTCGCGCACAGCAACAATCCGAAGCCTCTGCGACTGCAATTGCAACTTCTCGACCTGCTGGAGAATCAGCCACACATACCCCTGGCGGACTTGACTCGCATACAGGTTCCGACGCTGGTCATGGCCGGCGATCGCGATGTGATCCGCGACGAGCATACGTTAAGAATGTTCCACGCAATTCCCAAGTCGCAACTGGCCATCTTCCCCGGCGCAACGCACATGATCCCCGCACAAGATCCGCCACGCTTTAATCGAACGGTACTCGAATTCTTTGACAAGCCATTTGCAATGCCGGATACCAAGGACCTGGGATGGTTTGACTAGGTTCTTCCGATGCAAACTGATTCTTGCGGAGCCGCGAAGAGCGCGGGCATGACACTCATCGCCTGACGTCAGAGTCGAGATAGGGGAGGGCGGTCCACTGCAAGCGGAACACTCAACTGCGTCGTATCGCCGGATGGCGAATCCCTGGACATCCCTAATCCCTTTTGAATCGAAGATCCTCTGTAGAATGAGCTACGGCGATAGAACCGGCAACTGGGTTAGACCAAACGCATTTCGTTGTAGATACATCGTTTACGCGTATCTCCTTGACTCCCAATAGGAGCTAACAACCATCCAAGACACGGGAGGGGGACCCGGTCCCGGGAATGCTCGTATTGGCCCATGGCGCGTCTTACGGTGCAGGGGCAATTCGCCCAAAAAGCCATAAGATGCCTGCTCGGTAGAAGTTTGTGCTATCAGCGGAGTGCGTGCCACCTTCAATATTCACGGTCTTTATCGTCCACGGACCGCCCGTCACGCCGTCCCAGTGATTGAACCATCTCAGCGCTTCCTCTCTCAACGGTGGCCGATCTCGAGTACCGCTGGTGACCACGAGACCCAGATCGCGGCGAGTCGCGGCTGGTGCATCTTGGAAATATCGGTCGCCGTCCGCTTTGAATGACGCGTTAGCCGCGATTCGTCCCCAAAACAAATCAGGATCGGTGAATGCGGAGTACAGTACAAAGGAACCTCCACGGGATTGTCCAAACAGGATTCGTCGATCCGGATCGGCGTGGTACCGGCGTTCGATCGCCGGAATGAGTTCCGTTTTGAGGAAGCGATGGAATGCAGGGGCACCCGCACATTCCGGCTTCACCCCGTCTGCTGGTGCCGTGAAATCAACGTCACGTTTATTTATCGACGGGTCGAATGATCCATATGCGATACCGACTGTGATTGCTTCAGGTAGCTTTTCGTCAATAACGAGAAATAGATGCTCTGTCGCCAGTATTGGAAACAGGGAGTCGCCATCGAGCAGATACACCACCGGATAACGAGTCTCGGGGAACGCTTTGGAGTAACTCTCCGGCAAGCGAACATAGATATGATATCGGCGGCCGGTTTCTTTTGACATCAGCTCAAAATAATCACCCGACAGTGCGGGCAAATAGTTGAGCGGGATAACTGCCGTGCCCTTTGGCATCTGCGAACTTGGTGCCGTGGCGCAAGCAACTGCCGCAAGCGTCGAAAGTAGTACAACTACAGCTGTCGTTGTGATCCGCACGGCCCATCCCGCACTTTCCCTAGCGATATAAGATATTGACTTCGCGAACAGATTGGAAGCAGTAAATACCTCTTTGCGCCGGAGCGGACATCCCACAGCCGAGATGTTCGTCGACTTTTTTCGCCGAGAATCGCCAATCGTCACGCCCCGCCGCGCAGAACACTGACAATGCAAGCACACCCGTTTAGCGTTGCATGCATCACAAATGAAGCGCGAAGAGATCGGTATCGTATAACGAAAAAGGAGGCCCCCATTCCCAACAAAAACCGCACTCCAAACTCGATCCAACCGAAAATGCCGTTCTTGAAACTAATATTGTGAACAAAGGCGAAAAGCAGACTGATAATTAGCGCGGCCGGCCACACCGCCATGCGTTGCTTCAACCAATCGAGCAAGAGACCGCGAAATATGAGCTCCTCAGAAAGCGGTCCAAGAACGACGACAGCGGCTATCGCGAGCGGCAGCTGGCGCAGATTACTCGGTAACACAGCCTGAGCGGGGATGTCCACCTTGACGCCCGCCAGTTCCAGGATTTCGGTTACGCCCCACGGAAAGAAAACCAAAATGAGGCCACCCAGGGCGCTGGCTAGGATGACGGAGCCGTTAACCGGCGAGAATCGGACTTGTAGGCTTTCCCAACCACGGCTGCGCGATAACCTCTGATACCCAACGATCCACCAGACGCTGCCAATCATCACAGTGACGATAACAGTCAAAAATCGCGACGCGCCAAACACCCCGAGTAGTACAACAAAGGCGATCTCGGTGATGGATGCACCGATCATCAGCAAAACGATGTCCCACAATTTGACTCTTGGCGGCAAAGCTATGAACTCTTGATTGTCATCCGCTCGCCACCAGACAAAATCGTCGATTCCGTCAAAAGAATAGCGGCGAAGTATTCCGCGAGCGTCCATCGGCTACAATATGCGCGCCTTATGCGACATACCCGAGTCATCCGGTATGCGAGGCATCTTCCGGATCCTGTAACCGACGCCGCGTTGTCCAAAAGAGGAGCGCCTCGAACCCCAAGAACGCCGCGACCAGCACAACGATGCCGACGCGCCCGGCAATCTCTTCAGCGACCCGGGCCGTCACATACACCAGTACGATCATACTGAGTGCCATACCGGGCGCACCTAACCCACGCATGGCCGCGCTGCGGTGATAGCCGGCCCAGAACGCAAACCTGGCCAAAACCCACACCACCGTTGTAGCGACGACCGCTCGCATGGCTGAACCCGTCGGGCAATACGCCGCAAGCCCGAAAAGAGCAGCGGTGAATACAACTGTCTGCTCAAGAGTGTTCTGTAAGTACCGCTCATTCACCTTGAGACGGCGCGTCTCGAACCGCGCCAGAGGATCGAAGGCGGGCGAGCCCAGTCGTTCATGTGCCACTGCCTCAACTCCCATGACAAGGGTAAAAAGCACAGCGACGCACCAGCTCTTAAGGGCAAAAGCTTCCCTGGAAACCAAGTTCTCCATCGAGAGAATAGGAGGCATAAGCTGATCGATCGCCAACCAAAGTGCCACGGCCACCGGCATCGCCAAACCGATCATGATCATTCCCGTTCGTCGCTGCCGCTTGAATTCTTCCATCGCCCCTCCTTCGAAATCCCACAAGTCCGCCAGTCTCGTTTGGAATTAGGCCTATGTGAGAGCGAAGTTACAACAAAGGAATGGGAAGTTTTGCGTCGCCATTCTCTTGATTTCAACCGGTAGCGTGCCGCAAGCCGCGAAAAGCAGCTAAGTGAAGGTTCAACCGATGACCAATAGCGGCTCCTGGGCCTCTCACGGGTCCACCAAATGCATCTTGCGCAGCAGAGCAGTGAATCGCGGATTCGATTGCTCGTTTTTCAGCAATGGGTCAACCTTCAGCCAAAATAAATCCTGCTCGTGCTGTGAGTAGGCCCGTTCAAACCATCCAAGTGCTTCCTCAAACTTGCCGCGGCCCGCATAGACCAAGCCAATCCCGTTGGCGTTGTCGTTAGCGTGATTTTTCACGAGCTCGCGGAGTGCTGCATCGGCCTCATCTTTCCGTCCCAGAGCATCCAGTGCACTCACCAAACAGCCGCAGACCGCGCGGAGCCGTGCGTCGCTCTCTATCTCGGCGAGCGCGCCGGCGGGATTTCCCGTCGCCAGCAATACCATCCCAACCAGATAGTGGCCATCAAGACTTCCTGGATTAAGATCGAGCATTCTGCGATTCGCGACCAGGACCTCAGGATACTTCTGGGCATAGTAGAGAATCTTTGAAAGATCACCGTACCGCCAGGAATTCACCGGGTCAGCAGCTATGCTTCTTTGGACAAGGTCGATCGCCTCGTCAAAGCCACCCCTCCAAGCAGCCAAATAGCCCGCCCAATCTAGAGCCCACGAATTGCTTCCATCAAGTTGCAGTGCCCGCTGCAGCTGCAATTCCCCGGCGACAATATCCCAATCAATCGTAATCAGAACGCGGGCCATTGCCGTGTGGGCGTCAGGGAGTCTCGGATTAAACTCGAGTGCTTCTTTGGCAGCGCGTCGAGCCTCTTCGAAGGCCTGCTTGGCGGGCACGTAATCGTATTCACCTTGAAGCGACACTGCCGTGGAAAGGAGTGCCCAGGCGTTTGAAAATTGGGGGTCCGCTTTCAGTGCTTCGTGTAGATACTCGACAACGTTTTCATAGTCCGTCTGCACGTTTGCGCGGAGATAAATAGAACTAGCTTGCAAATACAGGTTGTACGCGTCGACGCTCTTCGTTCCAGCGTGCTCGGGTTCTCCCAACAAAGATGCCTTGAGCGCCTTAACGACCGCGCCGGCGATCTCGTCCTGTATCTTGAATATATCGTCTAGTCTTCTATCGTAGGTTTCCGACCACAGGTGGTAACCGTTATCCACGCGAATCAGCTGCGCTGTAATGCGGAGATTGCTGCCTGACTTGCGAACGCTTCCTTCCAATACATGAGAAACGCCCAGTGCCTTGGCGACATCGGTGATCGTCGCCTGCTTGCCCTTGAAGTAGAACGACGACGTGCGCGCCGGCACCCGCAGATCCGGAACCTTCGTCAGCATATCGATCAGCTCCTCCGACAGCCCATCCGAGAAATACTCCTGATCCTTCTTCTCGCTCATATCCACGAAGGGGAGCACTGCAACTGACTTCTCCGGAATCGTCGGACCGACCAGCGCGGCCGGCACCGGCTTTTCTTGCGCCATGTGCCTCGAGAACCACCACTTGTCGATTGCGAATCCCATGATCGCTACAACGATGAGACCGACCACAACTGCCAGCGAACGGCTAAATGGCCACTTGGCTGTACGCGCCTCATCGAGCGGCCGCACCGGCGAGCCGGCACTCCCGCTTACTGTCGTTGCCGAAGCCGCCTCAAGAACTTTGCGAACCGCTTCCACCAGCCTTGAAAATACGCGGCTCGGTTCCCCCTCGCTCGCGTCCAACCATTGTGAGGTATTCAAAAAGTACTCGAGATCTGCAGGCAACGGCTCCCGATCAATGCGCAGTGAGATGACCGGGTGCCGCTTGGAAGCTGCGCGTTCCACCTCTCGGACCACATGGGGAGAGGCCGCAGCGTGCCGGGATAGAAGCAGGACGGTGACCTTCGCATCATCGATCGCATGCACAATCACGCCCGCATAGAACTCCCCCGGCGTGACATCTCGCGGCGCGATCCAGCACCGGATTCCCTGCCTCTCGAGCGCCTCGACCACGGTATTAGCCACCGCCGCATCCTGCGACGCATAGCTGATGAAGACGTCCTTGGATAGGGGAGGGCGGTCACGCGGACCGCTCGACTGCGTCGCATCGCCCGACAATGGCGAATCCCCGGACATCCCTAATCCCTATTTTCGGACCCTCCTTTAGGATGCGCCACGACGGAGCAACCAGCAACGGCCACCCGGAGGCGAGCCACCCCAGAGAACTTCCGTCAGATTTCCAGGCCTTCTCAAAGTCGGTTGCACCTGCCCGCAACTCGGACAAACAACTTTATCCATCAGCGGCGCACCCCCTCGAGAAAACACCGCCGTAGGGTCGGCGGTCGTAATTCCGCATCGACTGACCGCTCCCATGATGGGAGTTGTTCCGTACGGCAGTCCTTTCCGTATTGGACCGACGCCTAACAACCTAAATCTCGGGTCTTCGCTGGCGGTGAGCGAGCACAACCGCCCCCACCCTAAAGCTTCAAGGGGCGATGGTTGCGCCGCAGAGCCGGCCGATCGCGCCGAGAGTGGTCTGCGCCGCGTTCAACCCCAGGCGAAAGTCCGCGTCGTTGTAGGTCGCGTAGACATCCGTGGGCTGATGCCACTGGGGATCCCAGCCGGCGCCGATTTCTCGTCCGCGCTCGTTTTCGCGCAGGCTGATGGCCGGCACCAGATCCATGAACGGCGTGCTATCGGTATTGGTCATGTGCGGCCCCACGGCAGCGGGATAGTCGGTGGCATAGGCTTCGTTCGCGGCGTAAAAAGCCCACGCCAATTTCTGCGCGCCGTCCGCCGCCTTGGCGAGCGATTGAAATTCGATGTTCACGTCCGCTTCCGGACGCTGCTCCTTCGCGACGCTGCCGTCAGCGCGAGGCATCCCATGATCGAAAAGCATCATGTCGTGCTGGATCATGCCCAACCACTTGGGCTCCGGATAGCGCCCGGACCCGGCCGGGTCTTCCTTGCCCTGCAGCGCCGCCCGCTGCGCGACGTAGGCCCAGGAGCCGTTGAGACCGGTTTCTTCGTTGTTCCAGAGCACGAAGCGGATCGAGCGCTCGGTCTTGACGTCGGGCGCCGACAGTATGCGCGCCAATTCCATGACCAGCGCCGTTCCCGAGCCATCATCGTTGGCCGCCTCGCCCCACCCATGACCATCCATATGTGCGCCGACGATGTACATTTCTTCCGGGTGCGTGCCGCCGATCTTCGTGCAATACACCTCTTCGCGGGCGCCGCCCTCGCTGGGCTGCGAATTAAGAGCGCGCAATTTCTCATCCGGCTGCAGCTTCGGATCGACGTTGACACCGGTAGGAGCCTTAACGCCGCGATAGCGGGCGCCGCCCACCGACCTGTCCGGCCCCACGGCGGGCAGCGCGCTCGGGTGCGGCGCCTCGCTTGGAGAGAACGTGTACTTGAGCCGCGAGATATTCGCGCAGCCGTAGCTTTTGAGCTGCGCTTCGATCCAATCCACCGCCGCGCGGTTGCGATCCGTTCCCTGGCGGCGATCACCGAAGCGCGTCAGGCCTTTGATGGTGGCTTTATATCTCTCGAGGTCGAGGCGCCCGACCAGAACATTGAGCGGGTCCTTCTGCTGAGAATCGATCGCGCCGGCCGCGGGCGCCGCTGCCGCTGGGAACGGCGCCGCCAAAACGAGGGATGCCGCGATCGCCGCCGCACATCGGCTCATGTTTTGCTCCTGTTTGATTGCCCCATGCGCAAAACGCGCAGTTTGCTCTGGAAGTCTTCCATGTTGAGATAAGCGCCGCACATGTGCCGATGTCCTTTGAACGCGTGGCGACCGTGCAAGGTCCGCCAATTATCGAACAGCAATACGGTTCCCGGCAACAGCCGCATCGAGATCTCGTAGGCCGGATCATTGATCAAGCGGTTGAAAAGCGCCAACGCGCGATAGAACTCCGTCATGCGCGCCGGCGGCAGCCTGAACGGCGCGCGGTCGTAGTTGTTGTAGGCGATCTGGGTCACATCGCCGCGGTGATCGAGGCCGATGACCGGATGTTCGCCGCGCAAATGAACGCCGTCGCCCAAGTAGTGAGCGGGCACCTTGACTTCGGTCAATACTTCGAATGCCCTTGCATCGCTATTGCGGAGGGTCTCCGCCACCTTGAAGCCATCGACGAGCGTGCTGTCTCCACCGGAGCCGTCGAACGCCAAACACTGAAACATCTGCAAGCCCGGCGAGTCGTTGCTGTACGTGCCGTCGGTGTGGGGGCCTATCGCGACCGAGGTGTAGGCCGTGTCCTTGAACGCCTGGTTGGCGGAGAATTCCCACATTCCGCCAAAGATGGTTTCGCGCACGTAACCCACGCGTTTGACCAAGGCTTCGGTGCCCGCCATGGAAGCGTCCGCGCCGCGGACCAGCGCGAAGCCGAACTCTTCGACCAGCGACAGCCAATGCAGCAGCCCGTCATCGGAACCCATGACCTCCGCATGGCTGACGCTCGGAAAGTCCTTGCCCATCGAGTCGCGGTCCCACAGTCTGCGCCGCGGCGCGGGGGGGCGCCCCTCGTGCCGCGCGATGTCCCAGAGGAACTCGGCTGGGTACGTGCTGACGCTTGCGTCGTGAGCCCAGGCGATGGCGAGTGTGCGGCCGCCGTCCTTGATCTCGATTTTCGCGGGCGCGATCTGCGGCGGAATGCCGAACGTGTCTACCTCGCGCTGCAGGGTGTCGGGGTTCAGGCTGTGCTTGGCGCGGCAATGATCGCGCAGCCAGAATGGCGAGAACTGCGACGGCGGAGCCGCGTGTTTCCAGCTCACCTCGACGTCACCGTGGACGATCCGGGCGGAATCCACCAGCGCCTCGTGAGCGCCGTCCGCGGCAAATTCATGCTGATTCATGGATGTGCTCCAATCTATCCATAGGCGCTAATTGAACAATCGTATAATAACGCGCCAACTGCGTCAATCGAACGGATGCATGCAGAGAGAGTGTCCCGCTATTGTCTGCTGATGGCGCTGCCTTGCTTTCTCAGCACGTACTTCTGGATCTTGCCGGTTGCGGTCTTGGGCAGCTCAGGGACGAAGATATAGGCGCTCGGAACCTTGAAGTGCGCCAGGTTCGCGCGCGCAAACTCACGCAGCTCCTCTGCGTTCGCCGCTGAACCGCCGCGCAGAACCACGAATGCGTGGGGTGTTTCGCCCCATTTTTCGTCGGCGACCCCAACGACGGCAACCTCGAGAATCGCCGGGTGCTGCAGAAGCACCCCTTCGACTTCTATCGAAGATATGTTTTCTCCGCCGCTGATGATCACATCCTTGAAGCGGTCTCTGATTTCAATGTATCCATCCGGGTGGATGACGGCGGCGTCGCCGGTGTGAAACCAACCTCCCCGCAGCGCCGTGGCGGTCGCATCCGGATCATTGTAATAGCCGCGCATCACGACGTTGCCCCGAGTCACGATTTCGCCAAGCGTTGCACCGTCGTGCGGGACTTCGATGGAATTTTCATCGACGACGGTGGTTTCGCCGGACGTGATCAGCTCGACTCCCTGGCGTGCCTTGATGATGGACCTCTCGCGCGTATCGAGGTCGGCATGCTCGGAGCGCCGCTCGCACACGGTGATGAAGGGCGCCGTTTCGCTCAAGCCGTACACGTGGGTAAGATGCCAGCCGATTGCCCCC
>Ga0210394_10002612_pt1 | contig 24373 bp, 24 predicted proteins | sample IncBWC12MmetaG_FD_160121 | JGI IMG/M metagenome (GOLD analysis project Ga0210394, IMG submission 160121) | Forest soil microbial communities from Barre Woods Harvard Forest LTER site, Petersham, Massachusetts, United States - Inc-BW-C-12-M | ecosystem: Environmental > Terrestrial > Soil >... | reverse complement strand
AAGCACGGCGTCAACACGATGGATATCGCCAAACGACTGATCGATTATGGTTTTCATCCCTATACTACTGCGTTTCCGCTGATCGTTCCGGGCGCGATGATGATCGAACCGACCGAATCCGAATCCAAAGAAGAATGCGATTTGTTTATCGATGCGATGCGCTCGATTGCTGCTGAGGCCGAGGAAGATCCCAATCTCGTAAAAACAGCGCCGCATTCCACGCGTGTTGCCCGACTCGACGAAGTCGTTGCAGCCCGGAAGCCGATTCTTCGTTGGAAGCCATGAAAGACACGTCCCCAACACGCGAAGAGATCCTAACCATGACACCGGAACAGGCAGCCTTTCTCCTGAACATCCAACTTCCGATCATCCGAAAGGAATCGGAAATTACCTCGCGGGTCATTAAGGCCGTTCCCAGTACCAAGGAATCCTACCGGCCCGCTCCTCACAGCCGCAGCGCCCTTGAGCTGGTCTGGCACATTGCCAGCTGCGACATCTGGTTCCTGGAGGGTTTTCTCGCGGGCAAATTTGAGATGGAAGACGACAGCATGCCTGCGGATTTCTCTAATTCTGCCGACATCGCGGCTTGGTATGACGATGAGTTCAGCCCCAAGCTCGATCAAGTCGCCAGGCTCTCTGCGGATTTCTGGGCCACTCCTATGCCGTTCTTTGGAATCTACAATCACCCTGCGGTCCTGTATTGGCACTTCATGATGCTGCATACGTCGCACCATCGCGGGCAGCTCTGCTCCTATCTGCGCCCGATGGGGGGCAAGGTGCCTAGCATCTACGGTGGCAGCTTCGATGAACCGATGGAGCCACCGAAATAGGATTCAGAATAACAAGCTCGTCGCTTACCTCTCGAATCTTGAACCCGTAAAAAACAGAAACGCGGCATACCCTGTAACAGGGCATGCCGCGGAATTGTTTTCGGACCGTCGTAGCTCGCGCTACGACTTGTTCTTGTCGTTCTTAGCCTTCTCCACCGGAATCGTTCGGTTATTCGAAGACGCTAGCTTTTTGGCCGTTCCAACATCCGCCGTGGCTGTCGCCGCCGGAAACATCGGAACCGGACGCCCGTCGGAATGAGCGGCAGCGGCTTCCGCCATCGTCTCGGGAACCGGAGACGGGACTGGAACAAGCGCCCCTTCCGCTTCCTTTGAAAACCTCAAAGCTTGCTCAGCGCCATCCCAGTCGATCGAAATCACGTCGCCGAGGCTCACCTGCTCGGTCGCAAGCAGGCTCGCAAGTGGGTAGACGATGTGGCGCTCGATGGCGCGTTTCAGGTGGCGCGCTCCATATTTCAGGTCGGTGCCTTCTTTCAGCAAAAACTCGCGCGCGGACTGAGTTACTCGGAACAGAAACCGGCCCTTGGCAGTCTCGAGTACGCGCTGTTGCACCATTCCCAGTTCGATCTCGAGAATCTGCTCCAACTGCTCCGAGCGCAGCGGATGGAACACGATCGTCTTGTCGATCCGGTTCATGAACTCCGGTGCGAATTTCCTCTTCGCTGCTTCCGCCGCTGTTTTCTCCACCTTCTCGTCGAGGCGCGGCTTGGAATCCGCTGGGACCGTCGGCGCAAAGCCCATTCCGCCTGTCATCAGTTCCGTGATTTCGCCGCCGCCCAGGTTCGACGTCATGAAAATCATCGTCTGCGACAAGTCCACTCGCCGGTTGTCTCCCAGCGTCAGCGTGGCCTTGTCCAATATCCCTAGCAGCAGTTGCCACAGCGCGTCCGACGCTTTCTCGATTTCGTCGAACAGTAGGAACGAGATTTTCAGCTTCTCCGTGTGATACTGCGCGAGCGCTTCCTGCGTGATCAGCGGATGAGTCTCCCGGTGCCCCAAATACCCCGGAGGCGACCCTATCAATTTCGCAATTTCGTGCGAGTGCTGAAACTCGGCGCAATCCACCTTGATTACCGCTCGCGGATCGCCGAACAGCACTTCGGCCGTGGCTTCCACCACGCGCGTCTTGCCGGCTCCCGTCGGCCCCAGGAACAAAAGGTTTCCCACCGGCCGTCCCGGCGAATTCAGGCCGGCACGAAACACCTGGTACAGGTCTACGACGGCCTGCACCGCTTCGTCCTGCCCCACAATCTTCCGCCGCAGCCCTCCCTCGAAATCACGCGACTCCACGCTGCGTTGGGTCGGGTCGAGTTTTAATGCGTGCGCGCCCACGGTATTACTCCCCCTACCGGAACTTCCTTCCGCTCACTGCGATTTGTGGTCCAGATCTCTCGAATTGGTCCAGCTTGATATCGAGAATGGATCGCAACATTCGCAATTGCGTGACCAGTTCACGGCTTGAATTGGCTCGGTCCGTCAGCAGCAACATCGGCGGCGACAGATCGGCCAGGTCCAGGTTTAGGTTGCGTAGTGAGTGCATGAGGCCCTGCACGTACGGCGAGCGAACGTTGAACAACTCCACTCGGCTATTCACAGATTCCCGCAAACGCGGCCAATCGAGTTCGAGGAACGGATGGTTCCGCGAAACCCGACGCACCACGTCATCCGTGATTCGCGGCCGCTCGCCGAGCCGCGCCAGGTGAAGCTGCTGCACCTTGCCCTGCCGGCGCACGTTGTGCACCAGAAAGTAGGTGTTGCCTTTGCGTCGAACGAAAGCCACAACTGCCTCCTTTTCGACGGTTCGTGGCGTAGTGTATGAGGCGTCCACTACCCCGTCAATGGTACGATGCTCTAGAGTTACTAAGGTTGCTTCGAATTGGTTATTAGTCTTGCAGCATCCCGCGGAAGGGCATCAGGGGCATGAATAAAGACGTTGCGGCTCTACCGCTGAAGGCTTTCGAACGAAGCAACCGGCCACTCATCACCTCACATACTGTTAGATGCCTGATCTGTAGTGAAAGTAGTCTTGACCGAAACTTGCTGAATCTAGCTTTAAACGGCGGCTTTTCAGGAAAATCAGCGATGAGGAAAAGGGGCAGCGGACGATGTCGTCTTGGTATCCGGTTTACAGCTTGGTGAAAAAAATTCCGCGCGGCCGCGTAACAACCTACGGAGCGCTCGCGAAAGCGATCCGCTTGAAAGGCGGCGCCCGCGCGGCCGGGCATGCAATGGCGGCATGTTACAGCGGAGAAGGAATTCCCTGGCATCGCGTCGTGGGCGCCGGCGGGAGGTTGCTCATATCGGAGCCGCGCGCGAGCCTTCAGCGACGCTTGCTTGAGACCGAAGGAGTCGTTTTGACCGAAAGGCGCGTGAACATGAAGCAATGCGGATGGACCCCCGCCACGGCGCGAACAAAATCAAAACCGCGATCCAAGCGTCCCGCGAAACGTCGTGGGCGACATTGAACCGATCCGATCCGCTTCTATCGTCGGCCGCCTTCGCGCGGCCCAGCTGATTGTGATATAGAAGAACGCTTCCGAAATTGAGGACAAGCTGAGTGAGCACCCCTGTCATCCGTGTGGAAGGGTTGTACAAAAACTACGGCTCTGTCGAAGCTCTCCGTGGCGTGAGTTTCGAAGTCGAAGAAGGGGAAGTATTCGGGCTGCTCGGTCCCAATGGAGCAGGGAAGACGTCGACCGTCGAAATTCTAGAGGGCATGCGCACGCCTGACCGTGGCCTCGCGCGCGTATGCGGCCTCGATCCTGAAAAAAGCGGCTTCGAGTTTAAAGAGCAAATCGGCGCGGTGCTACAATCCACTTCCCTGCCGGACAAGATTCGCGTGAAGGAGGCGATTGAGTTGTTCGCTAAGTTCTATCGCCGGCACGCGAATACGGACGACTTGCTGAAACGCTTTCAGCTGGAAGAAAAGCGCACCGCGTTCTACAGCCAGCTCTCCGGAGGACAAAAGCAGCGTCTCGCCCTGGCCATGGCGCTCGTGAACGATCCGAGCGTCGTATTTCTGGACGAGCCCACTGCCGGCCTCGACCCGCAAGTGCGGCGCGAAATTTACGACATCATCGAGGAACTCAAGCGCAGCAAAAAGACAGTTCTACTTACCACGCACTACATCGAAGAAGCCGAGCGGCTGTGTGATCGGGTGGCAATCGTTGATCAGGGACGCGTGATCGCTCTTGGTACGCCGCGCGACCTAAAACACGCCTCAGCGGGGACGACACGCATCGAGGTCCGCTTGGCAAAGCCGACCACAGATGGTTCGCTCGGCCACCTCGACGGCGTCACCGATTGCCGGCAATTCGATGGCGCTTACGTAATGCACTCTTCGCGACCTCCTCAAACGATCGTCGCACTTGTAAAGCAACTTGAAGCCGAGGACAACGAACTACAAAGCCTCGAGATGTTTTCGCCGTCACTCGAAGACGCGTTCATCGAACTCACCGGCCGCCGGCTGCGGGAATGACGACTGCGAGAACAATGGGTGCGAATCCGCTGGTAAACACCTGGACCCTGACGAAAATACGCATGCGGCTCGCCATGCGTAATCGCACCTTTTTGTTTTTCAGCTTAATCATGCCGCTTGGTTTTCTTTTCTTCTTCGTCTTGGTTCTTGCCAAAGGTCAGGCGGGCTGGATCGCCTATATTCTCGGTGCCGTGCTTACAATGACGGTGATGGGCAGTTTTTGGGGGCTGAGCGTGCAGCTCGTGACTTTCCGCGAGCAAGGGATTCTCCGTCGGTTCCGCGTGGCCCCGATCGGGGCTGGCCCGATGCTGGCCTCCAGCATTGTCTCCAACTACCTCATGACCATGCCCACGGTGGTGATCGAGATTCTCGTTTGCCGTTTTGCCTTTCACATGATTTCGTGGGGCAACCTCTGGGCGGTTTTTCTGCTGGTGACATTCGGCTCCGCGGCGTTCTCATCCTTTGGCCTAATTGTCGCCAGCGTGACAAACACGATGCAGGAAACCCAGGTGATCAATCAGCTGATCTGGACGGCATTTCTGTTTCTCTCTGGCGCTACTATCCCGCTCGCGATTTTTCCGGGCTGGATTCAGCGAGTGTCACTGTTTCTGCCGGCCACATATCTCGCCACGGGCCTCGAGGCCGCGACTACAAACCTGGCAACTGCGGGTGAAATTCTTACTGACGTGGTTGCTCTGACTATCGGTGTGCTTGTGGCGTTTGAGATTTCGCGACAGCTTTTCCGGTGGGAGCCCGAGGCCAAAGTATCGCCCCGCGCAAAGCTTTGGGTCTTGGCTGCGATGGTTCCCTTCTTGGTGTTCGGGATGTATGAAAATGCGGCTGGCACACGCCTCGAGCGAATCCATAGGGACTACCAGACCTTAAAAAAGTTCGAATCGCACCAAGGCGCGCCAACCGACAATTGAGAGTCCCATTGTTCTCGTCCACCGGAATTTTTTCAAATCCGGAACCCTCTGGCTCACATCCAATTCCAACCGGACAGGCTATCCGCACAAGGAGAACTTCATGAAGGCCATTCGCGTGAAAGAGTTTGGCGGCCCCGAAAAGCTGCAACTCGAAGAGGTCCCAAATCCAAAGCCCGGGCCTGGCCAGGTCGTCGTAAAGATTGAAGCAGCGGGCGTGAACCCGGTAGACGTCTATATCCGCGCCGGGACGTATCCGCGTAAACCGGCCCTGCCCTACACACCAGGCACCGATGGCGCAGGAACGATTCTTTCCGTCGGCGAGGGTGTCGACAGCGTGGCGCCCGGAGCGCGAGTGTACACCGCGGGCAGTCTCAGTGGCACGTATGCGGAGCAAGCTCTATGCGAAGCCTGGGCTGTGTTTCCGCTTCCCGCCAATGCGTGGTTCTCGCAAGGTGCTTCGATGCATGTCCCCTACGGCACTGCATATCGCGCCCTGTTCCAGAAGGCGAAGGCTCTTCCCGCCGAAACTGTGCTGATTCAAGGCGCGAGTGGCGGTGTTGGAATCGCAGCCGTGCAACTGGCGCGCGCGGCCGGACTCCACGTGGTTGGTACTGCCAGCTCCGAGCGCGGCCGGAAGCTTGTGGCGGATGAGGGTGCCCAGCAAGTGCTCGATCACAGCACGCCAGACCATTTCGAAAAAGCTCTCGCTCTTACCAAAGGGCGTGGCTACGACGTCATTATCGAAATGCTGGCAAATGTCAACCTCGCCAAGGATCTGCAGATTCTCGCGATGGGGGGCCGCGTGAGCGTGGTCGGAAATCGAGGTAGTATCGAAATCAATCCGCGCGACGCGATGGGCCGCGACGCCTCAATCGTCTGCATGTCGCTCTGGAACGCATCGCAGAAGGATCTCATCGGCATCCACTCGGCGCTCGTCGCGGGCCTTGAAAATGAAACGCTCCGCCCTGTGATTCGCCACGAGATTCCGCTGTCCGAGGCGCCCCGCGCGCACGAAATCATCATGGAGCCCGGCGCGTATGGCAAAATTGTCTTGGTTCCGTGACGCAAAAAACTTCGCGGAGCGTCGCGTCTGCTCATGATTTCTAGCAGTTAAAGAGATCCAGCTTCTACTTCTAAAGGAGGCTTAATGGAACGCACCGCATCGGCCGTATGGAATGGTTCACTAAAAGAAGGCAAGGGGACGATCACAACTCAGAGTGGCGTTCTTTCTGACGCTCCCTACTCGTTCGTCACGCGCTTTGAAAACGGAAAAGGCACAAATCCCGAAGAACTCATCGCTGCCGCGCATGCGGGATGCTTCACGATGGCCCTATCCGCCCAGCTCGGCACCATGAATTTCACGCCCCAAACCTTGCGCACTTCCGCCAAGCTCACGCTCGAGAAGCTCGATGCCGGCTGGACAATTTCAAAAATTCATCTCGATGTTTCGGCTCGCGTCCCGGGTATCTCGGCAAGCGCATTCGAATCAGCGGCGGCGAGCGCAAAAGCAAATTGCCCCGTATCGCGTCTCCTGAAAGCCGAAATCACGATGGACGCGCATCTGGAGCAAGCTGCTTGATCCTTCCGGCCATCGTCGGTTTCCTCATCGTTACCGTTGTCCTTTGGGACGCGTTCGAAACCATCATTCTGCCCCGGCGCGTCGCCCGATGGTTCCGTCTGACGCGAATGTTCTATTTATCCACATGGATCCCTTGGAAAGGCCTCGCTCGAAAGATTCATTCCCCGCGAATTCGCGAGTCTTTCATCAGCTACTTTGGCCCGCTTTCGCTCTTATGCCTCTTCGTGGTTTGGGCCGCGGCGCTGATTTTTGGGTTTGCTTTCATGTATTACGGAGCGGCCGCTCACACAGATACGACCCAGCCCAGCTTCAGCACCCTTCTTTACATGAGCGGAACAACCTTCTTTACCCTTGGCTTGGGCGATGTAGTCCCCCACACAGCCGGTGAACGCAGGCTTGCTGTATTTGAGGGTGGACTCGGATTCGGCTTTCTCGCGCTGGTTATCAGCTATTTGCCCGTGATCTATCAGGCGTTTTCGCGCCGTGAAGTTAATATCGTCCTGCTCGATGCTCGTGCTGGTTCGCCGCCAACAGCGGCGGAGCTTCTTCGGCGACATACGGGACCAGGCGGCATCGATGCCCTCCAGCGCCTCCTTCGCGATTGGGAAAGGTGGTCCGCAGAACTGCTCGAAAGCCACATTTCGTATCCGGTGGTCAGCTACTTTCGATCCCAACACAGCAACGAATCCTGGCTCGGCGCTCTTACAGCAATCCTGGATACAAGCGCATTTCTGATCGCTAGCGTTGACAACGCGTGCTCGCGCCAAGCGCGCCTAACCTTTGCTATGTGCCGCCACACAGTTGTCGACCTGGCGCAGGTCTTCTACGCCACTCCGCGCGAAACAACCACCGATCGGCTTCCTACTTCGGAACTGAAGCGCCTGCGCTCCTCACTTACGGAATCAGGCTATAACCTTCTGGAGGGTGCGGAAGCCGACGAAAAGCTGATCAAACTTCGCGGCATGTACGAACCTTACATCAACGCACTGGCTTCGTACTTGTACGTCGACCTGCCCCCTTGGATTCTGGCCAAAGAGGCCGCGGACAATTGGAAGACCAGCGCCTGGGGCCGTATAAGCGGTTTTGCAGCAACTCCCAAAGAGGAAGTTACCGTGGATGATCACCTCTAGAGATCACCTCTAATCTTCGGCGGAGCGCGTACCCAGTTCACCGTCAGAAGGAAAAGCCAATGTCGAAGCGCCTCCAGGCAATGGAACGGATTGCTCGCGGTGAAGTGCCGCAGGCGCCGGTAGCTCGCCTGATCGGCTTTGAACTCACTTCGATCCGCCACGGCGAGTCCGTTATTGAACTCGAAACGGGCGACATGCACGCGAATCCGATGGGCACGCTTCACGGCGGAATTCTGTGTGATATCGCAGATGCCGCTATGGGTATCGCCCTTGCGTCAACCCTCGAAGAGGGCGAATCGTTTACAACCCTCGAATTGAAAATCAACTTTCTCCGGCCCGTATGGAAAGAGAGACTCCGCGCTGCGGGCAAGGTGGTAAAGCGAGGAAAGTCCGTCGGCATGGTCGAATGCGACGTGACGAACTCGCAGGGCGCGCTCGTGGCGCGTTCCTCCTGTACCTGCATGGTACTCCGGGGCGAACAAGCCGCCGGCCGCTAGGCGGAGTCTCCGAGTTCGAAAAATAATTAGGAAGCGGCCCCTGTAAATCGCTCATTCCTCGGTGCGACCTCGCGGTAAGCCAATTTGGCCGCTAACAAACGCCCCAACCCGCTCGTCATATTGCTTATCGCGCGATTACCCCGTCGGTTGCACGAAGGCGCGTTCACCTAGCCCGGAAAGGAGGCGCCGTGAACTCATTCCTGCAGGATCTCCGCTATGCCGCCCGAATGCTTGCCAAGACTCCTGGCTTCACCGCTGTCGCGATTCTCACCTTGGCGCTCGGCATCGGCGCGAATGTCGCTGCATTCAGCGTGGTGCGAGCCGTCCTGCTTCGCCCGCTTCCCTATCGGCAGCCCGGGCAGCTCGTCCGCGTGTTTGACGACCTGCGCGCGTCCAACGTGCGCGACGTGGGAATGTCCCAACCCGAGATCGAGGATCTCCAAAATCGCTCGGGAGTTTTCGAAGACATTTCCGCCGTTTGGCCGATAAGCGCGAATCTAACGGGAGGCGATCGCCCAGAGCGCGTTGAAGTGGTCGCCACAAGCACTAACTACTTCACGCTGCTTGGCGCTAATGCCCAACTGGGACGCATTTACACGAAGCAAGAAACCGTCCCAGGTTTCATCGAAGCGGCCGTCATCAGCGATGGGTTCTGGCGCCGCGAATTTGGGGCGGACCCTCACGCTATCGGAAAGAAAATTCGGCTCGACGGCGACCTTTACACAATCGTGGGAGTAATGCCTCCCGATTTCCGCCATCCCGGCCGCACCCTCCAGACCGACGTCGATCTCTGGATTGCTGCCGGCTATGCCGCCGATCCGTTCCCGCATCCACCGTTGCGAGCCGCTCGGATGTTCCCTGGCGCGATTGCTCGTCTGAGCCCAGGCCTTTCGGTATCTGAGGCGCAAGCGAAGTTAGACACTTTTTCGGTCAGTCTGAGCCGTGAATATCCAACCGAATACCCCGCCGCTGCTTCATGGGGAACTCGCCTTGTCTCGGTTCAGGATGATCTGGTTGGCGGAGTCCGTACCGAATTATTTGTGCTTTTCGGTGCGGTCGGCTGCGTCCTTCTAATCGCCTGCGTCAATATCGCAAACTTGCTGCTGGCACGCGGAGCTGGACGCCAGCGCGAAGTTGCAATCCGCCTGGCGCTTGGCGCGAGTCGCGGCCGGCTCATCAGCCAGCTGCTGACGGAAAGCGTACTGCTGGCTGCGATCTCCGGCGTTATCGCTCTCATCACGGTCGTCGTGCTGAAAAATTCTCTGCTGCGGTTCGCTCCGGCCGACCTTCCTCGGCTCAATGAAGTCTCGATCAATATCGGCGTGCTGGCTTTCGCGTTCTTTGTCTCGATCTTCACCGGGGTAATTTTCGGCCTGGTCCCTGCGCTGCAGGCCGCAAGTTCCAATCAAATCGTCAGTCTGCGAGAAGGTAGCCGAGGCTCAGGCTCATCCAAGAAACACACCCGAATCTCTCGTGTTCTTGTCACCTCCGAAATTGCGTTGTCTTTAATACTCCTGATCGGTGCCGGCCTGCTCCTGCGCAGCTTCTGGCAATTGCTGCAAGTGAAGCCCGGATTCAACCCGAGCTCGATCGTTACCGCGCAGATTTGGATGGCGGTGCCGAACGATCCAAAAGCTGACCCCTACCGCCCGCCGGAGAAGCGGAGCGCTTTCTATCGCGAGCTCTTGCGCCGCGTCTCAGGAATGCCCGGCGTGCAGCAAGCCGCGATCGGGAGTGGTGGCAGCCTTCCGATGGGCCGCGCCCGCAACAGCTTCCCATTTACGATTCAGGGCCGGCCTGCCGATGCGGAAAGAGTTCCGGTCGCAGAATTCGCAACCGTCACTCCCGGATATTTTCGTACGCTCGAAATTGCGCAGGTTTCCGGCCGCAATTTTTCCGATTCCGACGACGTCAATTCTCAAAAAGTCGCCCTCATCGACGACACGCTCGCGCACCGCTACTGGCCCGGCGAAGATCCCATAGGAAAGCAAATCAAAGCGGGAGCCCTTAATTCCACCGCCCCGTGGACAACCATCGTTGGCGTCGTCTCCTCTATCAAGTCTGACGGCTTCGACGCACCGGCCATGCCTCATGTTTATTTTCCGCTGCTTCAGAATCCTGGCGTGACGGCCGCCATTTATCTTCGCACCTCCACTGATCCCGGCACATTGGGCGACGCGATTCGTGGTGAGGTTCAGTCCGTCGATCCGGGAATTCCCGTTTTCGCCGTTCGCACGCTGAACGAAGTGGTGGCCAAATCTCTCGCGGATCGCCGCTTCGCGTTGACCATCCTCGCCGTCTTTGCGGGTGTCGCGCTGCTGCTGGCCTCCATCGGCATCTATGGCGTCATGGCCTACACGTTCAGCCAGCGAACTCATGAAATCGGCGTTCGCGTCGCGCTGGGAGCTCAGCGCGCCGACATTCTTCGCATGGCGCTCGGAGAAGGCATGCTGCTCGTAGCTATAGGCCTCGGAGCCGGCCTCATCGGTGCGGCAATCGTCACGCGATTCCTTCGCTCCATGCTGTTCTTGGTGACGGCCACCGATCCGCTCACATTCGCTTCGATCGCTTTCCTGCTGGCAGCCGTTGCTCTGTTCGCTTGTTTCATTCCTGCGCAACGCGCGACGCAGGTGGATCCTCTCGTCGCACTGCGCGAGGATTGACTCCAAATGAAGGATTTTCTCGCGCGAAAAATCGGCCCGGCCAATATGGATTCCGCGCCGAGCTAGTTCTACTACCTCCTTCCCATTGACGTCCCAACTATGCTCCTGTACTTTCGATTCGCGGGCGCACAACAGCGCGAAAATCGCGCCGCGGAGACACTCAATGAGCTTTCCGAAGACCGGTCAAATCTGGCACAACGGCAAAATGATCGAATGGGACGACGCGAAGATTCACGTTCTGTCGCACGTCATCACGTATGGTTCCACCGTCTTCGAAGGGATTCGCTGCTATAACACCGAGCAAGGCCCGGCTATTTTCCGTCTTCGCGAACACATGCAGCGCCTTCTGAATTCCGCCCGAATCTACCGCATGGATATTCCGTTCACAGCCGAGGAACTCGCTCAGGCAAATCTCGATGTCGTCCGCGCGAATAAGATGAATGCCTGCTACATCCGGCCGATGGTGATGCGCGGCTACGGCACCGCCGGCGTGAATCCGGTGGGCTGCCCGATTGAGGTCTACATCGCGTGTTGGGAATGGGCACAGTATCTTGGGGAAGAGGCGTTGCACGCGGGGGTGGATGTTTGCGTCAGTTCCTGGAATCGTCCCGCTCCGAATACGCTCCCGCAAATGGCGAAAGCCGCTGCAAACTATATGAACTCGCAGCTAATCCGTATCGAAGCCCACGCGAATGGTTATTCAGAAGGCATCGCTCTCGACGTGCACGGTCAAGTGAGCGAAGGCTCCGGCGAAAATATTTTTCTCCTTTTCGGCGGTACACTGATCACGCCACCGCTCTCGAATGGCGCTCTTCCCGGAATCACTCGCAACACCGTCATGCAGATCTGCCGCGACCTCAACATTCCCGTCGCCGAACAAATCATTCCGCGCGAAATGCTCTACATCGCTGATGAACTTTTCTTCTGCGGGACGGCGGTCGAAGTCACGCCGATTCGCTCCGTCGACCGCGTCACGGTAGGCAACGGCACCCGCGGACCTATCACCAAGAAAATCCAGGACGAATTCTTCGCGCTCACCGGCGGCAAAAAGCCGGATCGCTACAACTGGCTCACCCCTGTAGGCGTTCCAGCGCCGGCGGCGGTTCGCTAGCAAATCGCCCCGAGCGACGCACGTCACCGCTTCACTCTCAAATTCGAAAAGTATCGGTCCGTCTCAGCGGTCGTAGTAGAATTCGCGCGCGATCGCTCGCTCTTACGCTCACTCAGCCACGATCGTGGAGCATCCGTGTACAGCCTGGGCCAAAAGCTCTTTGTTGAATTCGTCGGCACATTCACGCTGGTTCTTGCCGGTGCGGGATGCATCTGCGCCGACCAATACCTTCGCGCCAATGGCCAGGCAAGCATAGGCTTGCTCGCGATCGCCTTGGCCAGTGGACTTGCAATGGGGGTGATGGTGAGCGCCCTCGGGCACGTATCCGGCGGACATTTCAATCCTGCTATCACCGCTGGATTCTGGGTAACGCGCCGGCTCGGCACGATGAAAGCGCTCTTCTTTTGGCTCGCGCAGCTTCTCGGTTCAGTCGCTGCTGCCTTCCTGATTGTTACCGTTATTCCTGAGTCTGTCTGGAGGCCGGTGGCTCTCGGCACTCCCGATCTTGTCCCCATCACGGACTTCACGCGGATGCACGCGATGATCCTTGAGGCAGTTCTTACGTTCATTCTTGTCTTCGTCTTCTTTGCTGCCATGGTAGACCCCAGGAGCCTCGCCAACAGGCTCGCTGGCTTCGCCATTGGGCTCACGGTCACAGCCGGGATGCTGGCGGGCTATCCCTTCACGGGCGCCGCTATGAACCCTGCTCGCGCGTTTGGCCCGGCCCTGGTCGCCCGCCACTGGTCAAATCACGGCGTCTATTGGGTCGGCCCGCTGTTCGGTGGTGTACTCGCTGCTGTAATCTACGATCGTTTTTTTCCCCGAGATCAGCTCCCCGACTGAAGAAACCGCAAATCCCATCGCACCTGTCCACTCGTACAGGTTGTTCGCTTAGAAATTGCCGCACCGCGCATTCTTGCCCGCCCACAAATCCGCGTGCTAGCGTCACATGGAGCAGAAAGCGGGGAGTTTATTCATGGCCATCAACATTGACGATCTCTTACGCCGCGCAGTGGAGAGTCGCGCTTCCGACTTGCATCTCAAGGTTGGCAACCACCCCTACCTTCGCGTCGACGGTATCCTCAGTGGTTTGACCGACGTCCCGCGCATCACCCCGGAAGAAATGCTGTCGATGGCCTTCAGCATGATGACTAACCGGCAGAAACAGAAATTCAAGGAAACCGCCGAACTCGACATGGCGTATGGCGTCGCAGGCCTCGGACGCTTCCGCGTCAACGTATTCCAACAGCGCGGGAACGTCGGTATGGTTCTGCGCGTGATTCCAACCAAGATTCGCACCATCGAAGAACTCGAGCTGCCGCGCATCCTCACACAGATTTGCGAAGAGCAGCGTGGCCTGATTCTCACCACCGGTACCACCGGTTCTGGTAAGTCAACGACGCTCGCCGCCATGATCGACCGCATCAATTCGCTCCGCGCCGAGCACATCATCACCATTGAAGACCCGATCGAATATCTGCACCGCGATAAGAAAGGTTTCATCAACCAGCGTGAAGTCGAAGTCGACACTTCGTCGTTCTCCACCGCGCTCCGCGCCGCTCTTCGTCAGGATCCCGACGTCGTGCTCGTCGGCGAAATGCGCGACCTCGAAACGATTTCAACGGCGCTGCTCGCCGCAGAAACCGGCCACCTCGTACTCTCCACTCTGCACACTCTCGATGCGACCGAAACCATTCAGCGCATCATCGCCGTCTTTCCGCCGCCCGAGCAGAAACAGATTCGCTTGCAGCTCGCTTCCACTCTGAAAGCCGTCGTCAGCCAGCGCCTGGTGCGCAAGAGCGACGGACAGGGCCGAGTTCCCGCTGTCGAAGTGATGGTCTCCACCGGTTACATTCGCGATTGCATCATCAATCCGGATAAGACGCGCATGATCCGCGACGCCATCGCCGCCGGCACCAGCCAATACGGCATGCAGACATTCGATCAATCGATCTTCGATCTCTACTCGCGCAACCTCATCACTCTCGAAGAGGCCATCATGCGCGCTTCCAACCCGGACGATTTCCGCCTCCGCGTCCAAGGCGTCCGCTCCTCTGCCGATACTGCCCGCGAGGAAATGGAACGCGCCATGACGGAATTCGAGCGCCTCGGCCATCGCTAGTTTTTTCGTTTCACAGCAACCCCGAGCACTTCAAACCGCGAATCTCCCACAAGCTTGGCGATTTGCACAAACGCCCGGGCTGGGTAGTCGCCGTGAAAATATGTCTTATACACTCCGTTGAAAGTCGCGTAATCACTCACGGATGTGCAGTACACCTGAACAGAAACCAGATCGTCCATCGTCATCCCGGCTGTATCGAGCGTCTGCTTCACCCCATCCATCGCGAATTTTGCGTCTTCCTCGGCCGTGATCCCCGCTCTGCCCGTTTTTGGATCAATTCCGACGTGTCCGCCGACGTAAAGCGTTTCGCCTACTAGAACCCCATCGCTGAAAGGCAGGCCCTTAAATTCGGAAGGCCGCGGAAGCACGATGTGCCTCCGGTCACCATCCGCAGCCATGGAATATGCAGCAAGGAGCACAAAAATCGCGTAGCCAATCGCCTTAGCTTTCATGTTTTTTCCTCCTCCGTTCTTACAATCGCGGTCCGATTATTGCGGCATCGCACGATGCTTGCACAACGCCTCGCGAACGCTTAGTCTACCGCCGGCATGACTCCCGACTTCCTCGTTCTCGGCGTCATCTGGTACATCGTTTTCTTGTTTTCTACCACCTGCCACGAAGGCGCGCATGCCCTCGCAGCCAAGATCGGCGGCGATACTACGGCCTTCGAAGGCGGCCAGGTCTCACTCAACCCCATTCCCCACATCCGCCGTTCGCCGGTGGGACTCGTCGTGGTTCCCATCATTTCCTACTTCGTCGCGCACTGGATGATCGGTTGGGCCAGCGCTCCCTACGATCCCCAATGGCAGGAGCGGCACCCTCACCGCGCCGCTTGGATGGCGCTTGCCGGACCAGCGGCAAATTTCACGCTCGTGATCCTTTCGGCAATCGCCATCCACGCCGGAATTCTCACCGGCGTATTCGAACGTCCGGCTTCTGCTGGCTTCACTAGCGTCGTGACTGCCACGGTGCCCGGCATCGCCGGTTTCGCAGCCACATTCCTCAGCATCGTCTTCGTTCTCAATCTGCTACTCGGCACTTTTAATCTTCTGCCCGTCCCGCCGCTGGATGGCAACACGGCCGTCACGCTGATCATGCCTGAAGATACCGCCCGCCGCTTCCTCGATTGGTTTCGCACCCAGGGCTTCGGAATGCTCGGGCTCGTCCTCGCCTGGTATCTGTTCGACAGGATCTTTAGCGTGGTCTTCCGATTTGCATTAGGCGCCCTTTACCCCGGGTCACATTGGGGCTGATCTGAACTTCACCAACCCTCAGATGTCCGATGCCCTTGGGTCCGGGAACTGAGACTAGGTTCACTCCCGTACACTTCGCATTTTTTGGTACACCTGATCGAAGATTCGCTCGCAACACGTCTTTTAACCTCTTATTCCTGAACGCAAGAACCTCCTTTGTTTGGCATCTTTCCTGCATTACTCGGCACGGCTACTTCGTAAATCATAAGAGGCAACCATGGACTCGGACTTAAACACGGCTGTGAACGGCGAAGACAGCTACCGCGTAGAAGTATCAGGCTGGGATGCGAAAGAGAATTTTTTTGTGGAGAAGACCACCCTCGAATGGAAACCGGACGACAAGAAATCAATGTTGTTGCGCTCCGATATTCGCCCGGGCTGCATGGTGTTTGTCCGGCTGCTCCAACCGCTGGCAACGGCTGCCAGCTTTCCGATCGCCTACGAGGCTCTGACCAGTGCCGAGAAGGATCCGAATGGCGCCGCGCGAGTCTCGCTTGAGCGCCTGCGCCCTCGCGCAAGCTACAAGGAGACATTCGCCGAGGGCCGCCTGGCAGTCCGCGTTGCATAACGCCGCCTCATAGGGGAGTTGGGTTGCGAAGACTCAAATTAGCGGGGTTGAATTGGCGGGTTGAATTGTTGAAGACCCGCTCCGTAGTTTTCCCGTAGCGTTCGACCAGCAGTGATGGTGGCCTAATTACTCTGCCTCGCCGAACCAGAGGCCGTTTTGGCACTGTTCGCGTTCCGAAGTCCCGAATTGGAATGAGCCATCGCTAACTGCTAATACGGAACGTACTCGGTTCTGTACCCATACGCACAAACGTCCTTCTTCCGTGCTCTTCACAAATCCATTGTGGGCTGATAGTTACCGGAAGCTGAACCGTTTCATTCGCCCCCCGCTCCCCAATTCTTTTCTCGCCGCCGGCGTTGAACGCTCTGGAACACATCGTGCCTATACCGCCGCATGCTAACAGTCGAAGAAAAACCCATCGTCAGCATGGCTCGAAAAAATCTTCCGGTCTGCGTTCTGGACGACGAAGCCGATCTCGTTGATCTCACCACGGACCGTCTCACAAAACTCGGCTTTCCCACCATCGGCACCACTGACCCTCAAGCGGCGCTTCAGAAGATCCGCCTCGGCGGCTGCCGCGCCGTCATCGCAGACTTCAAGATGCCCGCAATGGATGGTCTCGCGTTTCTCGAAAAGGTTCTCCAGTACGATCCGGGCATCTACGTACTCCTCGTCACTGGCTACTACTCCGTGGATACCGCCATCGACGCCATAAAACGCGGCGCCTACGATTACCTTGCGAAGCCTTTGGATTTCGCGCGCTTGACGAAAACACTCGACGATCTTGCCGAGTTGTTCACGCAGCGATCTCATGTACGTGACCTCGAGGACCGTCTCCTCGAGAATCTCCAATTCCACGGCATCGTCGGGCGAAGTCCGGCAATGTTTGAAGTTTTTGACCTGGCCAAAAAGGTCGCGCGCCACTACTCGAATGTTCTCGTCACCGGGCCCACCGGCTCGGGCAAGGAACTTATCGCACGCGCCCTGCACCACATGAGCCCCGTCGGACAGGAGCGTTTCGCCGTCTGCAACTGCTCCGCGCTTGTTGACACGCTTCTCGAAAGCCAGCTCTTTGGCCACGTCCGGGGCGCATTCACCGGCGCCACGGATACTCGCCCCGGCCTCTTCGAATACGCCAACGGAGGCGCTGTGTTTCTCGACGAAGTGGGCGAAACCTCATTGCAAATGCAAGCGAAGCTCCTACGCGTCATTCAGAACCGCGAAATCCAGCGCGTCGGCTCGCCGGAAGTGAGGCACGTGGACGTGCGCCTGATTGCCGCAACCAATCGAGACCTGCGTGCCGAAGTCCTCGGCGGCCGCTTCCGCGAAGATCTGTTCTACCGCCTCAGCACGGTCGAAATCCGCGTTCCCGGTCTGCGCGAAAGACCGGAAGACATCCCCATCCTGATCCAGCACTTCCTCAAAAAATACAGCCAGGCATATTCCAAGCCATTCCAGGGCCTCTCCCGCCGCGCGCAGATCGCTCTGCTGCAACACGACTGGCCGGGAAATGTCCGCGAGCTCGAAAATGTCATATCCAGCGCAGCCCTCACTGCCAGTGCCGATTTCATTGATGTCACTGATCTTCCCGCCCATCTCCAGAAACCGCGCCGCTCCGTCGCATCCGCTGCCGAGGAGAACTGGCGGCCGCTTCCTCTCGATGAGGTCCGTGGAATTCACATCCAGCGCGTCCTTGAAATGTGCAACGGCAATCGTGTTCGCGCCTCGCAGGTTCTCGGCATCGGCCGCACCAGTCTCTACCGCTTCTTGAAGCGCACAACCAAGAAGTCACAGGCCAAGGGCGCTGCGCAGTAGCGCGTCGGCGTTCGTGTGGCCTCCTAAGCCTCTTCGGGCCGTACAGTGGCAGGGATCATTCGCGCCTGCACCTTAATCGCATTGTAGATTTCGTCTCACGAAGGAGAATTCAAAACATGGCCAATGTAGCGGCACACTTTGAAGAATCAGAGTCGCAAGCCTCGGAACCCACCCGCCAGCCACGCCGCGAGCAGCGCATCGCCAGCGCGTTCCGTGTTGAAGTCTGCGGCTTCAATCGCCATGGGCGTTTCTTCACGGAACGCACGCTTACCTCGAACATCAGCGATGGCGGCTGCCAGCTCTCGCTGCACGTCGAAGTCGAGAAGGATTCAGTCGTAGCGCTCCGCGTCATCGAACGTCGAAACGGCTGTGAACTCGATTCGCGTCCGGTGCTATTCCAGGTGGAAAGAATGGTCCCTCAAGCGTCGGGCTGGACGCTGGGTGTTTCGAAGCTGCAACCGGTGCCCGTATGGGGCGCTGAGGCGGCGCCACCGGGATTTCTTGCATCGGCTTCCTAGCGGTCTGTCCTGTCGCTGCCCGCGTTGGTAGCTCCGGCGAACTTAACCCGCTTCACAGACACGTGGCTTTTCGAGTATCGCTATGTCCTTCGATCGCCAAGGATGGAGGTGCCCGAAAACTCCGGGGCATCGTATCGAGTCCCTCCTGTACCTCCGTACAGTTTCCGCTGGCGACACTCATGCTCGTATTCGCCGTCTGCCCTCTTCTCGCGAATGCTAACCTCGTTTCAGGCGAGGTTCAGAGGCTTCGTCTCATCCTCGATTTTGTAACAAGGTGTCACGATGCGGACTCGGATTCTGATTGCCACGTTTTTGCTCTTTCTGTCGGCTGTGTGCGCCGCATTCGCCACGGACTTCGCCGTCATCGTGAACCCTGCGAATCCCGCCAAGGCCATGACGCTTGCCGATCTCGGAAAAATGTTTAAAGGCAAGACGGCCACATGGGCGAATGGACGGAACGTGACCATCGTCCTGCGCGAGCCGTCGGCGGCTCCCATGAAATTCATCATCGAAAAGGTGATGGGCGTTGACGCCGATCAGGGCAAAACCATCCTGGCCGACCCGACGCGAAAATCCGCCTCTCAGGTGGTCTTCCTGAATAGCGATGAGGAAATTGTGAAGGCTGTTGAATCGAATCCGACTGCGATTGGAATCGTGGATGTCTACAACATCACAGGCGGCGTGAAAGTAATCAAGATCGACGAAAAGCAGCCATTCGACCCCGGTTACGTTTTAAAGGGTCACTAAAGTTTCATGCAATCGCCCGAAACCCATTGCGAGGAAAAATGACGCTCTCAACGTTCAGCAAGCAGGCACTCATAGCCACTTTCGCCGTTGCAATCACCGGGGCATCGAGCTTGGCGACTCGCGCGCAAGATGCGCCCAAGCACAGCGCGAGACCATCAGCTCCATCCGCTTCCAGTGCGAACTCCGCCATGGCTGCGCCAACGTCCGACACGATTCCCGTCACGACAAAGTCCGACGAAGCGCGCCGCCTCTACGAAGAGGGCGTTCATGACGAATTCGATTTGCTCTACGTGTCCCGCGGCGTCGAAACGATCCGTAAGGCCGTGAAAGCCGACCCCAAGTTCGCTCAGGCACACGCTATGCTCGCTTTTAACACCACAAATCCTGCCGAAGGCGAACATTCCCGCGCCATGGCCAGGCTCTATATGAGCTCTGTAACGCCGGACGAGCAGAAGCTCATCCAGTTCCTCAACGGCACCAAAGATGGCCATCTCGTCTCGGCTATCGCTGCGATGAACGATCTTTTCGAGCGCTATCCCCGCGACAACCGCTTCATAGCCATGGCCGGCACTTGGATGTGCTCGAACAACCAGGAATTCGATCGTGGCGCTGCGATTCTCGAGCGCGCTCTGAAAAACGATCCGAACTACGCGCCGGCGCTCAACAACGTCGCCTATTGCTATGCGTACGCCGGGCACGCTCAGCTCGCACCGCCTTATATGGAGCGTTACGTCGCCGCTTTACCCGGCCAGCCGAACCCGCTCGACTCCTACGGCGAAATTCTTCGCATGATGGGTGATTTCAAGGGAGCTCTTGCGCATTACGAAGCTTCGAACAAAATGGTTCCCGGCTTCTCACAAATCGGTATCGCCACCACCTACGCATTGATGGGTGACCAGGACCGTGCCCGCTCCGAATACGATAAAGCCATCGAACTCGAGCAGGATCCGGGAACAAAAGTCATCGACCAGATGCTGAAAGCGATGACCTACTTCCGCGAGAATCGCATCGTCGAAGGCCGCAAAGCCTATCTGGCTCTCGCGCTAACCGTTCACAAAGACGGCCGCTTCCCTGTCGCCGAAGCCGAAATTCATCGCACCTTGGCCCTCTTCAATCCCGATCCTAAGGCCGCCATGCGTGACCTTCGCGACGCCGAGCTGGTGCTCTCCGAAAAGCATGCCATGTCACGCGACGAACACGATACCGAACTGGCCACGATTATTCAGACCCGTACCTTCGTCGCCGCACAAGCCAATATGAAGCCCGAAGCCGAGCGCGCGCTTGCGCCGCTCAGTGCTATGGCCAAAACCAGCCGAAGTACTCCGATACAGAGGTCCTACCACTCCGCCAATGGCGCCGTCCTTTTCCTCGATGGCCGTTATGCCACTGCTGTCGCGGAGTTTCAGGAAGATCCGCGCAACCCGCTCTCGCTCCGCCTTCTGGCCGAGGCCGAAACCAAAGCCGGCGAGCCTGTGGCAGGTCAGCAAGTTCTCGTCACTCTCGCGGCGATCAACGACGAGCGCGTCGAATCAGCTGTTGCGGTTCCTCAGGCTCGGGCCGCCCTGAAAGCAGTGACCCCGACCACCGCCCAAGCCACTCATTAGCCTTACCCGTCGCCGCATCGTTCCGTCGCGTGGGCCTTATGATGCCATGCGGCGGCTGGCGTGACGGAGCTCGAACACCCTGGAAACCGCCATTCGCCGGTAAATAACCCCCATTTGCCGAATACCCCGAGACACTCTGCGGCCGCCCTCCTATTCTTGCCCACGTGGACGGCAACACAATCGACGCAGGGGGCATTCAAATGATGAGCCTGAACGAGCGAGTCTCCGTGAAAAGTGCGATCTATCCCACAGCCACGCTTATATTCGTAGCCACGTTCCTGATCGTCCTGGGACTCGCTTTCGAAGCCATGGAAATCGGCTGGGCGCACCTGCTGCCTCACGGCCTTTGGCTCTTTTCCGTGATTGTGCCCGGATTATGGAATATGCTCGCCCTCCGGTGGAACGATCCCGTCTGGCGCGAGCTCGTAAAGATCGCGCCGCTTAGCTTGGTCGCGATTGGCATGATGATCCTTCTCGTCCAGAAGCGCGCACATACGCAACAGCGACCCGCGGGGACGCCAAGCGGAGGCAATCAAGATGCGTAGTCTAACTCGCGGCACGCGAGGCCTCATTTTCGGAGTCTTCGTCGTCGTCGCGGGCGTGACGTTGCTTTTAGATCAAATGAATTTGATCGACGCCAACCGCGTCTTCCGCTTCTGGCCGCTTCTTCTGATCATCTGGGGCGTTTCCACCCTCCTCAGCTGCCAGGGTGCCGGGCGGCGTTTCTGGGGCGGCTTCCTGATCCTTGCTGGCATTGCTCTACAGCTTCAAGAATTAGGGTTTCAGCGCATCAGAATGGAGACGCTCTGGCCTGTGTTTATAATCGCCGTCGGCGTCCTTCTGGTGATTCAGGCACTCGGCAAGAGAGGCGAGGCACGGCTCAATAAGTGGAAGTCGAAGCCGTTTGAAACCGGACAGCAATTCAATACCGACGGTTCTCACGTCACGTGCACGAGCATATTTGGCGGTGGCGAACATCAGGTCAGCTCGCGGAATTTCCAGACCGGTGAAATGACGTCGATCTTCGGCGGCGGCGAAATTGATTTCACGCAGGCCGAAATAGACGGCGACCAAGCCGTGATTGAGGCGACTATGATTTTCGGCGGCGGAGAGATTCGTGTTCCGCGCACCTGGAATGTTGTGATCGACGGCGTGGGAATTTTTGGCGGCTATAGCGACAAGACCAGCCATCCCCCACCTGACCCGCCCGCCAAAAAGCTCATCATCCGAGGCGTCGCCGTTTTCGGCGGCCTGGAAATCAAAAACTAAGCCGACAATGCACCCGATCCTCGGCCAGCTCCGGCGGCTCATCGCTTACCTGCTGAGCTGGCTCCCTCTCTCCGCAATGCTCGTTTATCTGCTGGCGGTTCCCGGCGGACTCACGTGGGCGGAGGCCTTTGCCCTCGGAATTCCACTCTGTCTCCTCTATGGGTTCATGTGCCTATCGGCCTGGTATTCCTGCCGTTCGACACCTCTAGACCGGGCTGGCGCGCTCCAGGTCGCTTTCACGCACTTGCTAGGGGCGATCGTTGTCAGCGGAATCTGGATTCTGGCCGCGAAAGCGCTGGCGCACGAATTGTCTGCCTTCTCTGCCTTCAACGGTCTCGAACCCCGCCTTTCAAAGAATCTCCCACTTCTCTTCGGTACGGGAATTCTGCTCTATTTGCTTGCGGTCGCTTTCTTCTACGTCCTGCTGGCGGTCCAGCAATCGCAGGAAGCCAAAGAGCGCGAAATGAAGGCGGGAGTTCTCGCTCGCGACGCGGAACTGAGGGCGCTGAAAGCCCAAGTCAACCCGCACTTTCTCTTCAACAGCCTCAATTCCATCAGCGCGCTCACCAGCTCCGATCCCGCCAAGGCCCGCGAAATGTGCATTCTTCTCGGTGATTTTCTGCGCCGCACGCTCGGCCTCGGTGAGAAAGCCGCGATTCCACTCGAGGAGGAGCTGTCGCTAATTAGCTCGTTTCTCGCCGTTGAGAAAGTCCGCTTCGGCGCCCGCATCCAAATGGAAGAAAACATCGATAAAGACGCGCTCGACGTTTTCGTCCCGCCGCTATTGCTGCAGCCGCTGGTTGAAAACGCCGTGGTCCACGGAATCTCGAATCTCATCGAAGGAGGCTCCATCAAGCTCGAAATCCATTCTCGCAATGGCACACTCTCCATCGTCGTTGAAAACAGCTTCGATCCCGATTCGCCACCCCGCCGCCGCGGCGGCGTCGGCCTCGCCAACGTTCGCCAGCGCCTGGCCACGCGCCACGGAAACCTCGCCACCTTCGACGTAAAAACGGAAGGCGACCGCTACCGCGTTGCGATCACGATGCCCGCCGACCGCCCGGGGCACTCATCATGACGCAACCGACCGAGAAGAAATTTCGCGCCGTGATCGTCGATGACGAGGAGCTCGCCCGTCAGGTCCTCCGCGAATTCCTCACCGCTCATCCGGAAATTGAAATCGCCGCCGAATGCGCCAACGGCTTCGAAGCCGTCAAATCCGTCACCGAATTGAAGCCCGATCTCGTCTTCCTTGACGTCCAGATGCCCAAGCTCGACGGTTTCGAAGTCCTCGAATTGATCGGCACCAACGCCGCCGTCGTCTTCGTCACCGCCCACGACAACTACGCAATCCGCGCCTTTGAGGTCCACGCCGTCGATTACTTGCTGAAGCCGTTCGGATGCGACCGCTTCGAAGCCGCCCTGACCCGTGCCAAGGAGCGTCTCAGCAGCGCAGCTTCAGCCGCAACCTCGCCTACTGCGCACCCAGCGCCATCACCATCCGACCTCGCCGCCACCGCCCGCCCTCCAGCTCAATATCTCGACCGCATCCCAGTCCGCGACGGCACCCGCGTCTTCATAATTCCCATCGCCAAGCTCGACTACGCCGAAGCCCAGGACGACTACATCGCCCTCTGCTCCGAGAGCAAAAAGCACCTCAAACAACAAACCATCTCCAGCCTCGAATCCGCCCTCGACCCTTCGCGATTCCTTCGCATCCATCGTTCCTACATCGTCAACCTCGAACGCGTCGCCCGTATCGAGCCCTACGGCAAGGATAGCCACGTCGCCGTGCTCCACAACGGAACACAACTCCCCGTCAGCCGCGCCGGTTACGCTCGCCTGCGCGAGTTCCTCGACCGCTGACTAACGTCAGCTTTCGCTCAAACCAGCGATCGGCGGCGAAACCTCAGTTCCATGACTCCCAAACCACTCGTACCTGCGTCGCAATGCACGTGCTTGTTGCGACAAAACCTACTTTCATAGTAGTGTCACCCGATGCCCCGAACCACCTCGCGCAGGTCCCGTCGTCCGGGCATACAGAATCGCAAAAGGAGACCTCGTAAAATGGCATCCCCGGCGGAAGCAAAACTTCCTAACAATTCATCCGGTAAAGAAGAAGGCGCAAATGTAGACAAGATTCGCGACATATTATTCGGCTCGCAGATGCGCGATTACGAAAAGCGTTTCGCGCGCCTGGAAGAAAACGTCTCGAAAGCCGTTGAGACTCTGCGCGAAGACACCA
>Ga0210394_10002611_pt1 | contig 24382 bp, 20 predicted proteins | sample IncBWC12MmetaG_FD_160121 | JGI IMG/M metagenome (GOLD analysis project Ga0210394, IMG submission 160121) | Forest soil microbial communities from Barre Woods Harvard Forest LTER site, Petersham, Massachusetts, United States - Inc-BW-C-12-M | ecosystem: Environmental > Terrestrial > Soil >... | reverse complement strand
CTTGCGGAGGAAAAGGTTCTCAGCGGCCAGAGCGCAATGCGGCCGCAGGCTGAGCCTAATGAACCTCAAGGCATCAAGCAGTAGATGGAGAAGCGGGTCGGACAGAGAATCGAGTTTTGGCATCGCCTATACGATCGCACTTGGGGCATCACTTGGCGGTATGAAATAGGGACGGACAGAATTATTGCGGACTACAACCATGCAATATATCGGCACAACCGACGGCCAGGCCGCCGAAGCGGCCCAGGCCGGATTGATGAGACTTTATTAGGTTCCCACGAGTCGTTACGATCAAAACTCAGCGACGCAATCGGACGAACCTTTATTAGTAGAAAGATCCGTAAATGAACCACCAGTCCGCTATTCAGCATTAACGAACTGATTTCGAAACGTCGATTTGAGGTCCGGATATTCACGAGCGAATGGAATGCAAATCCCAATTAGAAGGAATACCCCGGAAAGTACGAGGAGCAGATTGGATGGCCAGGGTGGGGTGATGTTCTCGAGGCGCTCCGAGCCAACCGAACCCTTCAAGTGGTGGGCAATCTATTGATAACTGATGATGGCGCAGGGTAAAAACGTAACCCACAGATACATGCGGTGCTGACTGTTAATGCTGACAACCTTCTAGAACTTTATTGTGAAACGAAAGCCGGCAACAGACGAGTCGTCACTATGGTGGATCGAGCAAGTGTCGGCGAACCTCTTCGATTTCGCGGAACTCCTGGTTGGTGAGCCTCTGTCTTTAAGCGAAAGGCAGCAAGTTCGGTCCAGCCAGACTTTTCCCTATTGCATTCCCATATGTGTGTATGAGGGCCTTTGCCTTAGCAGTATGTGTTGCCTTCGCGTTGTTTGATCGCACAAAGGGCCAATTCAAGGCGGTTTGACACTCCTACCTTGTTGTATATTCGGAAAAGATAATTGCTCACCGTGTGGTCACTGATCCCGAGCCTCGTCGAGATTTCCCTGGTTGGCATACCTTCTGCAATTAACTCCACTAACTGAGCTTCGCGCTTGGTGAGCAAGCTGAGCCCACTGGCGTTCACAACGCGGATGGGAGAAGCATTGGCAAGAGCCTCCAAGATCAATTGGAGCTGTTGGCTACTAGCCCAAACCTGTCCTTTGTGGACGGACAAAACGCACTTGCGAAGGCGATTTAAGGGTTCGGCCCGACACAGGACGCCTTTGGCCCCGGCACGAAAAGCATGGACCACCAGGTTATCCTGCCAGGAATCGAAGAGTATGACGACGCGAGCGGCTGGATGGCAGAGCTGTAATTCTCGGAGGGCTTTTAGACCCATCAACCGTCCGTCTCCCAGATCCGCGCTTATCAATGCGACGTCCACGCGATTTCCAGGGACACTGCGAACGACTCCTGAGCTAGTGACTTCACAAGCCGCCACATCAAATTGATTCGGAAAACGCTTGAACGCAGTTCGCAAGAGTTCGCATCCCATCACTGACTCGTCGCCAATGACCAGGCGCACGGGCATGTGGCCCACTTCCGTAAGCGCCAAACTTCCAACGGGTCCCGCGGACTGAGATGCCATTGCGACACCCTTTAACATGTCAGAGTGTTCCTGGCGAGGCGGCGAATTACTCCGGGGAAAGTCGCTAGCGATTTAGAGATTTAACAATTGACTCGTCGGCAACGGTCGGACAGATGGTCATGTGACCTAGCGGGCGCCGCGATTGCACTAGTTCCTCAAAATGGAGATGTTATGACAACGCCCTACGAAGTTCAGATTTCTCAAATCCTTGGAGAAACGCTCCAAGTGTCGACTCACTTCTGGTGCAGGTGAGCATGAGAACTAGCCGGTTCCCCCGAAGAGCCCTACGGTAAAAACCTGTAGCAACTTTGATTCCAATGGGGGCCGAATGTCCCCGAAAAGGTACGCCGATAAACTTCTGCAATCTATTGGTGTTAGCGAGCGTCCCCGAATATCGGCGCAAAGTCCAAAATCAGACACTAGCCAAGATGAAAACCTTTGCAACAATCAGGAAACGATCTACCAATTGTCCCTTATCTTCCGAGTTCCGAGCGCTCGAACTCCTCATAAAGGGGTTTAGGAGACTGAGACTTTCCTTTAGGATTGAAAGTATCAGTACGATCAGTTCGGGCAGTGTACATTTCTCCCCGACAGATCTTCCAAATCGTCGCCACCAAACACCGGCTCTGGGTGATCTCTACTCACTGGGAAGCGCTTGATTTGAGGATAGATCTCCTTGTGAGGATACAGAAAACTAATACAGAAAACTACGCATTGGGTGGAACTCTTATAGAAGGGTAGTTCTGCTTCTTGTTTGGCGAGAACTCGAAACAATACGATACCTGATCGCCATATGGTCCGGTCGGAGGGAGTTCTCACAGGTCGGAACATCATTCATCGTGTTGGCGAGTCGCTTTGATTCGGGGGTGAAGTTGGAGCGCAGGCGACAAATGCGGTTCGCCTTGCGCTTCGCCGCGCAGTTTCGATGGAAGAATCGAGATGGAATGGTGGAAAAGGGGCAGGGTTTCACTCGCGACATTAGCTCGCGCGGAGTCTATGTCTACGCTGAATCGCAACCTCCCATAGACGCCGAAATACAAATTGACGTCGATCTTCCACCGTTACTCGAAGCCGACAGCACGCTGCGTATGAGTGGAGATGCAAAGGTAATCCGCGTGGAGGCGACCGCGATTGATGAGCACTGTGAAGGTTTTGTAGCAGAAGCGAAGTCCTACGTGTTGCACAGGGCCAAGAATCGAGAACAGTGAGACTGGACCTCAGTCTAGGCACGAAGGCGGACGAGACGCAAGAGAGCGGCGACATTCAGGATCGCGAGGGCGGATCGGATTCAATAGGTTTTGGTGGAACACCGGGCGCGGATTCATCCGCTCGCAATGTTGTTTTTGGCCTACATGGCAAAGACGAAGATCAGGACGCCAATGTGGGCGCGGGTTGAGTCTCTTTTACGGCTTGCAGGGAGGAGTGAGTTCCTGTAAGTCACAGGGCGGAGCTATATCAGCATGACAACCGACGCTCATGACATTCGGCTGCCCTCCGCTTGGCACGTCCTTTATACGCGCCACCAGCACGAGAAAGCCGTACATCAAATTCTTATGGGCAAGGGATTCACAACCTTTCTTCCAATGTACCAAAGTGCCCGTCGGTGGAAGGACCGCACCAAAGTACTCTCGCTACCACTTTTCCCCTGCTACGTCTTCGTCAACGGAGGCCTTGAGCGCCGGCTGGACATTCTGACGACACCAGGCATACACGCCCTTGTATCTACTGCCGGCGAGCCGGCCACTGTTCCGCTGGCCGAAATCGAGGCCATTCGACGAGCTACAGAAAGTGGGGCCAAAGTCGAGCCACATCCTTTCTTGAAGTGTGGCGAGTGGGTACGAGTCAAATATGGCACTTTGGCGGGACTGCAGGGGATCCTGGTGCGAAAGAAGAATCTTTATCGGATGGTCCTTTCCGTGAAAATGTTAGGGAAGGCAGCGGCCGTCGAAGTTGACGCGTTTCTGATCGAGCGCCCTCGAAGTGGATTGCCGGACAGCTCCAGGCAAAGAGAGTCTTCGCGTTTCTTCCAGTGCTCCCTCAAATCCATCAATGAAGCGACCGGCGGAGCAAGGTCGAAGTGCTAATGTTTAGTTGCTATGCGTTCGTCCGCATGGTTCAGACTTCTGACGAGCGCTTAAAAGTACTTCGAACGCCAGGTGTGTTGGGTTTCGTCGGAAGCGAAGGACAAGGGACTCCAATCCCCGATGAACAAATTGAGAGCCTCAAAACGGCGATCAGCAGGTATGTTCCGTGTTTTCCACATCCTTTCCCAAGTGCCGGAAAGCGCGTGCGCATTCGCGGGGGCTTTCTTCAAGGTGTGGAGGGAATCCTCGTGCGTCAAGGCGCGGACCAAAGCGTGGTCGTATCGGTAGAATTGCTCCAACGGTCTATCGCGATTCGAGTCGAAGGTTACGACATCGACATAGGCTTAACTTTTTCAGAGCTGAATCACGGAGGCATGAACTTCTACATCGCGTCAGATTTGAACCCGGAATCAATTGGGGGACAGGAGAATCTGAAATGAACGTCGGGAGCTCAAGCATAAAGACTCTAACTGTCAGCCTGATTATTTTTTTCACTGCACTTTCCGCAGCTGGACAGAAAACGTCAGTGCCAAATCTAATGAGTAGCGGGCAAATTGACACCCGTAACGAAGCACCGCAAGCGACATCCAGTAAAACTGGCAGTGGCCTTCACAAACGAGAGTGGCGTTACAGGATCAATCCGAGCGACACACTAGAACTGACTTTCACGCTCACGCCGGAATTTAATCAGACGGTCACCGTCCAACCGGACGGCTATATCACCCTGCACGGAGTGGGTGATCTGCCGGCCGCGGGACAAACCCTTCCGGAGCTCACCGAGTCCATTAAGGCCGCCTACTCCAAAATCTTGAAAGACCCTGAGATCACAGTGGATCCCAAGGACTTCGAGAAACCTTACTTCACAGTAGGCGGCCAGGTTGGAAAGCCCGGAAAGTTTGACTGGCGCGCGGACGTCACGCTTACACAGGCCATTGCCATCGCCGGAGGTTTTACAGACGCATCCAAGCACTCGCAGGTGCTTCTATTCCGGCGCGTATCGGATCAGTGGACCGAGGCCAGGATCATAAACGTGAAGAAAATGTTGAGTTCGCGTGATCTGCAAGAAGATCCGGATCTGAAGCCCGGGGATATGCTGTTTGTTCCCAAGAACGCGCTCTCTAAGATCAAGCCCTTTCTGCCAACCACTTCAGCAGGAATCTACGCGAACCCGCCGATTTTCTAGATTCACATGAATAAGAATTCAGTTGCGATGGACGGACAAGACTTTCAATTTGGTCCAGGTGGCACGGAACGGTTGCCCACCCTCAGGGACATTGCGACGCCCCTATTCCGTCACCCTAAGGTCGTGGTGTCGACCTTCCTGGTTCTCCTACTGGGCACGGTCCTCGGAATCATTCTGCTTCCCAAGGATTACGAAGCCAAAATGAAAATTTTGGTCAAGCGCGAGCGCGTGGATGCGGCTGTCTCGCCGGGCCGAGACGCTGTGATGTCCAACCCCGGTGAAGTCACAGAAGAAGAACTCAACTCTGAAGTGGAACTCTTGAAGAGCCGCGACCTCCTCGAGAAAGTGGTGGTCTCCTGTAATCTTCAAGATTCGCGTCCCGGCCATCTGTGGGACCGGTTTCTTCCTGCAGCTGCAGCCAGCGAGAGTAGGGACGGACAAGACAACGACAAGAAAATCTCACAGGCGGTGTTGGCCCTGGAAAGTAAACTGCAGATTGGACTGCTCAAAAAGACGGACTTAATTCAGGTGACCTACGACTCGCCGGACGCGCAACTGGCAGCGCGCGTTCTTCGCACACTCGCTGGTCTCTATCTGGAAAAGACCGTGGCGGTTCACCGTCCTCCGGGCGCGTTTGAATTTTTCCAAACGGAATCTCAACACTACGATCAGGAACTGCAAACTGCCGAAACACAGCTAACCAAATTCGATCACGAGAAGGGTGTGGCGGACCTTCAACTCGAAAAACAGATCGCTCTCCAAAAACTTTCTGATTTTGTGTCTACCTATAATTCGACTCAGGTTGCAATCAAGGAAACGGAGAAGCGAACTCGGGTTGTGGAGCAACAACTCGCGTCCACACCCGAACAGACCGTTTCTCAGGTCCGCTCCTCCGAAAACCAATTTCTCATGCAGCAACTCAAGACCACACTGTTGGAACTTGAATTGAAGCGCACCGGGCTCTTGGCAAAATTCAAACCCGATTATCGGCCTGTACAAGAAGTGCAAAAACAGATCGATCAGACAATCGCCACAATTAACAAAGCGGAGAATTCGCCGGACCAGGAGGAAACAAAGGATCGGAACCCATCATACGAGTGGCTCCAGTCGGAGCTGACTAAATCGAATGCAGAACTGGCGAGTTTGCATGCGCGGGCCGATGAAACGCTTAGCGTGATCCGCCAATACCGAGCTCAGCTCGGCATGATCGATGTAAACCGTGCGGCGCAAGAAAACTTTCTCCGAGAGGTCAAGGAAGCAGAAGCAAATGATCTTCTTTACAAACAGAAGAGAGAAGAGGCGCGGATTGGCGATGCGCTGGATCGTCAGAGGATCGTGAACGTCGCCATTGCTGAGGCGTCCACAGTGCCGGCCTTCCCAACCCATTCTCACTGGGCCCTGACGCTGCTGTTAGGGATATTGCTGGCGTGTCTTGTGAGTCCGGGAGTTGCATTCGCCGCGGACTACTTTGACCCGTCATTGCGAACCCCGGACGAGCTTCGTGAAGTCCTGGAGATTCCGGTGCTAGCGGCGCTGCCAAAGGAGAAAAGAAAACGATATGTTTCTTGATTTCTATAAAATGAAAGAACAGCCCTTTGGCGTGACTCCGGACCCTCGCTTTCTTTATCTCGGCAAAAGTCATCGTGAGGCGCTCGCGTCCCTCTACTACGGCATCCAGTCCGATCGCGGCTTTGTGGCCATGATTGCACAGCCGGGCCTCGGAAAAACGACACTGACTTTTCAACTGCTTGAAAAGCTCCATCAGGCCTCTCGAATGGTGTTCTTGTTCCAGACGCAATGCAACACAAAGGAATTCTTTCACTACTTGCTCAACGGTCTGGGAGTCGATGCCCAAGGCATGGAACTGGTTTCCATGCACAACAAGTTGAATGAGATCCTCTGCCGCGAAATGCTAGCCGGCCGGCGCTTCGTCCTGGCCATTGATGAGGCTCAAAATCTTGATCCGGAAGTGCTCGAAGCGGTCCGCCTGTTGTCGAATTGTGAGACGTCTCGCGACAAGATGCTTCAAATTCTTCTAATCGGGCAACCGCAACTGGCTAAAAAGCTGGCAAGTCCCGAACTGGAGCAGTTGCAACAGCGAATCTCCATGTTCGCCAGGCTCGAGCCGTTTGGTTCCAAGGATACGGCCCGCTATATTGCCCATCGCCTCAAAGTTGCGGGCTACGAAGGAAGCCCACTTTTCAGTCCAGGAGCGCTTCGGCTCATCGCAGAACAATCGCAAGGAATTCCAAGGAAGATCAATGGCTTGTGTTTCAGTGCGCTTTCACTCGCTTGCGCGATGGGCCTTAAGCAGGTTGATATGGGGATGATGAAAGAGGTTATTGCGGACCGCGATGTCGAATCCTTACAACGGCCCAAAGTTGCTCGGCACGTTGCGCCCTCTCCGGTGGCGTTACGCCCCGCCCTGTTCTCGCCCGCGAGGTCCAGTCCCACACTGTCCTCCTATCCCGAAAAGCCCAAAAGAAGTTTTGGCCGGTGGGCGATGGGCGCCTCAAGCGTAGCGGCGTGTCTGGCGATTGGGATCGGAATTCTCTCCTTTTCACCGGGCCGCATCGACCGGTTGATTCAAGGTTCTTCGGCGGGCTGGGCATCCGTTCGAAATGCTGCTTCATCGATTCGAGGATTCGCGGTGGTGAAATCCGATTCGGTGCCGGCCACTTCCACTCTGAATGTTCAAGCCGCGGGACTTCCGAATTCTGAAGCCGAACAGCCTAATCCATTGATCAATGAGGCTGTGACCAAGGCTGTCATTGTGCAACCAGGAGATACGTTGCGCCAAATCATTCTCCGAACTAGAGGCGAATACAATGGCGGATCGATCATGCAGATTCGAAAGCTAAATCCAAACATTACCGACTTTGACCGCATCAAAGTTGGTCAAGCGATTCGAGTTCCTTGGGTTTCTGTGCCAGTGGATTCTGCAGCGGCTGGCGGGGACGCCAGAATGACTGGTAAGAACTGAAGGATGAGCCCTCACAATTGAGCAAGAATTTTGAATTGTTGAAGCTTGTCGAAAAATACGACTTTTTCAACCTTTTCAAACTTCCGGCGGAGCCTGCCACGCTTCCGCAAAAGGCACATGCTGCGATTTCTCTCAAGAAAGTATCCCCGGACACGGAGATTGCGAAACTCGTTCAGCGATTGTTCTCACCGGCCGGCAACGGCAGCGGCCCTAGAGTAGTTTCTTTCTCAGGGATTTCGCGCGATGAGCGTAGCAGCTGGATTTGCGCACGGGCGGGGGAGATTCTGGCTGAGCAGGCAGACACCTCGGTTTGTCTCGTGGATGCGAACTTTTGGTCGCCGCAATTGCATGTTCATTTGGCCACGGCCAATCAGATTGGGCTTGCAGAGGCTCTCGCCACGGAAGGTCCCATTCGGAATTTTGGAAAGCCGCTTTGCGGTGAAAATCCCTGGCTGATCCCCTCAGGTTTGGTGAAGCGGGGACTCTATCCTTCTATTGAACGATATCGAGAGCGCTTGGCAGAATTGCGGGAATCGTTTGACTATATCCTACTCAGCGCTCCGGCGCTTAGTCGTGAGACGGAGGCAACCTTCCTTGGACAATTGGCGGATGGAATTGTGCTGATCGTCGAAGCGAATCACAGCAGGCGCGAGACGGTCCGTCGCGCGAAAGAACAACTGGAAAGTGCTCACGTACGTCTGCTCGGGGCAGTCCTTGACCAGCGTACCTTTCCTATTCCGGAGGGTCTGTATCGGAGGCTGTAGTGAATCCGCAGCAAATTCCACCGAAACCTTGACCATCCCTTCAGACCCGGAGTGCAACACTTCGTCACCCGCATCGATGGTTTGCTGCCCGCTTTTCCAAATGTCATTCCCCAATATTGGCTACACCAACATCAGCCTAGACCTGGGCCTCATATGACAAACTTCCGCCGGCAATTCCTGCTCAAGATGTTCATGCTCCTCGACCCCAGCTTGCTCACCTTTTCGTTTTTGGTAGCTGTCATCCCGACCTGGCACCTGACGGAGTTCACATCCTTTGCCGCATTCTTCTCTATGCGCATCAAGTTGTTGAACCTTCTTATGTTTCTCGGGCTCTTCTATTCCTGGCATTTGATTTTCTATGCACTAGGGCTATATGGATCCAGACGCCTCGGGGACCGTAGAGAAGAAACAGTAGTCGTCCTCAAGGCCACTTCGGCAGGGGCGGTCATGCTTGGTTTTGTTGCAGCTTTATTCCGATTCCAAATGGTCACACCTGCTTTCATTGTTGTGTTCTGGATGATCGCCACAACTACAATTGTGTTCTCCCGATTTGTATTACGGGAGTTCCTCAGACGGGCGCGGCTACATGGGCGCAATCTTCGTTATTTGCTGATTATAGGGACGAATTCACGCGCAGTGGAATTTGCCAGCACTATAGAAGGACGGACTGAATTGGGCTACCAGCTTGTCGGTTTTGCAGACGAAGAATGGATTGGAAACCGAGAGTTCGGGAGGACCGGCAAGTCCATCGTCAGCGACTTAGATCATTTCTCCGACTTCCTGCGTGAGCGCGTCATCGATGAAGTTGCAATTGCTCTACCCATGAAGTCATTCTACTCGCAATCCGCCCGCATTGTGGCGCAATGTCAAGAGCAAGGAGTCATCGTTCGCGTCCTGGCGAACATATTCGAGACTCAAAAAGGGTGGGTAAACAACAACCACCTTGGCGGAATGGAGGTGGCAACGTTCGGTCCCCGTTCGTCCGAAGGCTGGCCGATGGCCTGCAAACGTTTGCTGGATATCTCTGTCTCTTCGCTTTTGCTGATCCTGCTCGCCCCAGTATTAATGATTGTCGCCATCCTGATCAAATTGGATTTGAGCGGACCAGCCTTCTTCGTTCAGGACCGCGTGGGTCTGAACAAGAGACGATTCCGAATTTATAAATTCCGAACGATGGTCTGCGACGCGGAGAAGAAGCAATCTGACCTTGAATCTTTAAATGAAGCCGAGGGCCCAGTCTTCAAGATCAAAGACGATCCACGCGTCACTCGTCTAGGGAAATATCTCCGCAAGGCCAGTATCGACGAACTGCCCCAGTTGCTGAATGTCCTGATGGGCGACATGAGCCTTGTCGGCCCTCGACCTCTTCCCCTTCGCGACTATCAGGGATTTGACCAGGACTGGGTGCGCCGCCGATTCAGCGTTCGCCCTGGAATTACGTGCCTCTGGCAAGTCAACGGCAGAAGTTCCGTCTCTTTCCATGAGTGGATGAAACTTGATATACGCTATATCGATAACTGGTCACTGTGGCTGGATCTAGAGATTCTGGTAAAGACCATTCCTGCTGTCCTGAGGGGATCAGGCGCGGCGTAAATGGTTGGCGTCGATCGTGGACGATCCTCTTGTCAAGAAGACTGATTCGAAACCTAGTGAGAACTTGTATAAGACTGCAGGCCGGTGGCTTCAATATCCATTCTCATCGAATCAGGCGCGCCCAAAATTATTCGTGATGGTGGGTTGAATCCTATGATTCGTGAATGCCACATATATCGTCAAGTGAATCCATGATGAAAGAACGACTCAAAGTTCGTGTTGGATGGAGTTACAACGCCCGCTACAACACACACCATCGACCCAATGGCGTTGATCTGGTCTTGGGGCCTCTTACACCGCTTGCACGGATCAATGGGAAGCTTGATAGCTTCACATTCATCAAGCCGGGCTATGACCTGATTCATGCCTTCAACGCGATCCCATTATTTTCACGCACGCCTTTTATCGTGACGTTTGAAGATTATTGTCCACGGGTTCCAGAAGACCGCTATGTCGGGTGGTTAGAACGGCGTCTAAGAAAAAGTCTGATTTCTGACCGGTGCTTGGCTATCGTCGCGATGTCAGAGTACGCGCTCCGGAAGTTTCGGCGACAGCATCAAGGTTGCCCGGACCTTGCGAAGCTCCTGGCAAAGACCCAGGTTATCTATCCGGCCATGGCCGCCAGCGTATCTGATCCGAAGCCGGCCGGTGACGTGTTGCGGCTCCTATTTGTCGGCGTTGATTTCATGCGAAAAGGCGGCCCCGCGGTCCTGGAGGCCCATCGGCGTTTGAAGGCACGTGGCATTCCGGTTGAGACGACCATCGTTTCCTCGCTCCGGTGGAGCGAACGTGATTACATTGGTCCGCCGGACAAGAAGCGGTGCGGCGCTGTGCTGGATTCGGTCACCAGCACAGGGGTTGTACATTATCCGCGTTTAGCTCATAACGATACGATGGAGTTGATGCGTCGTGCAGATTACCTTTTGCTGCCAACCTTTCACGATACGTTCGGCTACGTCTCACTCGAAGCCATGTCTTGTGGAACACTAGTGGTCGCGACGTCGACTTGCGCACAAAACGAAATCGTCGAGCATGGTCGGTCGGGGTTCCTACTCGATATTGAAAACGACCCCGCGATAGGAGATTGGATCTGGCTGTATTGTCAGCATCGGGCCTGCTATATCGATGCCTACTGGCGGCAGATTGAAAAACTGACCGATCAACTTGTCGAGATCCTCTCTGTTGCTTGGGAACGGCGCAAGGACTATGAGGCGATGAGCGCGGGAGCAATTAGGCGCGTGAGAGAGCGCTTCAACATCGACGATGCTCGGGATCGCTTGGCGCCTCTGTACCAAATCGCAGTCCAGCGGACCGCCACGTCGCCTCCCCTTCGTTTTTATAGATAGTCCAATAGAACGGAACGTCGGGCGCTCAGCGGTAGGCGCCGTCGGAGTTTCCGCGACGCAAGAAGAAGATTAGATGAATTACGCGAATCATCCGCATCCGGCGTCAGCGCTGCACGGTGAACGTTCGCCCTGGCTAATATTTCTGTTTCTTGCATTCGTGTTTTTTCTGGTCTATCACGACCTGTCTTATTCTAAGAAAACAATAGATGATCTCAGGGCCTCCGAAGACCAGTTTGCGACAGTCGTAGCTGAAGGCTCGATTGTCCGTCGCGTCGCGCTATTGTCGTTAGGGCTTTTCGCAATCGTCAGCCTGGTTCGTCATCGGGCCGACGGCCGAATTCGACTCTACCGTCCGTTAGGATGGATTCTAGTTAGTTTTGCCGCCTGGGCGTTGCTAAGCCTCACTTGGGCTGAGGATTTTTCGCTTAGTTTAAGGAGGTTAGTGGTTTTCGCAATCGTGTGCCTTGCTGCGGCGGCTATCGCTCGCCGCTTCTCTTTCCGCGAAATTGTTTTATGGACAGTATCCAGTTCCACTCTCTTTCTGGTTATTGGCGTCTTAGCGGAAGTGTTCCTCGGGACTTTCCGGCCCTTCGCATCTGACTATCGTTTCGCGGGGACTGTCCCCCCGAATAGCCAGGGGATTAGTTGCGCACTTCTAGTGCTTTCAGGATTAGCAGCCGCGGACCTGGAGAAGCGCAGACGAATCACCTTTCGAGCTTGCGCTCTTCTCGGATTCGTTTTCTTGATCCTTACTGCATCGCGGACCTCAATCGCGGTGTGTCTTCTCACCCTTGTCATTTACTTAGGCGCAGTATCTTCAAGGGCGTTGAGGATTGCGATGACATATTCTTTTTGCATCGCCCTGTGTTTTAGCCTGTTGATTCTGGGAAACACTTTCCTTCCGAAGCTCCAAAGCGCAGTAATAGCTGGAAGGGATATTTCCACGGTTGGTACGTTTAACGGTCGAACTGGAATTTGGGACGATGTTACCTACTACATCCGACAGCGTCCCATTATTGGCTACGGCTACGGCGGCTTTTGGACTCCTGCTCACTTGAAAGAGATTTCTGAAGAGGAAAATTGGGCGGTTCCGGACGGTCACTCGGCCTACTTGGATTATCTTCTAGCCTTGGGGGCAGTGGGCCTGAGTATATATGTCCTTTTGCTGCTCGTTGGGATCATGCGTGCTTTTTGTTTTTATAGATCCTCGCGGAATTCCACCTTTGCCTTTTGTGGAGCCATGTTGATGTTTTGCGCGTTGGATGGTTTCCTCGAGTCCGCCATGGTCTATCCCTCTGCCCTGATGTTCCTGAGCATGGTCGTCCTAACACGATTGGCTTTCATACGTCGCTCTGATGCGACTGGAGCCGTCATCCGATGAAAAAGCGTTACCGGCACGACTGAAAATCGGATATCCAGTGGCGAGGAAGAATCTATGAAAGTGGCTTTTGTTTCGTTCGACTTCGGAGAGTACTGTATCCGGTTGGCCAGCAGCATGGCGCCTGACTCGAACATTCTCCTTTTTCTTCCCAAGCAGGAAGCCGAACCCCACATGCATCTTCTCTCCAAATCAGTCCGGTTGAGGTCGTTCGATAAGCCGAGATTGCGGCAGCCTTTTCGCCAAATCCAAATGGTGATCCAACTCGTGAGGCAAATCAGGGACTTCCGCCCGGATGTAATCCATCTTCAAGCGGGACATTTGTGGTTTAACTGGGCGTTGCCGATGTTCGGTGACTGCCCTCTCGTTCTGACCGTGCATGATCCTTCGAAACACTTTGGTGACGCGGAGTCAGGCAAAACCCCGGACTGGGTGCGTAACCTCGCCTCCTATCGAGCCCATGAGCGCATCGTGCATGCCCCCCAGATGAAGCGTCTTCTGCTTCAAAGGTTGCGCATTCCAAGCAGCACCGTGCACGTTATTCCGCACATTCAAATTGGGGCCGACACGGCAGGGGAGTACGTACGGGAGGAAGACCATTTGATTCTGTTTTTCGGAAGGATTTGGCAATACAAGGGCCTCGAATACTTGATTCGCGCGGAACCGCTCATTACCTCCAGGGTGCCCGGGGCGAGGATTGTGATTGCGGGTCGAGGTCAGGACTTTGGCTACTACCGCCGCCTGATGGTGCACCCCGACCGATTCGTTGTCCACAACGAGTACGTTTCTGATGAGAAGCGCTCCGAGTTGTTCCGTCGAGCGAGCGTGGTGGTGTTGCCATACGTCGAAGCATCGCAAAGCGGTGTGATCCCGATGGCGTATAGTTTTGGCAAGCCTGTCGTGGCGACCGCGGTTGGAGGTCTTCCTGCGCAGGTCGAAGACGGCAAGACCGGTTACCTTGTGCCCCCTCGCGATGAGGTCGCACTTGCCGAGGCGATTGTCAGACTTTTAAGCAACGGCGATCTTCGGCGCGCGCTCGGTGCGAACGGCAAGCAAAAGATCGCGGCGGAAGCCAATCCTGACCTAATTGCGCAAAATACCTTGGCGATTTATCGATTAGCTCTCACGCCGGGGTCCCAACTTCGAAATTATCAGTAGGTTCTTGTGATACGTTATGTCCTCTATTAACCGCTGGCGAAGGAGCAAATCCGCGCACAGTAATTCAGTGAATCCGTTACGAGGCCGTGCCGGACGGGAAGCGAAATCAATGGGCGTCAGGAATCTTGTCCGAATGATAGGTGGATTGGTGAAGTCTCGCAAGCAAACGTACTACAGCCAGTTTGGCGAAGACATATCCATACAAGCATTTGCCTCAAATAGGCCAATGGGATTTTACGTTGACGTCGGCGCGCATCATCCGAAATTCTGGTCGAACACATATGTCCTGCACCAGAAGGGTTGGTCCGGCCTCAATATCGACCTGCATCAGAATAATATCCAGCTGTTCAACCTCTTCAGACGGCGAGCTACCAATGTCTGCGCCGCAGTATCCGATGTTCAAGGCGAAATGCCGCTATATGAGTTCGGGCCGGTTTCTCTATTCAATACGCTGAGCAGGGATGAAGCGGAAAATGTTTCGGGCGAACGGGGCATCCCGTATACCATTCGGATGGTTAAGACGCAGACCCTGACCGCAATTCTCGCCGAACATGGGTACGCAAATCGAAACATTGATTTCCTTTCCATCGATGTTGAGGGCCACGACCTTGCTGTGCTGCGCTCCCTCGATTTTTCTGTCTATCGACCGTCGATGATCTGCGTGGAACTCCACGAACGGGACATCAAGAGGGTAATTGAGAATCCGCTCTTCACCTTTCTCACGGCTCGGGGCTATACCTTGGCGTCTTGGCCCAGTCCATCGCTGATTTTTGCTCGATAAAAAGGCGCGCGAACATTAACGCGTAAACATCATCATTGAATAGAGCTTTGGCCACACTGTCGGTCTTGCAGTTATTCAGCAGCCAAATATTTCTCACATGAAACTCCCAAAAGTCATCTGGCAGTTTGACCTGCTGAGGGGCCTCGCAGTATTGGCCGTGATGCTGTTTCACATGGGGAATAACTGGCGATCAGCCATCCTGCCCCGATACACCACCTGGGGCTGGACGGGAGTAGACCTATTCTTCGTACTTTCTGGATTTCTCATCACAGGTATATTGCTCGAAACAAAAGCCGACCCGGCCTATTTTCAAAATTTCTACGCTCGCCGTATCCTCCGCATTTGGCCTCTCTATTTCACTCTGCTCGTTGTTTTCATGCTTGTACTGCCGTGGGTTTCTCCCAGGCTTGCGGCGCCGTCGGTAACAACGGCATATCCCCGCTGGGCGTATCTCCTATTCGTTCAGAACTTCTTTCGACAGCACAAGGTTTTAGGACCCCTTTCAGTAACGTGGTCCCTCGCCGTCGAGGAACAATATTATATTGTTTGGCCTCTCATGGTGTTCCTGTTGTCCGTCAAGCGCCTCAAACTGCTTTTGCTGGTGCTTGTTCTCGCTGGTCCGATTGCGGCTCTTATTACCACGCGCTCTGGGAATCAATTCGATTTCACACCGTTTCACATAGATGGTCTTGCAATCGGGTCTCTGCTGGCAATTTTCGTCAGAAACTCCGTCGCTTCAGCCATTCGCAAGATCGGCCTGGGGGCTCTTGTAGGCTCTGCCGTCGGCATAGCATTACAGCTAGGCACGCACTCGACATGGCCTCAGTTCTTCCTACTATCCGTCGCGTTTGGATCCGTTCTATGCCTAGCAATCACGACGACCTTCATACGACGAAACCGCTTCCTTTGCTACACAGGCAAGATTAGCTATGGCCTGTATCTTCTTCATCTGCCATCTTTTGACTTAGTTCGTTCCGACCGCGTACGTACTGTGCTGCCCCATGGCCCTCTCGCCAACGACCTATCTTACACTGCAATCGCGTTCGCCACTGCGTACGCCGCCGCCACAGCCTCTTGGTTTTGCATAGAGAAGCCAATTCTCAGACTCAAAGAGCGCTTCTCTCGGAGTGGTAATGCCAAATCAGCTTATGCGGGTAGGACCGCCCCTTCGCAGATTGTCAGCTTGGACCCATTTCTCTGGATCGATGGCTTGATCCATGGGAATTCTCGCTGGTGCGCGGCCAAGTTAAAAAGGAGAGCATCAAGGTTATTTGGACAATGTCTCATGAATCGATCCGCAAAAAAGGCCGCGATCGCGAGCGCCACTGACGCGGCCCCATTGAAATCGGCAACCGTCTCGTCGACGCCAGGACATACCAACAGATGATGAAAATGCGCACCGCGCGGTTCTCATTTGTCGTGGCAACCAAGCAAAACTAAAATCTCGGATTCAGCTAAACACGGTGAAGCGAGGTTATTTTGCAAACAGGTAGTCCATCGAAACGTTTATTCCAATTACCATCCTTCGCCGCCGCGCTCAGAGGCCGTGTCCCCAGCCTCGCGGCGCTCGCCGATCAAGGCGTCGTTAGCGTCACTAATTTTGCGACTGCAGTGATCATCGGACGCGTGTGCGGCAAGGCCGAGCTGGGAATATACACGCTAGCTTGGACGCTCATAACCGCGGCAACCGGAATATCCGGGACATTGACGACTACTCCCTATGCGGTGTTTGGCCCCCAGTTGGTGCGGTCTCGGCGTCGTCGGTATTTGGGAAGCATACTTGTGCACCAATTACTCCTATCTGTGATGTTTGCGTTGATAGTGGCTGCAGCGGCTGCTCTGGGAGCGTGGCGGGGCTGGCTCTCGGATAGTGCTTCAAGCGTTGTCGTTACCACGGCGGGGGTCATACTGTTCATCAGCTTGCGGGAATTTGTCCGCGGGGCAAGTTTCGCCGAATTGAAAATCGGATGGGCGCTCTCGATGGATGTGACCGCGTGCCTCTCCCAGGCCGCGGGAATGTTGCTCTTGCTCCACTACGGTGCGCTTACCGTTTCCCGAACCTATATTTTGCTAGGGGTATCATCTGCGGCCGCAGCCGGCGGCTGGATGATCCTTCGCCGGAGGGCGTTCCGCCTCGACAAGAGGCATTGCGCACGAGACTTCCAGCGGAACTGGCAACTAGCGAAGTGGGTCCTCGCCAGCGGTTTTCTCTGGATGTTCGCCATGTACCTTTATCCCTGGCTGCTGGCGGCTTTCCATGGAACCTCGGTCACGGGAACCTGGGCCGCCTGCTCCACGATCGTTGCTGTCGGCAATCCCGTGACGCTGGGCCTCAGCAATTACGTCGGACCAAAAATCCATAACGTTTATGCCGACGCGGGCGCGGTAGCAATGCAACGGTCTGTCTACCGCTCCAGCGTGTTGTTTGCGGCGCTGCTCCTGCCCGTCGTGCTTGTCCTCCTAGGTGGCGGTGGACGCATCGTAACAGGAGTTTATGGGAAAGCATATGCAGGCAACGCCGCAGTCGTAGTCCTTCTAGCGCTGAACATGTTGGTTTCCGCAATGGCATATCCTTTTACGCGAGGGCTGTTCAGTCTAGAACGTACAAAAGCCGAAATGTTCGTAAATGTCGTTGCGGTCGCGTTCCTGTTCACGGTGGGCATCCCGGTGGTGAAATCCTATGTGGCTCTCGGGGCCGCAGTCACTCTGTTGGCAACCAGCGTCGTATCTGGAGTTATTCGAATCGGGATTTTTGAAGGCGAAGTTCGCCGCCGCATGCCTGAAGGTTCCCCGGATGAACGGCGGGGTGCGATTGAAGTTGGCGGCTAATGACAGCTAACAGGGCCAATCGGCGCAAATTCAGTTCTCATTACGATGCTGAATAAGATGGTAATTTTCGCGTCAATTTGAACACTTTCTTTCTAACTCATACCGGCAATAAATTGCGTGCTGCCAGCGTTTCCGCGCGTCTCACATCCGTGCTTACTCGACCCATGTCAAAAGTTTAAAGGGTCTGGAAACTTTCCAATGCCAAACCGAATTACTGTTATGTGTGTGGGACCAGCAGGAACTGTGCGCGGTGGGATTAGCAGCCTGATCGAAAAGATTCACGGTCGCTTTCCGAACAATATCCGCTTCCGCATCGTGGCCACGTTTTCGCAGTACACTGGCAGCGATCAGCCCGAACGGAAGAGCAGGTTCGTTCAAGGATTCGTCTTCATCAGAGCGTTTTTCCGTATTCTGCTCGCTGGCATTTTGTCTCGTGACACGATTTTCCATGTACATCTTTCAATGAAAGGAAGCACGCTGCGCAAAGGGCTGGTTTGCGTAGCTCTACGGGCCCTCCGATGTCCTTTCATAGTTCATGCCCACGCAAACGAAGATTCAATGTTTCATGGATGGGTCCCACAGCCGTTAAAGCGTGTTCTCCTCTGGGGCATGGGAGGCGCTGATTACTTCATTGCTCTAACGCGGTTCTGGGGAGATTTCCATTTAAGAGCGATCCCAATCTCGGCCGACAGATTGTTGTTGCTGCCGAACCCAGTTGTGGTTCCGCGGTTTATACCGGATAGGACACGCAGACAGGGGCTTCACTTTCTGTTCCTAGGGCGCATCGGCGAGCGCAAGGGAGCGTTCGACATTATCCATGCCTTCGCAGCTTTCCCCGATGAAATTCGTAGACGGTCGCGTCTCACCCTTGCAGGAGATGGAGATACGGACGCGGCCCGCAACCTAGCCAACCATTTGGGCTGCTTGACTGAGACCTCAGTCCGGGGTTGGGTTGAACAACGCGAAACCGAGAGGATGCTTGCGGATGCTGATGCTTTTCTGCTGCCAAGCCGCGGGGAGGGAATGTCAATGGCGCTGCTTGAAGCAATGGCTTGGGGTCTTGCGGTCGTGACCTCCGGCAGCGGGGGGGCTGATGAATTCTTGCTCTCAAACTATAACTGTCTCCTGGTAAAACCAGGAGACGTTCCCGAGATCACGGGAGCGATGCGCGCGCTGGCGGGAGACACGCAACTCCGGCTTCGTTTGGGGAAAGAAGCTCGAAAAACCGTCGCTCGATTCAGTATTGATAACTATATGACTTCGCTTATTAGGTTATACGATGAACTCGCGAAGAAGCGATTGGCCTCAAGCCATTTTCAGAAAGAAGTTGTTGCGTTCGGAGATGCTGTGCGCGAGCTGCATAAGAAGGATGAGGCGCAAGTGAATGAATTTGGTCGTATCCACGGATAAAGGGAATCACGGGCATACGCCGCGGACCGACGAGCTGTTCAATTCCAGACTGAATATCTCGCATAGAATCGTAGATACGACGTGACGCGGATCATGCGGCTAACGAAATATAGGGAACGATCCTACATCGTTAGGGTGCGGAATGCTTGACAACGGAAAAGGCAACATCATCGGGATCAGGATTGATGCCGTCGACTATAAAGAGGCGGCGGACCGCATCGTGCAGGCCGCGCGCGGACGCCAGCCAATGGCCATTTCAGCATTGGCGGTCCATGGCTTAATGACCGGCGTGCTGGACAACGAACACAAATACCGTCTCAATCGTTTCGACCTTCTTGTGCCCGACGGGCAACCTGTTCGATGGGCTTTGAACTTAATCCATGGGACAAAGCTTCGAGATCGGGTGTACGGTCCCAACCTGATGCTCGCAGTTTGCTCAAGGGCTGCACAAGAAGGACTGGGGGTATTTCTGTACGGGAGCACTCAGGAGGTTCTCTTGGCGCTTAGGGCCAACTTGGAGAACCGATTTCAGGGGTTGCGAATTAGCGGAATGGAGCCTTCAAAGTTTCGGCCCCTCTCCACTGAGGAAAGAAATGATCTAATAAGCCGAGTTCGAAGCTCTGGGGCAGCAATTATCCTCGTTGGGCTGGGTTGCCCGCGCCAGGAGGTCTGGGCTTATGAGTTTCGAGAAGCACTTTCGATACCGATTTTGGCAGTAGGTGCGGCGTTCCCTTTTCTGGCCGGCAAAATACGACAAGCTCCCAAATGGATGCAAGACCGAGGTTTGGAATGGGTGTTCAGGATGCTTGTAGAGCCTCGCCTTTGGCGCAGGTACGTGCTTCTGAATCCTGCGTACGCTCTTTTGGTTGCTTCCCAAGCCCTGGGGCTATCATGGTTCACGGCTGCCGGAGAACCACCGTTCAAACAATCATCACATAACTAATGCGCGGGTAGCATCACTGTACCGTCACCCTGGTGATTGTTGGACTCGCGGGTAACGAAGATGCTGCAAGGCATCCCATCGTTACCAGTCCTGTCGGAAGGTTTACGTTGCACAGCCACCGTGGGAATAGCGGATCGTAGACGGCTGTGGTAAGTGGAATCTGATAGCCATATGCCTTCGCTGCCGCGACAGTAGGCGTGAAGTTGGCGATTACCGTTGCCATACACGCTGGAACACTCGTGAAACCGCCGCAACTTGGGGCGCCCGGATCGGTAGCATTTGCGAATACCGGGTCCACTCCAAGCGTGTTATTGGTGCCAAAGGAAAAAGTTCCACTGTTGCTAGACGAGGTATTATTGCCGCCAACTCCGTAACCCCAATTGTTGTAAATGTTATCAGTGCCGTCTCCTCTGTAGACGAAGAAAGCATAGTATGCGCTGCCGTTGCACCCAGTTGCGGCCGACGTTCGGGATAGGTTAAAGAACATCTCGGCCTGGCTGGTGTTACCGGTCCCGGCCAGAAACATCATATCCCCACCGCAGGCCGTGTTATTTATGGCACTGTCCGTGTTGTTTCCATAGGCAGTGTTATGCCTGAAATAAATTTTCGCCGATGTGGTTCCACGCCCACCAGTTTCAAACCCAGCGCGTCCATTGAAAATGGCGATATTGTTGTCCACCACGGTCTGCCCGGTATAAGGCTGTGCGTCGAATGTGTCAAGAATGATTCCTTCGCCATCCGTGGGGATCCCTCCAGCACACGGATTTGGTTCCACATTATTATAGGTTAGATTCCCAGCGATATAAATGTGAGTTCCAGGTAACGCGTCCACATTATGTGGTTCAAAAATGCTGATTCCGCTGTAACAGTACGAGCCATCCTGCGCACCGTTGTAGACTATATTCCCAACAAACGCCAGATAATCCACGCTGCCGGTCCCCATAATGTAGCTTACGACTCCTCCAGAGGAGCATCCATTTGCTATGTCGTTTGCGAAGATTATATGGTGAACGGTGGTCGCATTGTCCGGAGGTTTGGCGCTAAAGCACCCCGCAAAAACGCCACTTGTGGTGACTTCCCATCCTTGCACACCCCAGTAACTCGCGGTCACTGCGATCCCATCTCCGCTTGATGAATTGATCTTGCAGGCAGCGAATGTCGCGCAATTGAGCCACGCTACATTATTCCCAGCCGGACACGTAACGGTGCCCCAGTGACCGGATTGAAAATTAGCCGCCAAATAGGACGCACTCGCGGTGGCGGTGATCGTATCGCCGCAGGTAACCGCATGATTCGGAGTCAACCAAGGTGCGCTCGCGGACGTGCCGTTGTTCGAATCATTGCCACCGCCGGATGCGGGCGCGAGGTAATACGTGGTAGCCCACGCGGGAGATGTAATCAGGGTAAACAAAATGGCTAGCGCAATTTTCCTCATTTCAAGGCCGATCTCCCCCAAGACGGTGGTGAAGACACAGAGATAGGTAGCTTACTTCGATTCCATTCTAATACTGTTCCGCGATCAGGGACCACTGGCAGGTAGAGCAGGTAAGTGACAGGTGTCCTTCCGTCGTTTCGGATGAAGGTCGACTGGCACGCTTTAGCCGCAACCGGCTAAAAGAAGGGCCACGATGCCCGAAACAATCTCTCCACGAACAAATTGAGGAAGAGAGCTTGTCAGTATGTAGGAGCAAATCCTCCAGCGCGCCCGCATTGGGATGCAGGAGGACTTCTTCGACCTGGGAGGCACTTCTGTTCAGGTGGCCCGCATCTTTGCCAGGATCGAAGAAGTTTTTCACGAGCGGCTGCCGCTCTCCGTCATTTGGATTACTCGCCCTGGAATTTCAGCGTTGACTCCGATTTTATAGATGCTTGGCGGAGGGCAATTTCAAATCAGGAGAAGTGACGCAGTGAAGCTCTGGAACATCCTGGTAACCGGGAGTAGCGGCCTGATTGGCTCGGAAGCTGTTGAATACTTTGACCGCCAAGGCCACAAGGTCGTCGGCGTGGACAACAACATGCGCGCCGTGTTCTTTGGCCCTCCGGGAGACACGTTGTGGAATCTCGAACGGCTCAAGAACGCCACGCGACAGTTCACTCCTGTGCCGCTCGATATTCGAGACCGTGACGGGGTCATGACGCTGTTCCGCGCAAATCGCTTCGACCTAATCATCCATTGCGCCGCACAGCCTTCGCATGACAAAGCAGCGGAGATCGCCCTGCTGGATTTTGAGGTGAATGCCCTGGGTACCGTGAATCTGTTGGAAGCCGCGCGCCAGCACTGTCGCGATGCCGCGTTCATTTTCATGAGCACCAACAAAGTGTACGGCGACGCGCCCAACAATAAGCCGTTGCTCGAGTGCGAGACGCGCTACGACTATTCCGATCCCGCCGATTCTGAAGGAATTGACGAAACATGCCGCATCGACCGCGCCATGCACTCGCTGTTCGGCGCTTCCAAAGTCGCCGCGGACATTTATGCACAGGAATATGGCCGGTATTTTGGAATGGGGGTGGGAATTTTCCGGGGTTGCCTGACGGGCCCTTCGCATTCGGGTGTCGAGCTCCACGGGTTTCTCTCGTATCTGCTCAAAGTGGCGCTATCCGGAAGACCGTACACAGTTTTTGGCTATAAGGGCAAGCAGGTCCGGGACAATATCCACAGTTTTGATGTGGTGCGCGCGTTCGAGGAGTTTGCGCGTAATCCCCGGCCCGGCGAGGTATACAACCTCGGCGGGGGCCGCGCTAATAGCATCTCGATGCTGGAAGCAATCTTGCGAATCGAAGCGCTTACCGGCCGCGAGATCAACTGGACGTATTCGGAACAGGCTCGCAAAGGCGATCACATCTGCTACATTTCAAACCTGGCGAAGCTCAAAAGCCATTACCCTGGCTGGAGCCTGACTCGGAGTCTCGATTCGATCCTGGAAGAGATGGCGACTGCCGAGCGGGAGCACAGCCAGAAGGCTGGGGCGTGACCAAAGTCGACGATGTTTGCAACCAAAGACGTGACAGCTTTCACACTCTTGCTCTCACCCGACGTATTCGATTTCAGCCAGCCAATTAAGTCGTTGCCAACGGACGCGAAGTGTTCAATGCAGATGTCGAGCGGAGCGTTCGAACGCTTTTGAAATGGGCCGCACGTGATAATGGTCGGACAATGCTCTACGTGCTGAACTCAACATTAAGCTGAAACGCTGAATTACCTAGGAAAAACCGCGTCCCAGGCTGCCCGGCCTCCGTAAGCGAATCCACACGATGGCGAAATTCGTCGATCATCTTGCCGATGATGTTCTCCCTAGCCTATTGGACAAGCTTTGCGAGGCCTCCGATAATAAGGGGAGTGTTGCCGCACATCCAGCCGATCAATCCGACGCGGATTCACGATCCGTTTGACCACGATAATTTTGTTTTCAAATTGAAGCACGATGGGTTCCGTGCCGTCGCCTACCTCAACGTCGCAGGCGTTGTGCACCACATGAGCGATGCAATTTGAAATACCCTCTACTGCCGTATCTCTGTTCTAAGTCCTGTGGAGTCATCCTCTCTTTCCGTAGCTTTCGAATCTGGCAAACCTTTGTACTTCAGCCCTCCGAGCAAAAGATGTGACGGGAGCACGGATCAATGTGATACGGGGAAGTCTGCCGGCCCGTGGCCGCGAAGCTCGCCTACCGCTCTAAGGAACCGATAATCTGGTTCTCCCGTTTCGTGCTTAGTACCTCGTGGCTTTCTCAGGCGGGTCGGTGACGTTCCCTCGCCCCATCTCAAAACCTGCAACAGAATGGCTGTTCTGTTGCGTTTTACGGAGCACCGTGTGCCAGAGAAGTCACTTGCAGGCGCCTTTTGTTACTCAGCTGGTGACGTAATGTTGCATTTGGGAGGTTCCGGGGAAGTGCGATCCCAGGCCTCATTCCGAGAGAGGACTTCTCGGGAGTTACAGTCGCTCGGGGGCTCATCTACGAATGTCGAAGCTATGCCGACGAATCTCCGTCTGCAATGCCTACAACACTTCAGTTTTTTTCATTCGGGAATTTTACAGGCACCTCGATGGCTATACCGAATAGGCCGCGATGTTTTGGTCCGAAGGCCTGGGCTCCGACGTCGTTATTGTCATCGGCCCCATTGATTGTCACTCCTGTCAGTTTGCCCTTCGGCGTTACTTTCCTAAGTTGTAGACCGGAGTAGTACCGTTCTGGATGAACGTGCAATTAGCCTTACCTTTGTCGCCGCACACCTGCCTCTGCATGTTGATCGTTTCCAGTTGAATAAACTGTTCCGGAGAAAGATGCATCGCTTCCCGGTAGGCATTGTCGGCATTGGCGCGGCTCTGTTCAGCCTGTTGACGCTGATCTTCGGCTAATTTCGTTTGCTTCTCGGTCTGGA
>Ga0210394_10002610_pt1 | contig 24399 bp, 20 predicted proteins | sample IncBWC12MmetaG_FD_160121 | JGI IMG/M metagenome (GOLD analysis project Ga0210394, IMG submission 160121) | Forest soil microbial communities from Barre Woods Harvard Forest LTER site, Petersham, Massachusetts, United States - Inc-BW-C-12-M | ecosystem: Environmental > Terrestrial > Soil >... | reverse complement strand
ATGTGAAGTCCCAGATCTAAGGTGACATTCTGGCTCCGTTCCCATCCCAGGAGGAGCCCATGAACAAGAATGAACTGAATCGATTGGTAGCCTGGCGTCTGAAGCTCCTGCGGGAGGCCGATGAGATGCCTCGAGGAGTCGCTCAAACCTGCCGACACTACGGTCTGTCTCGCAATACCTTCTACAAATGGAAAGCCAGGTACAAGAGTCACGGTGAGGCCGGTCTATGCGATCGAGCCCGAACTCCATTGCACTCGCCCAACGCCACCCCGCGCGCTGTCGTTTCCAAGATCCTCTACCTGCGAGAGAGGTACCGATTTGGGGCCGGTCGAATCGCGAGCTACCTGCATCGCTTCCATAATATCCACGTGGCGCGCTCCACAGCCCATCGCATCCTGATCCGCTATGGGATGGGCCGATTACCGGCCAACCAGAAGCGACGGCCGACAGGCCGTCCCTGGCATCGGTACGAGAAACCACAACCCGGTCACCGCCTGCAAATCGACGTAAAATTCCTGGAACGCATCGCCGGATCTAGAAAGCGCCTCTATCAGTTCACAGCGATCGACGACTGCACACGCATCCGCGTACTCAAGATCTACGACGTCTGCAACCAGAAGTCAGCGATTAGCTTCGTGGACGAGGTCATCCGCAGGCTCCCCTTCCGGGTCCTGGTCATCCAGACAGACAACGGTGCCGAGTTCCAGTCCAACTTTCACTGGCACCTGGAGGGGCAGGACATCCGCCACGTCTACATCCGGCCCAAAACACCCCGCCTGAACGGCAAGGTCGAACGCTCACATCGTGTCGATGAACAGGAGTTCTACCAGCTGCTCGACAAGGACGGGATCGGTGACGACATCCACTTGTTCAACGACAAGCTTCAAGAATGGGAGAACTATTACAATTATCATCGGCCTCATGGAGCCCTCGATGGGCAGACGCCTTACGAGCGGCTCCTGGCCAGAAAAGCCTCCGCCGGGGTGTCACCGAAGTCCTGAGACCTTACAAAAAATCAATGGTCGGGGTGACAGGATTTGAACCTGCGACTCCTACGTCCCGAACGAAATCCGATGCTCCCCGGGCCCTGCCTAGCCCTACCAAGCAATGACAAGCAGTATTACGTAAAATTATTTAAATTCATGGAGTTACCGATCCATTGGTACCCATTATTCCTTGTCATAGCTTCCCACGCGCGGATATTCTAGCTGGACTTGCGGTGGACTTGCGGAGAAATTATGCCGAAACTCACCAAGCGTGTCGTCGAGTCACTGTCGGCGCGACAAAGCGCCTACGACGCGCGGGATGGGGATATCCGTGGCTTTCTGGTGCGCGTCGAGCCGAGTGGCAGGAAGAGCTTCTTTCTCGACTACCGGCTCCGGGGCAAGCGCAACCGCTACCGGCTAGGGGTCTACCCGAACTTATCCACAGAGGGGGCGCGGGGCATCGCACAGGCGATTGCCGGCGACGTGGCTCGCGGGATTGATCCCCAGGCGCGTCGGAAGGCTGAGCGCGAGCAGACCGCGCGAGAGCGTCTCTCGACATTACGGGCATTTCTGGATGGGCGCTACGAAACGTGGGCGCGGACTCACCTAAAATCCGCAAGCTTTCAACTTGCTCGACTTCGCAGTGACTTTTTCGAGCAACTTGACCAGTCTATGCACGCTTTCAATGCGTTCGCTGTCGACGGCATGCGCCAGCGATGGAAGAAGGCGGGCATGATGCCGCGCTCGATAAATCGCGACGTCCAGCGGCTGCAAAGCGTTCTTGCGCGCGCGGTGGAGTGGGGCGTTCTTGACCATCACCCGCTGAAAGGCCTCAAGCCAATGAAGGCTGACAAAACCGCCCGCGTGAGGTTCCTTACAACCCAGGAAGAGGCAGCCTTGCGCAAAGCCCTTGTGGACCGTGAAGAACGGCTACGGGAGGCGCGCATTCGGTTCAATACCTGGCGAATCACGCGCGGCAAGAAGCCGTTACCCGAACGCGAAGGTGAACTTCTCGACCACATACGTCCGCTCGTGCTTGTCGCGATAAATACGGGCTTGCGCCGGGGCGAACTGCTCGGGCTGACGTGGGCCAGCGTGAATTTCTCGGCGAAGCTGTTGACAGTAACCGCTGCTACCGCGAAATCCGGCCATACGCGCCGCGTTCCGCTCAACGTGGAAGCTCTTTCGACATTAACTGCGTGGCACGAGCGTAAAGGTAAGCGGAAGTCTGAGGCGCTCGTATTCCCAGGTCCTGACGGGGAGCGCATGACACGGATCGACACCGCGTGGGGCACGCTCATGAAGATTGCGGGTCTCAAGAATTTTAGGCTCCACGATTGCCGACATCATTTTGCATCCAGGCTCGTGCAAGCTGGCGTCGATCTCTACACCGTTAAGGAACTGCTCGGGCACAGCGAGATTGCCATGACGGAGAAATACTCCCACTTGGCGCCAGACAATCTGCGCGTTGCTGTGGAAAAGGTGGTGGGATGAACACTGAGAAGAAACCCAATCCTGGCGCACTGGATGCAGTGAGTTCTGGCATTAACAAGGCAAACAAGCGCAGCACCGCAAAATTCGACGGTGTCTTGGGAAGCCTTCCGGGAGAAACATCGTTGGTGCTCAGCCACATCGTCGAATATCTGCGTGAATACCTGTTCGACGATAAACGTTTCAGTAAGCGGAAGGTACGCAAACTCCTGGAAGAGGCTTTGCCGACAGTCCACGCTCCGCGTCGCGTAGAAAAGAAGACAGCGCGCGGCAGGCAATACGAGTCCGTAGAGAACTCAGGATTCCGTTCCGTTTCGACAGCGCTTGAGGATGACGGGGTCCGTATAGCTATAGGCATCTTGAACTCCATCGGGTCGTCCGTCCTGAGAATCGGAGATGGTCAAATCAAGCTGGATGGTCAGTTACTGAACTCAATCGAGGTCACCATGTATCTCCTGTCTGGCCGTGCCGGTCTCGCACGTCACAGATACATGGAGCGGCAGCGCACTGCCGCAAATAAAGGTTCCCAAACACGCTCCGAAACACGCGAACATCATGAACGCCGCTGGGTCGAGATCGGAACGCCACTCCGGCAGAAGAATCCGGAGTTGAGCAACATGGCACTCGCAAAACACATCGCGAGGCGCGCCGAAGAGCCTGTGAGCACCATCCGCCAAGCGCTCCCAAGACTCGGTCTCTCAAAAAAAACCTGACAAGTAGCCACGGGTCCCGTCAGCGAGATGTGATGGGATGCAGGGCGTCACTTCTACAGAAGGATCGCCCAATGATTTCCCAGACCTCAACGCCGCCGCGTCGTGCCTTGCGTACAATCGACGCAGCTCGCTACCTTGGCGTTTCGCCGAGTCTCCTCAGAAAGATGCGCTCGCGCGGGCCCGCTGATCCGCTTGGCGCCGGACCGACTTACATTCGCCTTTCCGCGTCGCTGATCGTCTATGAAATTTCCGTGCTTGATGCGTGGCTTGATGCGCGCGCTCTAGTTGTCGGGAGCGCCGCATGACATTGAGCTTCCCTACACCGACCGAAAATCAGGACGCTATCGCTTTCGGCTGGAACTTTGCCCATATTCTCCGGCTGCTTGAAGCCAAGGGTGAGACGGCAATGATTCGCTACGAGGACCGAAGTCGGGCCGAGCGGATCGCCGCGCGCGAGGCAAGCGACGCGCTGGACGCAGCCAGGGCGATTGAACGGGAAGCCTTCGCCGCCTCGCGCGGCTGGCGCATCGCAATCCGACCTTTACGGTTGCGGAGCTTCGCGCGGGACATAACTTCGTGAGAAATGATCGATACGATTGGCAACTGGCGCCGATGGATCATCCGGAATACTTCCGAGTAAACCGCCGTCCATGGCTCCCTGCCGCAATTGTCTCTCATGAATATTCTTCGTTTGATCTCAGCAGCGCGCTGGCGTCTCGGGAAGGACTGACCGCCGAGCTGCTGCCGGCCAGCTGGTACTGGCCCGGTCACTGCCGCGCCGTCCTCTACACGGCTTCGCGGGAGTCAACCCGTTGAGCGACGTTATTGAGTTCGTGAAAGGCGGCGTAGTACGGCAGTCCTCCATCCCGCTTTCGAAGCTTCTGGAGTCGTACGTTAGCAAGAATGGCTGGGTACTGGTTTCGATCCCTCGCGGACGGAAAAGTCCGGTCACCGCTGGCTGGAACAGGCGTGAGAGCTGCATTGCGACTCCCGAGTTGGCGCTAGGTCTAACCGGTAACGTTGGAATCGCCCACGCGTGGAGCGATCCTCCGACCGCGGCTCTCGACATCGATCGACTCGACGATGCGCGCGCCCATTTTCGCCAGCATGGAATCGATCTTGAGGCGCTGCTCGGTGCGCCAAATTCTGTAGGTATAAGCAGCGGAAGACCGAATCGGGCGAAGCTGCTCTATACGCTCCCCGAACCCCTTAGCAGTTTGAAACTGGCGGATGGTGCAATTGAATTACGCTGCGCTACGCGCGACGGTTTGACTGTTCAAGATCTGCTTCCACCCTCGCTTCATCCAGGCGGTCAGCACTACCGTTGGATTGTAGGTTCGGAAACCATCGGAACAAAACCGCCACCGATGCCCGAGGAATTGCTTGCGTTCTGGCGAAGTAAACTGCCGACGGTCGCCCAGTCATCGCCGTCATCGACTGCTCCCTCCAGTGACGCGGCAGCGCTACGAGAGTTAATCGCAAATAGGGACCCTGATGCATCCTATGACGAATGGTTGCGCGTCGGAATGGCGTTACATTACGAGACGCGCGGGTCAGATTCAGGACTCGCGGTGTGGAATGAATGGAGTTCTCGCGGGACCAAGTACAAGAATCGAGACGACCTCGCCGTTCGCTGGCGGAGTTTTAGATTGGACGTGGCGAACCCGGTAACTATCGCCTCATTGCGACGGGAATCGGTCGCGAGGGCCGAGGATTTCACGCCGGTGGCGGCAAACGGAGAGCACCCCCTGCCCGATGTCGTCTCGATCGACGACTTCTACGCGTATCTGCCGCAGCATCAATACCTCTTCGTGCCGACACGTGAACTCTGGCCGGCATCAAGCGTCAATTCTCGAATCCGGGGTCCTTCGGGAATGAAGGCGAGCGAGTGGCTCGACAGAAATCGGTCAGTGGAGCAAATGACATGGATGCCAGGCGCGCCGATGGTGATCCCGGGGCGAGTGGTATCCGATGGCGGATGGATAGAGAAGCCCGGTTGCTCCGTTTTCAACCTGTATCGTCCGCCGTTGCCACTTGAGGGCGATGCGTCACAGGTGGGTCCCTGGCTCGATCATTTGTATCGTGTCTATCCCGATAACACGGATCACATCATTAAGTTCCTTGCGCACCGGGTGCAGCGACCGGGCGAGAAGATCAACCATGCGATCGTGCTCGGCGGGAATCAAGGCATTGGTAAGGACACAATCTTTGAACCCGTAAAGCATGCTGTCGGCGCCTGGAACTTTGCCGAAGTCTCGCCACCCCAACTTCTGGGGAGATTCAACGGATTCGTAAAGTCCGTCATCTTGCGGGTTAGCGAAGCGCGCGATCTTGGAGACGTTGATCGCTACAGTTTCTATGAGCGTATGAAGACATTCACAGCTGCACCGCCGGACGTACATCGCTGTGATGAAAAAAATCTCAGAGAGCACAGTGTGATGAACGTCTGCGGTGTAGTCATTACCTCGAATCACAAGACAAATGGCATCTATCTGCCGGTTGACGACCGCCGTCACTATGTTGCTTGGTCGGATGCTAGGAAGGAGGATTTCCCGGAAGCCTATTGGCGCAACCTATACGCTTGGTATCACGCCGGCGGGTATGGACACGTTGCTGCCTACCTCGCTTGTCTGGACCTATCCGCGTTCGATTCCAAGGCGCCGCCACCGAAGACCACCGCATTCTATGACATCGTAGATGCGAACCGCGCGCCTGAGGATGCCGAGTTGGCCGACGCGCTAGATGCACTCGGCAATCCAGCCGCCGTCACGGTCAGCCAGTTGGCCTCAGTTGCCAGCGGCTCGTTTGCAACATGGCTCCAGATGCCCGCGAGCCGTCGTCAGATCCCTCATCGGTTTGAGGCGGCTGGATACGTTCCGGTGCGGAATGACGCTGACAGGCGCGACGGGCATTGGAAAGTGGACGGTAAGCGCCAGGTGATCTACGCCCGCAAGGAATTTTCGCTGCGCGATCGTATCGCCGCTGCAATCGCCTTAGTCACCGCCGTGCAGACATGGCCGCCGCCACACGCCCGGTGATGTCGGTGAAGTCGGTGGTTCGCCTTCTCGATCCATCGCCGCATCCTTCCTAACGCCAATTCAGCAACTGTCAATGAGCAACGGAAAGCGCCGTGTATGGATAGAGATAGTGGATCACCGACTTCACCGAGATCGCCAACTGGAAACGCCAATTCCTGGAGATGAATCGATTAGTTAGGCAAATGATTTGTAATTCATCGAGGAATTCAATGGGAGGAGGTGCATCTCGATCTCGCGCAGATCGTCGGAGCTTGCGTCAAAAGTGCGAACACTATCTGCATCTCGATATTCGGCAGCTCAAGGCGCAAGGCCGACTGAAGCCTGGCTCATTCCGGTGGCAATGGCTGAGCGACAATGAGCCACTCGGTGAAATATCCATCGCCGTCAGTGCGAGTACCTTCGAATTGAGCTACTGGTGGACCCCACAAGGTGCCGAGCCTCGTAAAGTAACCCAACGAATCGCGCTTACCTGGACACCATGCCACTTTGGAGGGCGACGAGCCTGGTTTCTCTGTCCCCATTGCACGCGGCGTTGCGCTGTTGTGTACGGCGTCCACCAACTCGGGGGGTTCTCATGCCGGAGGTGCATGAATCTTGCTTACGAATGCGAGGCAGAAGGCGCTATAAAGCGATTCTGGCGGAAGCAGCTCAAGCTTGAGGCAAGGCTCGGGGCGGATGGGGAGAAGCCCAAATGGATGCGCTGGAGATCCTATAAGCGACTCTGCGAAAGAATCGATATTGTCGAGGAAGCACGCTTCGCCGCGCTAATTTCTAGACGCCGTTCGCTAAAACACCCCGGTGGCGAGTGAACTAGGCCGCTGCGGCAGTGAAAAAATCTATCTCGTCAAAGCGGCGCCGCGCTATATGCGGCAATGGACAGCCATCGACCCCGAACCCGCCTCCGAGGGGCGTCCGCTGGTGCTATGTCATCGTAGTCGGGCGCCATCTCCGACAATGCCCGGCGTGCCGCTGCCTGGCCGCGTAGGCGAACGGCCGTGGCCTTAAGTGCCTTCAGCGGTCCCGACTGCACCACTGATAAGAATCAATATGTTACGCTGCAGCTTAATAAACGCGTGCTAGATTTGCGAGACGATGCTTAAATCAATCGAAATCGATGGCTTCCGTGGATTTGATTCCCTCCTGATCAAAGACTTACGACGAGTCAACCTGATTGTGGGCCCGAGTGCCTCGGGAAAGACCGCGTTCTTGGAGGCTGTCCGACTCGCAATCGGAGCCACCCCTGGCGTGCTTTGGAGCTTGAACAGTCACCGCGGGCTGCTAGTCGGCTTCCCAGTGCCAATAGGCCGTGAGCAATTCGAGTCCGTTTGGAGTTCCTACTTTTACAACTTCGATCTCACTAGACCGATCCTATTCAACATGACGGACGAATTGCAGCGTCATGCCTCGGTACGCATCTACTTTGATGCTAAAGCAGCCGTTACCCCAACACCGCAGGTAGGCGTTCCCGGAACACCCGCCCCGTCGACCATCGTCCCTCTGGCATTCGAGCGGCATTCTTTCGCCGGTGAGGACTCACGAGTGCAGGCAACGGTTTCGCCGCAAAACGGACAAGTTCTGTTGGAACCCGCCCCCGAACTCGGTAGCGCACATGAGTTATTCGCGACCGCCGGTCAACATCCCGGACAGGTTGCTGGTTGGTTTTCACTCGCGAGCACCCAGAACCGCGAACGCGATATCGTCGCAGCAGTTGTTGACGCCTTCCCGCTCGTGACTGACCTCTCGGTGCAAGCCATTCCCGGCCAACCCGTACTGCTGTATGCCTCAGTTAAGAACAGCCCGCGCAAGCTTCCCATTTCGCTGGTGTCCTCCGGCATCACCAAATTTGTATCGATCATTACAGCTGTCCGGCAATTCCAGAATGGTATCGTGCTGATAGACGAAATTGAGAACGGCACCTACTACCAGAAATTTGAACAGCTATTTTCTGTTCTAAATAAATCCTCGCAGGCCGCACGAGCCCAGATCTTTCTCACAACGCACAGCTTGGAGTTCCTAAAGGCGGCATCTAGAGTTATTGAAGAAAATCCCGACGATTTCTCCTTAATTCAAATTATCCAAGGCCCTCGTGGAACCGAAGCGCTCGTTGTACCGGGTGCGAATGCCGCCGCCGCAATTGAAAACAACATTGAGGTGCGCAGCGCGCACGTGCACTAATGGAATTGAGTCGAGAGTTGGTCCTCCTGTGTGAAGGGGCCGATGACCAGTATTTCTTTTCCCAGATGATGCGACGGCCCAGTCTGCCGTCGTTCGACATTCCCTTTCCCACGGATAGGCTTCACGGCAATGGCGCCTACGGCGAAATGCTCAAAGCCATCCAAGGTGCAGGAATTGCATTTAACAGTGTCCGAGGCGTGTTGATTGTTGCGGACAGTACCGACAATCCCTCGGCGGTCTTTGGAAGTATTCGCCGGCAGGTGCAAAGTGCAGGGTCCTTTCCGTTGCCCGCCAATCCTACTGAGATCGCGCTGGGCAACCGCGAATTCCCCGCAATTCAGATCATGTTACTCCCTGACCACAACAAGGCGGGCTGTCTAGAGACGCTCTATGTCGAGGAACTGGAGCGCACCAATCAAGGGGTCAAAGCTTGCGTTGAGGAGTTTCTCGGATGTGGGCCCATAACTGCGCGCGCCTGGCCGTCGGAGAAAGCTGACAAGGCTAGATTCCATGCTCTCGTTGCAGCGCTTCACAAGCGTGATCCCGGTAAGACAGCTTCTCGTGTGTTTGATGGCCCGTCACCTCTACTTTCTATCGCAGCCAATGTATTCACACCAATTGGGCGACGTCTTTCGAGTTTTGACGCTGGTGCTAGGCGCATTTGAAAGATTGTCGGGAATGACGCCCTTCCTGATGCCAACTCGCACCTCCGATGCTCGTTTTCTGGCAGGCAATTCAGATAGGCGACTGTCGCCTCGTTGCCGATTAACTAGCCGCCGCTCCCCGGCTGAGGCGTGGTGGAGTCAGCAACAATCGAAGTGCACTCACCGCGCCGTCCTCGGCGATTAATCATAGTGACGGCGGTGTGTCAGTTGGCTGATCTGTCTTTAGCTGAATGCGTCAATCCTTCCAGAATCCGTTAAATCGCTCCGGTGCCAAGTCAGTGTACCGCACTGTATGCGCGATATTCCTGTGCCCGAGATAGTGCTGCAATGATCGCGTGTCATGACCCTCATTGGCGAGCTTGAAGCCGCAGGCGTGGCGAAGCATATGCGGGTGAATGGGGAACGACAGTTTGGCCGCCAGGCCCGTACGGGTGACGAGCTTTCGCATGTTGCTCGCTGTCATCGGGCCGCCACGCTCGGACACAAAAAGGTATGGGCCATCGGGCCATTCGCGACGGAGCTGCCGCAATGCGCGCAATTCTGGACCGCGTAGCGGGTGGGTTGATGGCACCCCCTTCTTCAATCGCTGGACGGCGAGCAGTCCAGCCTTGAGGTCGACTTGCTCCCAGCGCAGGCTGATGGCCTCGGTGACTCGCAGCCCATGCCTGTACATCAAAAGCAGCAGCGTTTGGTCGCGGTGGCCGTAACGGCCAGATCCGGCGGCCTTTAGTAGCGCCTCCATTTCGGTCGGGGTCAGGTACTCGCGGGTGCGGGTGGCGCGATTGGGTTTGCGGCGGGGCGGACCGACTTTACCGACTTTCCCATTTACGGCGTTTGGAGAAGTGCGGCGCCGTTTGCGGATTTCAGTTACTTGGCCCATTGGCCACTATCATACTCTCCCATTAAGAGTCATTTTAGGGAAAGTACAAGATCGAATGCATCGGACATTGCCGCTGGTGTTGCGCCGGACTCGAAGGTTGCGGTTCACGATGCACTGACGGGAGTTGCGGTTCACGCTGCACTGACGGGGCCTTCGATGACGGGGGAGGGGGGCTTTACGGATTTGGCGTAGTCCCATTTTCGGGGTGGACCCAACGCGAGCTATGCGCAGCTCCCCTGCATAAACAGCCTCGAAAAGCAAATGAGACACGGAGCAAACATGTCAGTCCGTCCAGTCGGTCGTTAATCATTTCCTTGCAAATATCTTCCGCTGCACGCGTCTCGCCAAGGGCATGAGCAAGCGCGTTGGCCACGGCTCCAGGTTCGACGAGGCGGGTGTTGGTGTCGTCGATTGAGTTTGTAAGCGCCTCGTCACCCACCGGCCGTTCTGAAACTTGTCTTCGGGTATCCACACCTCCTCCGTCGACGGATGTTTAGGTTTCGGCACGTAGCGCGTCCGACTGCGCGACGGCGTCACCATTATGTCTAGCAGCGCGAGCGCCGCCATGAAGCCGAACGCGATCATTATTCCTCTGACGAACCACATGGCTCATCCTCCCATTAGATCCGGAGCCTCGTCAGGCCGCAGGTTGTTCACGAGCGGTTTACGCAGTGTGCGTGCGCTGATGGCGAAGGCGGCGATCATCATTAAAGAGTCCCCTTACTCTTGCCTATTCGAGAATCGAAACTTCCTTCGACAGCGTTCTTCCGGCCCGAACAACAGTGACGTGGACGGTGTGCCCGCGATTTTCGTTAATTAATTTCAAGAGTCCGGCCTGTCCACTTGGCGGCTGATCGTTAAGAGCAACAATCACGTCACCAGGCAAAATGTCACTGTTGTAGGCTGGAGAATTATCGATCACATAGCTCACGTACGCGCCGCGATTTGTTTGTAGCTGCTGGCGCTCGTTGTCTGTGAGATCCCTAAAGTTCGCTCCAAAACGGTACCGCCCTTTGACGAAGTAGCCTGCAGCATACGCAGACCGCTGGACGGTCATAGGCATGTAGGTGGTACTGGTGCCGTAGGTAGTAGTAGTCGAATCACCGAATGCCGTCACCGGGCCGTTCGGACCATAGACGGTAGCTGAGCCGTTTGTTTGAGAAGTTGTCGCATTGGGAATTGTTAGCGGAACGCTTGCGGTCACGGTCCCTTTATACTCAGGGGCTAAGATGACGACCAAATCGGCCCCGAGTTGAACCCCTAGCCTAATCGCGTCTCGGTCCGATTCCGGCCATCCGCTTGTAAATCCTGAGGCACCGATCAACACGTAACCTTGTCGAGCGTAAGCGCTGGCGGTGCTCGCGTCCCACATCGTCACAGGGACTACTCGCGGTGATCCCGACGCCGGCGCGGCTCGCATGTCCGCAATTGCACTAGGCGTCGCCCATGATTCGGCCTTGTAGAAATTGGCGTAATTATTTGCTGCCTCCCCCCTAGGGATAGTCAACGCACAACCGCCGAGCGAGAAGGCGGCTAGAGTCCATCCGAGGAGTAATTTGGGCAATGTCCGTCTCCTGACTACCTGGGATTTCTTGGCCGGGCACTCTTTGCGATCTTAAGCGCGTCCCCGAAATGAGTTCAATCATCATGCTAAGGCAATGTGCGCTGGTTCACTTTTGGGGACGGCGCAGGTTTGTCGAAACAGCTTCGGACAACGCGACACCGCCGGGTCATGGCCGCTCTCGTAGACGTGCGGGCCAAGGCCGGTATCACACAGCGGGAGCTGGCCCGCAGGCTTGGCCGCGCGCACAGCTATGTGAGTCGCATAGAATTGGGTGACCGTCGGCTTGATGTTCCCGAATTCATTCAATGGTGTGAGGTGCTGAGCGCAGATCCTGTCGACTTGATGCGCAGAATCTTGCGCCGGTGATATTCGCGCGGGGCGACATAATTCTGGCTGTCCGTCAGGCGCGGTCAGTCCTTTTCGGTCAACCGTCGTGACGAACCGGGGGAGGGTAATACGCTACAAATCGTCAACCGCCTTTTTTTGGGTCCGCAGTACAGGAAACGGCGTCGACCCAAAAGCAGTTGCCCCTCTCTTTCTTTGGGCATTACGTTAGATAGTCTTGCGACTCGCTCGACGGGGCCACGCTCATGCCTATGTAGATGTGAGCTAGATCCCGCTGTCGAGCGGTGACATGTGACTTCGCGCAACGGAGGCGTTGCGGCTGCGCCGTATTGTTCTTGCATGCGTTGCGCGGTCGTCACTGATCCTGTGAGCACCATCCGTGCTCTGATGACCAATTTCGCTGCTCGCGGCTCACCGCATAGCACTTTTTGGGCTCCAATTTACCGACCTGAAGGCTCAATAGCCGCAGGGATCTGTGGCGCAGCCGCGCTGGTGATTCTGTCGGTCCTCGCAGCATCACCAGCATTAACAGAACAGCCTTATGAGCCTCCGACGTCGGTTGAGCGTGACGTTGGGAGTATCACCGTCAATGCGGATGGGAGCTACAGCCAAACCACCGAGACGACCGTTCGAATTGAGACTCCACAAGGAATCGTCAGCGACGGCTCTCAAAGCGTGAGTTACGCGAGCGCTCGGGAAACCATCGAATCTATCGAAGCATGGGTCGTCCAACCGGACGGATCAAAAATAATTGTCCCACCAGAATCGATCCACACCCAAGACGAGGGGGGCGATGAAATTTCCGACACAAAGTATAAGATCATTGTGTTTCCTCAAGTACGAGTGGGCAGCCGGCTCTACTGGAAGGCCAAGAAAATAGTTCACACTCCACTTTTCCCCGGGCAGTTCTTCAAAACTTTTGAGATGTCCCCATTTTTCAAGGTGGAGCACTTCGAGCTTGAGATCACCCTTCCGGCCGGCAAGTCTCTCTACGTGGAAACGCGCGGCGTTGAAGGCGGGTTGGAGAGACATACAGCAGATGCAGATCATTATCGCTTCACCTATGAGCGTCCGACAAGCGCTCCACCTGACGAGACCGCTGTTTCGGCAATCGACTATGCCGATTTGCTGCGCGTATCTACTCTCCCCGACGTATTGGCGGTCGCCAGGCTGTACCAAACTAACGCCGCGCCTAAGGCTGTTGTTACCGACAAAATTCGCGAGCTGGCGTTAAATTTGACCACCGGCGTGACGGAAGAGCGTGAAAAGGCAAGAGCACTATATGATTGGGTGTCCAAAAATATTCGGTATGTCGCCATAGAGCTTGGCAGCGGCGGCAACATTCCGCACTCTGCCGACGAGGTATTGGCCAATGAGTATGGAGACTGCAAGGACCACGCCGTATTGTTGGAGTCGCTCCTCGCCGCAGCCGGTATTGACAGCAGTCCTGTACTTATTAACGCCGGGTGGTCCTACACGCTTCCGAAAGTTGGATCTTTTGCGTCGTTCAATCATGTAATCACATATCTAACTTCTCTGGACCTTTACGTTGACTCGACCGCTCAATTCGCCCCATTTGGAATTCTGCCATTTCAAGACACCGATAAACCCGTAGCACTGACTTCCCTAGGTCGCCTGGGTAGAACCCCACGAATGCTCGCGGATGTCAACGTTTCACGGACAAAAGTATCGATCGTCATCCACTCCGATGGCACGATTGAAGGCACATCGATGGCAACGTTGTCCGGTAGTTATGAGATATCTTCGAGGGCCACGCGGTTTGGTCATAGAGGGGACCCAGAGGACCGAGTTGTGAAGGGACTCCTATCTCGGTTTGGTGAGACCGGTTCTGGCTCCATGAGCAATGTCGACCCCGAAGACATTGATAAACCGTATTGGATCGAAGCGCATTTCAAGCTAGACCCAGTTGCAAACCTTCCGGGGCGCGGTGCTATGCGGATACCCGTGGGAGTCGCGCCCGGTAGGTTCGCGGGAATGGCAGCCGATAAGACAACTGTGAGTCAGGACCAACATCCATGGCCGTGCCGATCACAAACAATTATGGAGAGCTATAGCATTCAATTTCCTTCGAACGTTTCGATAACCGGCATTCCACACGGCGTGGCGTATCGCGACGATCAGATCGATTTCCAATCAACCTACCGCCGAGTCGGTCGCCAAGTGTTGGTCGAAAGGACACTCGTGGCGCAACGCCCCTCGCAAGTGTGCAGCAAGGAAGATCTAGAGCACTGGCGTGCATTTGAATTGAAACTGCAACGCGATCAGCGGTCGCAGATCTTTTACCGATAGGCGGGCTTCGCTAGGTCCTTCGCCAGTCTTCGGTCGGCTCCACCCGGTGAGGGGGTCGCAACTGACGGGGAGGGGAGACTTGTGAAAAAAGGCAACCCCGCTTTCCGGGTCCCCAACTCTCCGGCGATCATCGACTCGCCCGCACCTCCGTTAATCGAGGATGAATCGGCCGAGGGTATCCCTGGGACCTGTCCTCAATTGTTGCGAGGACCGCCGCAAAATAATTGCCCCTCGGCGAAGTTCACAAAATATTCATCAAATTCGTGAGGGACTTTCTGAAGAAACGTCGCTTTTATATTTAGGGGTGCGATAGCGGCCAGGCGGAGCTATCGACGTATCCAATAACTAACAATAGCGAAGGGAAGTCATGGTCAAAAGCAAATATCTGCAATCAATCAGCGCGGCGGGGATTCTTATTCTGCTGTTGCTTTTGATGCCAAGCGGGCGCGCGTTTGCGCAGTCCTATGGTTGGAGAGTCGAAGGTTGCCCCTGGGGCGGGCCTTACGGGCCATTTGCTTCCGCTACGAATGCTTATAACGCCTGCATCGCCACCTACTGGGCGGGAGGCGGAATCAGTTCGGTCGCTTGGAGCATGGGGGGAGAGTACACCGGTCCGGGCGAAAGCTACCCCGCTTGTACGGATCCGCCCACATCGGCCGGAGTGAGCTGCTACGTCGAAATTTTTCAATCTTTGAACGGCGGACTGTGGGAACATTACGCGTGGGACTCGCTCCAATCAGAGAATTCGCCGCAGTTTTGGATTTCAGGATACGCTGCTCCCTTAAGCGACTGCGGGACGTGCAATAACGCCGGAGATCCGATCAATCCAGCGACGGGGAACGTGCTATCGATCGAGACGGATATCGCATTCCATGGAGCGAGCGCAATCGCTTATCGGCGCTATTACAACAGCAACGACAGCACCGGGGTAGACGGGGTGCCGGGCTGGCGACATTCGTACGATCGGTACATCAATGTCATTTACTCTAACCCGGGTGGGGTCTATGCATACCCCACCCTGATGCTGTCATCGCAATACACAACGCCCGCAACTGCGTGTAACTCGGGCTTCAACGATATCAAATATTATGTTCCCGGATGGTCGAGCGCCAGCGCCTCGTATTCCAATGGCGTTTGCGTCGTTTCTCTTAATTCCGTCACCATCGCAACGCCACCCATCTATTCCGCACCGATAGCGAACCCGCCCCAGTCCTCGCCGATCGAATACGATGTCGTGCGAGACGACGGGCAGATACTTCGCTATCCCGTGCAGGGGGCTGTCGTCACCAATCCGGCCGGCATTTCGATTCGATTGGTCGTAACGGGCTCTGGGTTTACGGTCACAGATGATGATGACAACGTCGAATCCTATAACTCCTCGGGAGTGCTCCAATCAATCACGAGTCGTTCCGGCGTCGTCCAGACGATTTTCTACTCAGGAGGGCTCTTTAGCGGGGTTACCGACAGCTTCGGCAATTCCATCAGCGTGGCCCGTAATTCGCAGAACAACATTGGCAGCGTTTCGGTCAGCGGTGCGGGCACGGTGCAATACACCTACAACAGCACTCATCAGTTAACCCAAGTCACGAATCTTGACTCAACGACCCAGGGATATACCTATGATTCGCGCTTTACCAATGCCTTGACCGGGATCATTGATGAGAATGGTATCACCTACAGCACGTGGACCTACAACGCGCAGGAACAAGGCACTCAGACGCAGGAGGCGGGCAGCGTCAACACGGTGAACCTCACCTATAACTGGAGTGGAACCACGACAACGACGGACGCGCTCGGAGCAAGCCGCACCTTTAGCTATACCCACGTGGGAGACATTAATAAGGTCGCAGCGATCAGCGGCTCGCAGTGTCCGACCTGTCAGGAGTCTGCTTCCACGACCTACGATGGTTACGGCTGGGTTGCGAGCCGGAAAGATTACAACGGCAATCTCACCTGCTACGCCAACGATCCGGTGCGCGGGCTCGAGCTAGAGCGAGTGGAAGGATTTGCATCGGGGAGCACGTGCCCCTCGAACCTCTCGACCTACACGCCGCAATCAGGCACCTTGCAGCGCAAGATCACGACCGCGTGGAACTCCACCTGGCGCGAACCGCAGACCATCACGGAGCCAAACCGCACCACGAGCTTCACGTTCGATTCGTACGGCAATGTGCTGACCAAAACCATCACCGACACGTCGGTGACGCCCAACGTGTCGCGCACGTGGACCTACGTGTACTACAACAGCGGCCTCTATGGGCAGGTACATACACTCACAGGGCCTCGGACCGATATCACGACGGACGTGACGACTTACACCTACTACAACTGCACCACGGGTGGGGAATGCGGGCAGATCGACACGATCGCCAATGGCCTGAACCAGGTGACGACCGTCACTAGCTATAACGACTATGGGCTGCCGCTCACGATCACGGACCCGAACAGCGTCGTGACGACCCTCGCCTATGATGCGCGGGAGCGACTCACCTCGAGACAGACAAGCACCGAAACCACGGGCTACAGCTACTATCCGACAGGGCTCCTGAAGACGGTGACGCTGCCCGACTCGAGCACGCTCACGTATTCCTACGACAATGCTCATCGGTTGACCAAGATTACGGATGGGCCTGGCAATTACATCACCTACACGCTGGATGCGATGAGTAATGTGACCGGGGCGAGCTCGTACGATTCCACCGGAGTGCTTCATCGCACGCACACTCGGGCCTTCAACACCTTAAGTGAGCTTTACCAGGACATCAATGCCGCCGGGACTTCGGCGGTCACAACCACCTACGGGTACGATAGCAACGCTAATCAAACCTCGATTGATGCGCCACTTTCACGGAATACGGCCAATCAGTTTGATGCCCTCAACCGCTTAAGCCAGCTCACCGACCCCAACAGCGGGATCACCAAGCTTGCCTACGATGCCAACGACAATTTGGCTTCCGTGATCGATCCGCGAACCCTTACGACGAGCTATACCCATGACGGGTTTAACGAGGTGACAAAGCTCGTGAGTCCCGACACGGGCACCAGCACCAGCACCTATGACTCGGGCGGGAATCTCAAAACGGCGACAGATGCAAGAAGTGCAGTCGCCACCTACTCTTATGATGCCTTGAACCGAGTCACGCAAGTTGCCTACACCGACCAGACCATCAATTTTACTTATGATGCAGGAACTAACGGAGTGGGGCGCTTGACGGGCGCATCAGATGCCAATCACTCCATGTCCTGGACGTACGATACGCTGGGGCGGGTGACAGGCAAGGGTCAGACGATGGGCACCGTAACTAAATCCGTCGGCTACTCATATACCAACGGCGACCTAGTTTCGCTCATTACTCCGTCCGGTCAAACCATTGTCTATAGTTACACCAACCACCGCATCACATCGATCACGGTGAACGGCACGATGCTCTTGAGCAGTGCGACCTACGATCCGTTCGGTCCAGCCAACGGCTGGACCTGGGGCAACAGCAGCACAGTCACCCGCTCCTACACGGAGGACGGCGTCCCCAATCAGATTGTCACTGCAGGCGTGACGAACGGGTATACGGAAGACAACGCCCTGAGAATCACGGGGATCAGCGACTCTGGCCTTTCCAGCAATACCTGGACGTTCGGCTACGATTTGCTAGATCGCGTGACCAGTGGGTCGAGTTCCGCGTTGACGCGCGGCTACACTTACGACGCCAACAGCAACATGCTGACAGAGACCGGAACGGTCGCGTATACCGCCTCAATCACGTCGACAAATAATCAGATCGCCTCAACCACCGGCGGCATTGCCCGCACTTACGGCTACGATAACGCCGGCAACACGACGAGCTATACCGGCGACTCGTTCACCTTCAATGACCGTGGCCGCATGAGTGAGGCCATCGTCAGCGGTAGCGCAACCAACTATGTCTACAATGCCCTCGGCCAATTAATTAAGAAGTCTGGTAACGGCGGCACCACTCTGATTGTGTACGACGAAGCCGGCCATGTCTTGGGTGAATACACCAGCTCCGGTGCGCTGATCGAGGAGACGATTTGGATGGGAGACACTCCCGTCGCGACACTGCAACCGAATGGCAGCTCGGTCTCGATCTACTACATCCACTCGGATCATCTCGGTACGCCGAGAAAGATCACCCGCACCTCTGATAACGGCCTCATGTTGCGCTGGGATCCGGATACGTTCGGAAGTCTCGCCCCGAACACCGACCCTGCCGGATTGGGCACATTTACTTACAACCTTCGCTTCCCCGGCCAGTACGCGCTATCGGAGTCCGGACTCTACTACAACTACTTCAGAGACTATGACCCGCAGACTGGAAGGTACATAGAATCCGATCCCATCGGGCTGCGGGGGCGTAACTATTCTACATATGGCTACACAAATGACAGCCCGATAAGCCGGAAGGACCCATTTGGGTTGGCCACAGTGGTGATCGTCGGAGGACCCACGCCCACTAATCCGTTGGGGCATGTCTCCATAGCTACAACAAGTTCTGGCATTTATAGTTTTGGAACTCTGACACCGTACAACTCCACTACACCAACGCCGTTGGGGTCCAGTGTTACGGATTTCCTGATGGATCAGGCAAACTATCGGGATTCGACAGCCTACATTATCAACACTACCCCTGCTCAAGAGGCGGCAATAATTGCCGATCTGCAATCCCAAACTAATCCACTTCCGCGCGTGCCTGGTCCGGATAGTTCGGATACATGCGCGTCCCGAACCAATCACGCATTGAGGAAAGGGAGCATGATCGATTTTTCGAATCCATACTCGTTTCTTTACTCAAGTCCACTGCCAGAAAGCAGCGCGATGATTGCCAGCTTTTACTCGCGAATTACAGGCGGATCGACCGTTGTCATCCCGATGGGAACTACATCTATTCCGCAGATCCTCAATCAGTTCAACCCGCACTAACAATCACCCTCATGCGCACAGTCATAATTGTCATAGTAGTGGCGGCGGCACTTGGCGCCATCGCTCTAGCGGTTTCAAATCGGTTGAGCGGTAGTCCTGAGTTGGCGGCAAAGCCGGAAATCTCATTGCTCCAGAGCGTCGAATTTCGAAATCGGGGCAAATTCCCCGACGTTCGGCTTATCGTCGACAAAAACGGTGCTTACTGCTCGGCCGGTATCATCTCAGCCGATGGAAAGAGCCGGGTATGGATACTGTTGCGCTCCACGCAACCGCCGATGCTGAAAAAACTGCCGAATTTAGACTACCGGATTACGCAGCAAGAGATCGACCGACTTACGAACGAATGTATCGTGAGTAACGAAGTATCTGCTGAACTCCGGTCCCATATCGGCTGATCGATCAATTTACAGTAGGACAGCTTTCCCTCGGTCTCAACTAATTGATAAATCCTGGTTGCAGCAGCTATTGCTACTCATTCCTTGACGTTTCCGTCAACGAGGTCACTCGAATTTCGGCAATTGCATCAATGTATGACGTATTTAAATATGTATTCGCCAAAGTTTCCTCGGAAATGCCTTCGCACAACGTACCCACCCCGCCCTATTCGTATAATTACATATACTATATGTGGTGGGACGTATTCCCAAGACTGGCATTCCTGCACAACAGGACCTCAAAGGTATCGACAAGGTGATACTTGAATGGCTGGGGGATACGCGCAGGTCTCCTCACACTTAACCTGAAACTCGCGTCCATGGCATCACCACTTTGATGCCACTCATCTCTCGGCGATCGACGCGGCCAAGCCCAGAAAGTACCCGGCGGGATATCGGCCCGTTCTACGACGCGCGCGGCGGGGCGGAACACACTACAACTACTTCAGAGATTATTACCCGCAGACCGCAGACCGGACGGTATTTGGAGAGCGATCAAATCGAGTTTCGCGGGGGAATTAACCCTTACAGCTATGTCGGCGACAATCCTATTAGTTACGTGGACCCCACGTGGTTTAGAAGTCGTAGCAGCTTTCGGTGCGCAGAACCAAGCGGCATTGAACTAGGCATTTAATGCGAACTGCGGTAAGAAGTGTCCAGTGCCAACTGCGCCACCGTGCGCGAACATTGATAAGAACATGGTAGATGCTCGACATCACTTCGATCCAGTGTGGTTCTACGATCAAGTGAGAAATCACGGCCCGTGGAAAGCAGCAACGGTCGAAATACCAAGATTTCGGTAACTTTAACTATGGTGCGACCGGTTCAGCATTCGGATTCGGGTGGCCGGTCACCTCGAATCTAGACGTTTGGGGGTACCCATATCAAAGCGTGTACCCCATGGTCGGTGCTTCCTTCGCCGACGATAAGACCATAATTGTTCAGTGCTAAGGGGAGGCACCCGTGATGCTCATAGTACGGCAGCCAAATAAGTTCACCGTTGGACCGCCGAAGCCAGGGACGATTAAAACCATCTCGAGAAACCGCGCCAACCGTATCGCCATTATCGTTCATCGCGGTGGCATAAAATCCACGTTCTGTGCCCAACAGTGCCCAGTCCTTTCCGGGTTTGGCAATGCATGCAATAGGCTCCCCGGCTGGGCCATTCGCCTTTCCGAGAACGTCGCCTTTAGCGTTGAGCGCCATCGGGTAGACGCCGGAAGCGCGTCCTACGAGAGAAATCCGATTGTCCGCGGCAATCCACAATAGCGCCGTCGGTTCAAGCCCTAACTTGAACGCGACAACCAAGATCTCTTCGCCCTCGGTCAGGGCAACCGCGTTTGTCCATGCGAATTCAGGTGCCGCCAAAAGAACAGCCTTCTGATGACGCCAAATTGAGGCTCGCTGGTTGGCTTGTACTTTATTCTTAGGATCTGTGCCCGCCCATCCGACAAGTATGCCGGTGCCGTTTATAGCCCGCGCGCTGCTATCACATCCCGGAGGGTCATCTACTTCGTGGGGTACTTCTCCGCTCCAACGGCCAGCGTGGTTGATACCGTCATCCGTCTGACCGTCGACTGCAACAACTCCGGCAGAATTTATGGCATTCGCCCTAATATTATAATTCGTAATTTCCGCCTTCCCGTCAGCGCGAAGAATCCACGCAATCGATGTGCTTGGCTGCCCGACATAACTGCCATTCCCAACGATGATGCTGCCGTCATTCACCGCTCGCGCACTGCAAGATCCGAAACGATTGTCAGCAAACTCCTTAAGCTCATAGCCGACACACGCCGGCGGCTTCACGATCTCAGGCTTACAGGGTGCGTAATCAAGACGTGGTCCGGAACGGGCAACTGCAGATCCTTTCAATGCACCAATATCGAATCCCAGCATACGAACGAGTTCTTCACGACCTGGGAGTGGGAAGCCTCCCATGATGGAGCGCGTTTCGATCATTCCATCCACATCAGCGTGTCCTTGACCATCAGCTCGAAAGGAAAATACCGAGCAGCCTGGGCTAACGGTTTCTTCGGCTTTTGGGGTGCCGGCTGCCTCCGCATTGATAGTGGCGAGCATCCTTCGGATTCGAGCCGGATCATCCGGCGCCTTCCGAAGCTCCTCGAACAATCGCCATCGCGCGTCACCGCAGATAGACAATTTCTTGCCGATCACGGTTAGCGATGCCCTGCCCTTGAACCGCTTGCTCGATGTGAACAGAGACGATGACAATTTGCTTGTATTTCCGAAACAGTCCTCAAAATTTGACACCGTTGCGACCAACGGCTGCGTCGGGCCTTCAAACGCAACAAGCACAAACGTGTGTCTCGGCCTTTTATGGACAACTTTTTCGTATCTCGAAAGCCACTCATCTCCCTTATCGCGGATCCTGGCAAGAACCTGTGACACGGTCGCGTCGCCAAGGCCGGTAAGCCACTCAACTATCCTATTTGATGTGTCTTGCTTCTCCCATCGCCCGATGCCTGTATAGGACACCATCCCGTGCCAGCCTTTGAAGGTCACCGAGACAACCTTGGTCGACCTGTCCTCGAATTGGTTGGTATCGAGATCAGTGAGCCGATAATCGGACGATTGATAGATAGTTTTTTCCGTCAGAAGTGTGAGGTTTAATGTCATGGGGGCTCACAGAACTACGTGCGCTCGGCAGCGGTTGTTAACCGCCGCAAGCGACCTTGGCATCCCACACGGCGTGACAGAGAACGTGCAGATAAATTTGCTGGTCGCCTCGCCTTTTCGCCTTTGCTTCGTCTGGACTTGCTGTGGACTTGCACAGCGATAGCCCTGGCAGATCAAGTCGCCACTTATCTCTAACTTATTGATTAGATTGGTCGGGGTGACAGGATTTGAACCTGCGACTCCTACGTCCCGAACGTAGTGCTCTACCAGGCTGAGCTACACCCCGATGCCTAAGCGAAGTCAATTCTTGCGCGCCACTGCGAACTTCGCGAGTTCACTCAAACCGTCTTTGAACGCACTTTCGGGAAGGGGCGCCAGCGCCGCAAGCGCCTGATCGGCCTCGACTTGAGCGAGGCGCGCAGTGTACGCAAGCCCCCCAAGGCTTGCAACGGCGCGGGTGATTTCTTCTAGATGATCCAGTCCACCGTTCTCGATGGCGAGCCGGATCATGGTCCGCTGGATCTCGCTCCCGTGCTGCATTGCGTAAATCAGGGGGAGAGTGGGTTTGCCTTCCGCCAGGTCGTCTCCCAAGTGTTTCCCGAGACTGGCTTCGTCGGCCTGATAGTCCAGTGCATCATCGACGAGCTGAAACGCGGTACCAATATGCCGGCCATATCGCGCCAGCGATTCCTCCATTTCAGGGGGAGCATCGCTCAAAACCGCAGCGATTTGTGCGCCGGCCTCGAACAAGCGCGCGGTTTTGCGGTGAATCACATCGATGTAGCGCGCCTCCGAGGTCAAAGGATCATGCGCATTCATGAGCTGCAATACCTCTCCCTCGGCGATGGCGTTGGTGGCGTCGGCGAGGATCTCCATGATGCGCATGCGATCCAGGCCCACCATCATCTGAAACGCCCGGGAATATAGGAAATCGCCGACCAGAACGCTTGTGGCGTTACCGAATACCTCGTTGGCGGTATCGCGGCCCCGGCGCAGCGATGATTCATCGACGACATCGTCGTGCAGCAATGTGGCGGTGTGGATGAACTCGATGATGGCGGCGGCGTCGATGTGCCGATCCCCGGAATGGCCGCAGGCGCGGGCAGCCAGGAGCACCAAAAGGGGGCGTAGACGCTTGCCCCCCGCGTATATGATGTACGTAGCGACCTGGTCAACCAGCGCCACTTTGCTGTGTAGGCGCTCCTTGACGACCCTGTCGACGGCCTCAAAATCAGCAGTTACCAACCCACGAATCTGTTCTAGTGTCATGAAGCGCTCAAACGAATGGGCCATGGTACCTAAGAACGGTGCCACTGGCGCGGTGCCCTTGGGCCCAACCCACAGGTCGGTGGTTTGACCTGCCGGCGTTGGCCCGATACAATTAGCGGCTCTTTTGCGGTCATTGGCCGCCTTCGGAGTTGCAACAATGTACGCCGTAATCACCACGGGCGGTAAACAATACCGCGTTCAAGAAGGTGCCGTGGTGCGTGTCGAGAAGCTCGACGCCGACCAAGGTGCCAGCGTCGAATTCAATCAGGTTCTACTGGTCGGTGCCGGATCTTCCGTGACCATCGGTGCGCCGTATGTCGATACCGCCAAGGTAGTCGCGACCGTGGAAAGCCACGGCAAGGGCGACAAGGTCCGCATTGTTAAATTCCGCCGCCGCAAGCATTACAAGCGCGAGAAGACTCATCGGCAGCCCTATACCGATGTGAAGATCACGTCGATAGTCGCATAAAGGTCCGGAGACACTCACATGGCACACAAAAAAGCCGGCGGCAGCACTCGCAATGGCCGCGACTCGCACTCCAAGCGTTTGGGCGTCAAGAAGTTCGGCGGTGAGGATGTTCTGGCCGGGAACATTCTGATTCGTCAGCGCGGCACGACGTATCGCGCCGGCGTGAACGTCGGCATCGGCACCGATCACACCTTATTTGCCAAGGCCCACGGCGTGGTCGAGTTTCGCGTCAAGGGCCCCGAGCAGCACACCTACGTGAACGTCATTCCGAAGTAGCGTGGCGTAGAGCCCTCAAGGCTCGCCGTTAGATTCTTCAAGGGGGCTTAAAATTGGCCCCCTTTTTATGTGCGCGGTGCGCCGCGCCGCATCAGGCTCTTCCATGAAATTTGTCGACGAAGCCAAACTCAAGGTGCATGCCGGCAACGGCGGCCGCGGCTGCGTGAGTTTCCGGCGCGAGAAGTTCGTTCCCTTCGGTGGTCCCGACGGC